>Ga0209311_1000600_pt1 | contig 31849 bp, 19 predicted proteins | sample AD_UKC045_MetaG_FD_184417 | JGI IMG/M metagenome (GOLD analysis project Ga0209311, IMG submission 184417) | Active sludge microbial communities of municipal wastewater-treating anaerobic digesters from USA - AD_UKC045_MetaG (SPAdes) (version 2) | ecosystem: Engineered > Bioreactor > Anaerobic >... | reverse complement strand
CTCGCTGCCACATATACACTTACTCAGGCCGCTTGAACTCCAACGGGGTCACTTGGAGTTCAAAGCGCTTGGATAACATACACATCCATCTCTTTATGCCTGAGCGCTTTGGACTTCAAGCAGCGCATCGGAGGAGTGATTCCCCCTTCGGCAGCACATCGGAGGAGTGATTCCCCCTTCGGTGTACTGGTTGAAGTCCAAGCGGCCCGCAAACTCGCTGCCACATATACACTTACTCAGGCCGCTTGAACTCCAACGGGGTCACTTGGAGTTCAAAGCGCTGGGATAACATACACATCCATCTCTTTATGTCTGAGCGCGTTGGACTTCAAGCAGCGCATCGGAGCGAGTGATTCCCCCTTCGGCAGCACATCGGAGCGAGTGATTCCCCCTTCGGTGGGCTGGTTGAAGTCCAAGCGGCCCGCAAACTCGCTGCCATATATACACTTACTCAGGCCGCTTGAACTCCAACGGGGATCGGCCCGCAAACTCGCTGCCATATATACACTTACTCAGGCCGCTTGAACTCCAACGGGGTCACTTCAAACCTCTGCACCAACGGGGAGGAGGCCATCCCACAAGCGCTGATCGCGCCTTAGCAAACGAGGACCTTTGCTGTTTCACAAGCGTGCGCGAGAATCGCGTAACGCATCACGCATACCGCATCACGCATACCGGGTAACCCGTATATATATAGAGGGTTGATTATCGGGAATCAGTCTTTTCCATAGCGTGCCAGCAGGTTCTTATAGCGTCTGCGGATCAGGGTGATAAAATCCGGCTTGCCGTATTCCTGGAGGGTTTTGATGGCCTGCTGGCGGCCATAGCGGTAGAAATCCTCCGCTTTGTGAAAGTCGAAAGGTTTGCCGTTTGGTTTGCCGGCGTTGATCACGATATCGGGTTCGTATCTGGCAATGGCCTGCAGGGCCAGAAAGGATTGATTGTGATGCAGAGACCGCAGTAAAACGTCATACCGCATGAACCTTTCAGGTTTTCCAGCTTCGGCATAGGGATCGGCCAAGAGCGGTTTGGGCTCCGTCTTGGGCAGCACATTCACCGCGATCACCACATCGGCCGGGATGCGGTTTGCGAAAGCCAGCGGTAAAGGATGTTCCACTCCTCCGTCGATGCAAAGATGTTTACCCAGCTCATAGGGTGTGAAGATCACGGGAAGCGAGGATGAGGCGCGCATGGCGTCGCAGAATCTGCCTTTATCGATCAGGATGCTTCTGCCGGTGTGAAGATCGAAGGAGACAGCGAGATAGGGGATCAGCGAATCCTCGATCAGGCCCGCGGAAGTCCAGCTTTCAAACAGCTTTACCACTGGTTTGCCGTTGAATATTCCACTGATGCGGCTGTCCAGACTGAGAGGTGAAAAAATCTTGAGCGGGGCCAGATCATTGGAGGCGATCCTCAGCAACTCCGCGGAGCTGAAGCCCAGGCAGGTCATAGCTCCCACGATGGCCCCCACGCTGGTTCCCACCACTCCGGCGATTTCGTAATGCTCTTCAATCACAGAGATGACGCCAATGTGGGCCAGCCCCAAAGCAGAGCCGCCGCCCAGTATTAACAATGCTTTTACTTTATCCATATCAAGTACCGCGCGCATGTTGAAAGGCGCGCGTTTGATGTCAAGTGAAAAGCGTTTTTCGGTTGACAACAAGCATGTCCGCAGAAATTGGTTCGCCATACGAGGAAAAATAGTGAAAACAAAGATCATCATCAAAGGCGCTTCCGAGCACAATCTCAAAAACATCAGTCTGGAAATTCCCCGCAACGAACTGGTGGTATTCACAGGCGTGAGCGGATCAGGAAAGTCTTCGCTGGCTTTCGATACCCTCTACGCGGAAGGGCAACGGCGCTATGTGGAATCGCTTTCCGCTTACGCGCGTCAGTTTTTGGGCCAGATGGAAAAGCCTAAGGTGGACTACATCGAAGGGCTTTCACCCGCCATCTCGATAGAGCAGAAAGCCGCCAGCAAGAATCCCCGCTCCACGGTGGGCACCGTTACAGAGATATATGACTATCTGAGAGTGCTTTATGCCAGAGTGGGCGAGCAGCACTGCCACGTCTGCGGTGACAAAGTCGGCTCTCAGACGGTGGACCAGATGATCGAGCATCTCATGCAGTTTCCCGCCGGCTCCAAGATTCAGATCATGGCCCCTCTGGTCCAAAACCGCAAAGGAGAGCACAAAGAAGAGCTGGAAGAGCTTCGCCATCAAGGCTTTGTGAGAGTGATGATCAACGGGGTTGTCCGCAACCTTGAAGAAGAAATCGTCCTCGACAAGAAAAGCAAGCACTCCATCGATGTGATCGTCGATCGCGTCGTGATCAAAGCGGGAGTGGAATCACGGCTCACCGACTCATTGGAACTGGCCCTCAAGCTCACGGAAGGCCTGGTGAAAATCCAGGATCCCGACAGCGGCGAAGAGCAGGTACTCTCTGCGTTGAATGCCTGTCCACGTTGCAACATCGGTTTCGAGGAGCTTTCGCCCCAGCATTTCTCTTTCAACAGCCCCATTGGCGCCTGTCCAGTGTGCAACGGCCTGGGCTACAAGCTGGAATTTGACCCCGACCTCGTAGTTCCGGATCCCCAGCGAAGCATCATGGATGGTGCCGTGGCGGCCTGGGGACGTCTTGAGGATAAAAAGGACAGCTGGACGCTCACGGCCGTCCAAAACCTCGCGAGAGCTTACAACTTTTCTCTCACGCAGCCCTGGTATCAGCTTCCCGATCTCGTCAGAGAGTTGATTTTATTCGGCTCCAAAGGCAGGAAGTTCAAAGTCGCCTGGCAAAACTCCCGTGGCTCCGGTGAGTTTCAGATGAAGCACGAAGGCGTGATCAATCAGCTTAAGCGTCGCATGCATGAAACCACCTCGGAAGACATGCGGCGATATTATATGCAGTTTATCAGCGACAAACCCTGCGATGAATGCGGGGGCCGCAAGCTCAAAGCCAGTTCTCTGGCGGTTTTGGTGGGTGGAAAAGACATCGGAGTGGCCACCTCGATGGGAGTCAGGGAAGCCTATCAGTTTTTCTCCAAACTCAAGCTCAAAGGCAATCAGCTCCTGATCGCATCCGAAATCCTCAAAGAGATCACCGCCCGGCTGGGATTCCTGGAAAGCGTTGGGCTGCATTATCTTACATTGGACAGACGTTCTCCCTCGCTTTCCGGAGGAGAAAGTCAGCGCATCAGGCTGGCCAGTCAGATCGGCTCTCAATTGGTGGGCGTGATGTATATCCTGGACGAGCCCAGCATTGGTCTGCATCAACGCGACAACGCCAAGCTGGTGGAGATGTTGTGCCGGCTGAGGGATTTGGGCAATTCCGTGATCGTGGTTGAGCACGATGAGGAAACCATGCGCAGCGCCAATATGATCGTGGATTTCGGTCCCAGGGCGGGAGTCTTTGGGGGAGAGATAGTTACGACTGGCACTCTGGACCAGATTATGGCCAGCAAGGCCTCTTTGACAGGGGCGTATCTTAGCGGCCGGCTCTGCATTCCACTACCCCCCAGGAGGGTAAAACCGGATAGCCGCTTGATCAAAATCAGCGGGGCCAGCCACAACAACCTCAAGAACATCGACGTGGATATTCCCATCGGTCTGATGGTATGCGTGACCGGGGTTTCGGGAAGCGGCAAGAGCTCGCTGATCAATCAAACCCTCTCGCCCCATCTGCACAATCACTTTTTCCGCAGCACCCACAAAGTGGGCAAACATGCTTCCATCAGCGGATTGGAACACATAGACAAGGTGATTTCCATCGATCAGCAACCCATCGGCCGCACCCCTCGCTCCAATCCCAGCACCTATATCAAACTGTTTGACCCCATCCGCAATCTCTTTGCCGAACTGCCTGCCTCGAAAATGAGAGGTTACAAAGCAGGGCGCTTTTCTTTCAACGTCAAAGGCGGACGCTGTGAAGCCTGCGAAGGAGCGGGCGTTAAGCAGATCGAGATGCACTTTATGGCCGATATCTTCGTGACCTGCGAAGTCTGCAAAGGCAAACGCTACAACAACGAAACTCTCTCTATCCGCTATAAAGGCAAGAACATTGCGGACGTTCTGGATATGGACGTGCAGGAAGCCTGCGAGTTTTTTGAAAGCATCCCGTCCTTGATGCAAAAACTGAGACTGCTGAAAGAAGTGGGCCTGGACTATATCAAACTGGGACAGTCATCTACCACTTTATCGGGAGGGGAGGCGCAGAGGATAAAGCTCTCCAAAGAACTTAGCAGGGCCAGCACGGGAAACACCTTGTACCTTCTGGATGAACCTACCACCGGCCTGCATTTTGACGACATCAACAAGCTGCTCAAAGTGCTGCAAAAGCTTGTGGCCATGGGGAATACCGTGGTGGTGATAGAACACAATCTGGACGTGATCAAATGCGCCGATTGGGTGATCGACCTCGGCCCCGAAGGTGGGGACCAGGGCGGCAGAGTTGTGATGCAGGGCACTCCGGAAGAGGTGGCACACTGCGATCAATCCTACACCGGCAAGCACCTGAGGGAGTATCTCCAACGCCAGCGACCCAGCTGCGAAGACCCCAACCGGGAAGAGGTTTCAGAGCCCAAAGCCCGCAGAGGCAGACCTTCCAAAGCTAAACCAGCCTAAGGAAGCCAGTGGCCGATATTCGTTTTACTTATCAAGCCCTTACAGCCGGCATCCATGAAACCGGTATTGCGGGAGACTTCACTTCCTGGGAGATCCTGGAGATGAAAGACCTGGGGGGTGTGCACGTGATCACTCTGCCGGTGGAAACAGGCAAGTATCGCTACAAACTGATTGTGGATGGCGTCTGGATGCCCGATCCCTCCAATCCCGTCAGAGAGCCCGATCCCTTTGGCGGTGAGAATTCCGTGCTGATCGTGAAAGCTCCCGAATCTGTAAGCCTCTCCTGGGAAGAGGTTTATCAGGACCCAGCACTCCTAGGTGAGCGCATGGAGCATTACATTGACATCATCAGGATCGCTCCCGAGAGCTATGATATCAGGATCAATTGGTATCCGGGTTTGCAATGCTCCGTGGAGCTGCTCATAGACGGTCTGGCGATGCCATGTCACCGGCTGGGCGTGGTGGGGAACCGGGAAGTATATCATAGCATTGTGCGACACGAAGGTAAGACTTTCAGCCTGGCGGCCCGTTTCTCGCAACGCTATCAGGAGCTTTACTATGGCAGTTTTGGCTTTGTAAGCACGCTGGGAGACCTGGTGCCCCATCAGGTTGCTGCTCAGGAACTTGAGATCTTTGATGTGCCGGATTGGGTGGCAGGCAGCGTGATCTATCAGATCTTCCCAGATCGCTTTTGTAATCTCGATCCCAGCCTCAATCCTGATTTTCGCGAGTGGTATTATGACAACTGCAAAACTCCTCCTCCCCCGGGTGAGTATCTCCCCCCGCACCGGGAATACTACCATTTTGTGGAAGACTGGAAAGACTGCAACGGTCTCAGCCAGAATCCCCTGCTCCCGGATTCAAAACCCGACTGGTGGAGTTTTTATGGGGGAGACCTTCCGGGCGTGATCTCGAAGCTGGACTATCTACGGGAACTGGGGATTAACCTTATATATTTCAATCCCTTGTGGAAGGCCAAGTCCAATCACAAATACGATTCCGCGGATTACCGGAGCATCGATCCCCACTTTGGGAGCGAAGCCATCATGAAAGAACTTTGCTCCAAAGCTAAGGAACTGGGGATCAGAATCATCCTCGATGTGGCTTTCAACCACACCGGCGAGACCTTTTGGGCTTTTAGGGACTGCGTGGAAAAGGGAGAAGACTCACCCTGGTGGAACTGGTACGACTGGAAAAAGTGGCCGCTGCCGGATCCCCTGCCCGAGGATTTTGACCCCAAAGAGTATTATCAATGCTGGTGGGGTATAAAAGACATGCCAGATCTCAATTATGACCTCAGTAGACCCCATCCCGCCGAAAACTACATCCGCGATATCCGCAAGGCCGTTCCCAATCACGCTTTGGTGGAATATCTGCTGGATTGCGTGAGCTGGTGGCTGGTTGATATTGGCATCGACGGCTTCCGGCTCGACGTCCCAGATGAGGTTCCCTACTGGTTTTGGGAGCTGTTTAGAAAGCACGTGAAGGCTATCAAACCAGACGCCTGGCTGGTAGGGGAGATATGGCACAACGCCCAGGGCTGGGTAGACCGCCGTTACTTCGATTCCGTGATGAACTACGCCTATTTCAAAAACCCCCTCCTCGACTACTTCATCCTCAAAATCAGCGCCATGAGTGAGTTCAAAACCAGAATTGAAGAGGGGCTGGCGAGGTATCCCTTCCATGCCTGCGCGGCAATGATGAACCTTCTGGGCAGCCACGATACCTGGAGGATCGCGTCTCTGGCCAAGGATAAACTCCCGCGTCTCAAGCTGGCCATCGTGTTTCAAATGTGCTTTGTGGGCGCTCCTCACGTCTATTACGGTGATGAAATCCTCATGGAGGGTAGCCGCGATCCGGATAACCGCAGACCTTTCAATTGGGACTGGCAATCAGACCCCCGGGCAGTGGAGCATCGCGATCTGATCAGAGAGCTTGTCAGCCTCAGAAAGCAGCACAATCTGCTCCAGACGGGAGAATTCGCCTGGCTGGACGCCTCTGAGGATGTGATCGCCTTTTCTCGTTATTCCCATCAAGGCAAGCTGGGCATCTGGATCAATCTCTCTGATAAGGAATATTCAATCCCGCAGGATTGTTGCCTGGAACCCCTGTTCCGCTTTGGTAATGTGAGCCAGAAGCGCTCCGGTCTGATTCTCTCAGCCCACGCGGCAGTGATATGTCCAATCCCCTGAACTGCCATTTACACCATCCGGAACCAGGCCTTGGGGGTTGTTTGCTGTCCGTCTATGGTGCAGGTTCCCTGCCTGATACCTGCCGTGGAGATGTGGTGCTCCCGGGGGCGAAAAACGGCGGAGAGCGCACGGCATCTCTACCGCGACTGACAAGCAAGGAAGCTCTATGACGAATCTGATTGACATTTTCAATGCCTTTGCCAGATTGGACAAAACTGAGAAGAGGCATGTTGATGAGTAAGATATTACTTTGCGTGAGTGGCGGTATAGCCGCTTACAAAGCCATAGATCTGGCCAGCCGGCTCCAAAAGACCGGCTATGAGATCAGGACCGTGCTCACACAAAACGCTCTGCGCTTTGTTTCGGCGTTGAATTTCAGCGCCATCACGGGCGGAAGCGTCCATTCTTCTTTGTTTGACGACGCTGACCCCATTCCGCATATCCATCTGGCGGACTGGGCGGATTTGATCGTGATCGCTCCCGCCACAGCAAACCTGATCGCCAAAGCTGCGCATGGACTCGCGGACGATCTCTGCTCCACCATTCTCCTGGCTCATACAAAGCCCCGGCTCTGGATTCCCGCCATGAACGTCAACATGTATTCCCATCCTGCCACCGAGGCTAATCTCGCCACCCTCAAAGCGCGGGGAGATCATGTGCTGGAACCAGTTACGGGATTACTCGCTTGCGGCTATGCAGGCAAGGGTAAGTATCCTCCCAACGAGGAAGTCGAGGCCGCCATCAACTGCTATCTGAAGTATGGCAAAGACTTGGAAGGCATCAGAGTACTGCTGACGGCCGGGGCTGGTGAAGAACCTATTGACCCTATGCGCAAGCTCACCAACAACTCCAGCGGCAAGATGGGCATCGCCCTGGCCAGAGCTTTAGCGCTACGGGGCGCGAAAGTGCGCCTTGTGCATGGAAGGATCAGCGTTCCGGTACCTTACTATCTGGAAGAGGCTGTGGAGGCCAATGACGCGCACACTATGCTGGAAGCAGTGATGAGCAGACGCCAGGATGCCGATTGGATCATCAAATGCGCCGCGGTGTCTGATTTTACACCACTCAATAAAGAGCTAAGCAAGATCCCCAAACAGACATCCCTGCAGCTGGAATTGATCTCAACTCCAGACATACTTGCCATGTTGGGCACTATGAAAGCTCCCGGACAAAAGCTGATCGGCTTTGCCGCCCAAACTGAGGACCTAATCAAAAACGCCAAAGCAAAACTCAAGAAAAAGCGGCTCGATATGATCTGTGCCAACCTGCTCAAAACGGCTGGTCAGGACAGCACGGAGATCGTAGTGATCAAGGCAAACCATTCCAATAAAAATGCTTATGCACACTTATCCGGTACCAAGGATGAGGTAGCACATGCTATCATAGACCACATCAAGAGCTTAGACAATGAAAAGCATGACAGAGATATGGAGTTGGATACCCATGACGGATAGCGGTTACCTGATCATCGACGGCGCTAACGGTCAGCTGGGATCCTACCTGGCAAGCTATCCTCAGCTTCAGGTCTATCCGCAATTGCTGTTATACCATAGACGCAAGGACAGATTGGCAGGATGGCACGATACTCCTGAGCGGTTGATCAGGTCTTGCGATCTGCTGGACCCGGGTGCTCTGGAAGCAGTCATCTCCGAGGCCAATGATCACTTTGGAGCTTATCCCTCCAGGCTTATTCACACGGCCGCCATTCGCAGCAGCGATGCTCAAAGCGTGGCGGACTGCGACCCGGAGATCTTTTATAACACAATGAGGGTCAATCTGATGAGCGCCATGCATATGATGAAGGCGGTGCTCAAATATATGCCGGCCAGGGGATTCGGCAGGATGGTGTTTTTGGGCTCTTCCGTCACGGCCACAGGTCTGTCGCGGGGGGCAGCGTATGCTGCTTCCAAAGCGGCAATCGTCAATCTGGTCAAAAGCGCCGCCCTGGAAAACGCGGAGCACGGCATCCTGATCAACTGTCTCTCCCCGGCTCCTGTAGAGACAGAGCTAAGTGACGATTACAGCGGCGACTATCTTGAGTTTAGAAAACGGTATTTTGCCGACCATATTGCCAGAACTCCCACCCACAAACTGGTTAGTTTGCAGGAATTGGCGGTTTTGAGTGTATTATTGTTAGACAACGCCCTGCAAAATCTGACGGGGCAGGAAATCTATGTGAATGGAGGTTCGCTGTGAAGCGCTTTTACCTGTCTATGATCGTGATGCTGCTGCTCCTTCCCCTGGGCTCGAATGTGGCTTTCAGGGATGGAGAGAAACTGGTCTTTACCGTCAAATACGGTATGGTCCATGCCGCTGAGGCGATTTTGAGTGTTAAATCCGGCACCTACTCCGGCCAGCCGGTATGGCTGTTGAGCACCGATGCCCGCACCTATCCCTTTTTTGACGCTTTCTTCAAAGTGCGGGACAAGGTGGAATCCTGGTGGGACAAAGATACGCTGCTCCCCCACAAGTTTGTTAAAAACCTGCAGGAAGGCAGTTATAAACAACGCCGCATCCACACCTTCAACCACGCCAAAGGTACTACCACCTACCAGAAATGGAGCTTTAAAAACTCCAAGTTTGCCACCGAGGACATGAAGATGCTCAGCAAAACCCAGGATGTGTTGAGTGCCTTCTATTACGTGCGCAATCAAAAGCTCACACCCGGACAAAAGATTAATCTAAACATAACCTCCGATGGCAGATCCATGAATACGGACGTGTTGGTACACAAGCGCGAAAAAGTCAGCACCATCTTTGGAAGCATCAATTGCCTGGTGATCGAGCCCAAGCTGAAGAGCGGAGCTGTATTCAAGCAGAGCGGCCGCATCCAGATCTGGGTGACGGACGACCAGTATAAAATCCCCGTCAAGCTGGAAAGCGCCGTTTCTTTTGGCTCTTTTGTGGCAGTTTTGAAGGAAGCCTACAACGTACCCTACAAGGTGAAATGACCGATCTTCTGGCCCTATCAACCTATGACTATGAGCTCCCTGAAGAGCTGATTGCCCAATACCCTCTCCAGCAACGAAGCAGCTCACGTTTGATGAGGGTTTCCAGGCATAACGGGCGCATAGAACACCTGAGCTTTGACAGGATCGTGGACCTGCTGAATCCCGGGGAAGTATTGGTGCTAAACGACAGCAAGGTAATTCCTGCTCGCCTGTATGGCCTCAAAGAAAACGGCACCCGGGTGGAAGTCCTGCTCCTGAACGAACTGGAACCGCTGGTCTGGAAGTGCATGGTCCATCCCGGCAAACGTTTGAAACAAGCCCAGTGGCTGAGTTTCTCTCCCCTGCTCCGGGCTTATGTGTCTGCAGCCGATGAGGATGGCCTGAGGCGCGTCAGTTTCCGGATCGCCAACGAGGAACTTCAAAGCGCCCTTGACGCTTTCTGGCATGAGCTGGAAGCGGTGGGCCACGTTCCCCTGCCTCCCTACATCAGACGTGAAGATGAGCTTCCCGACCGCCAGTCCTACCAGACCGTCTATGCCCGTGAACGTGGATCGGTGGCGGCCCCAACTGCCGGACTGCACTTCACGCCCGCGCTGCTCGCTGCTCTGGAAGCCAAGGGGGTCCGGATTGTCAAGCTCACTCTGCATGTGGGGATGGGTACCTTTCTGCCGGTCAAGCAAGACAGGATAGATCTCCATAAGATGCACAGCGAGTTTTGCACCGTGAGTCCAGATGCCGCAAAGACTGTAAATGAAGCCAAAGCAAGCGGCAAACGCGTCATCGCGGTGGGCAGCACATCAGCGCGCACCCTCGAGAGCTTTTTCACCGGGTCAGAGCTGCTCAGCGGATCGCGCTGGACCGATATTTTTATCTACCCCGGCAAAGAGATGAGGGTGGTGGATGCCCTGCTCACCAACTTCCATTTGCCCAAATCAAGCTTGTTGATGATGATCTCCGCTTTCGCGGGGATCGAACTGATAAAAAACGCCTATCGTGAAGCCGTGCTGGAGCGTTACAGGTTTTTCAGCTACGGGGACGCGATGCTGATCGAGTGAGTTTATGAAAGCCAATTATCTCTTTGACACCGTCGAAAGCACCATGCTCGAGTATGAAAAGATCCGTGGGATCAGTAGCGAATATGCCAATATCACCGTGAGGGCCGTATCTCAATCCGGTGGGATGGGACGGGGCGGTCATCGTTGGCACTCCCCTCAGGGTGGTTTGTGGTTCACCTTTGATTTTGCCCATCAGGAAGCGGTGGAGTCTTTCGCTCTGTATGCCGGACACTGTCTTCACAAGCTGCTCCGCAGGCTCTACCGCCTGGATGATCTCAAGATCAAATGGACAAACGATATCTATTATCAGGACAAGAAGATAGCCGGTATCCTCTGTCGTTATCAGATTGTCGAGCACTTTTACGTGATCGGCCTGGGATTGAACACAAACAACACCGTCGATCCTGATATCATTCCCACTCAGGCCGTGCCCCTCCGGGAGATATTGAGCTATGATGTATCCAATGAATACCTTATGAAACTCTTTATCGCGGAGATGAATGACAACAAACACCTGCTGGATCAGCCCTCCAGCTATCTGGAGTATTGCGACGCCAATCTCTATGGAAAGGGACGCGTAGCCACTTTAGAACAAGGAAGAGACCTGATCGAAGGCAGAATCCTGGGTCTGGACGAATATGGGCATCTGCGGCTCGACTGTGGAGAGCTAAAGACAATCAGCTACGGGACGCTGGTGAATATTGGGTGAGAGCTGAAGCTGTGAGATACCTGGCCACGCCACAAAGTCACTAGCCTTAGAGGCTCACTACTCAGTAGTGTCTTATCGCCTGGTCAAGGGCAAGCCCGGACAAAGTCGGAAGCAGACCCCTGAAATGGCCTTTGGATCGGGTATGCTCGTCCGCGGGATTACCCCCATCAGCAAGAGACCTTAGCAGAGGAATCGGGATGCCGTAAAACACAAATTTGTATAGATAACCACTTTATCTGCAAGTAGATGGATGATATCTATTTCATTCTCCATTCCCAATTGCCAAGCGGAGTACCGGGGATGTTCATCCTGGCGTTGGCCCCCAAACCTAATAGGTCCTGCATAGGGAAAATGCATGTCTCACAACCACTTCCCAGGGCGATTTCCATCATCAGGGAGGCGGCGTTTGAGGCGGTGGGGGCTTCCGGCCAGTTCATTCTATTGCGTGCGTAGCTCACAAAGTTGCGATATTCGCCCGCTTCCGGATCAAGCTCCTCAAACCATTGACGGGAAGTGAGATTGTCGTGGGTGCCAGGGTAGATTATCCGGTCGGATGGATATTCCGCCACTTTGGGATCGGGATGCTGCCAGCAAAATTGGAGCACGATCATGCCGGGAAAGCCAAAGCGTTCTCTCACCCGGCAGACTTCCTCCGTCAGGATGCCAAGATCTTCCGCGATAAAAGGATAAGCCGTGAAACGACGGGTCAGCCGCTCAAACAACTGCTCACCGGGAGCTGGGATCCAGGCACCGTCGCGAGCGTGGTCTGGCATTTTGGGCTCATTATCCTGGCCAGCAGGTGGACAGGGCACGCTCCAATAGTTCACATATCCGATAAAGTGATCTAAACGCAGGCGGTCCAGATAGCCTAGTGCGTCCGATATCCTGTTTTCAAAGAGCTCGAATACCTCAGAGCGTTGCTCGTCCCAGCGGTAAATCGGATTTCCCCAGAGCTGTCCATCCTCGCAAAAAGCATCGGGAGGCACGCCCGCTACCTGTAAACGTCTGCCCGCCTGGTCCATCTGAAACAGCTCTGGATGAGCCCAAACTTCAGCACTGTGGTAGGCCAGATAGATGGGAAGATCGCCCCAAAGCTCGATATTAAGCTGCCTGAGAGCCTGCCTCAGTTCCGTGAGCTGGTCCCTCAAAATAGCCTGGACAGCGGCCTGGGACATCATGAACGGTTCAAAGCCGCGCAGCAGCTCCTGCCACAGCGTTTCGCTATAGGACCGGTGCTGAGGCTGCCAGAAACTCCAATGCGAGTCTCCATAGAGCCTGTCAAGTGTCAAAAAAGCGATGTAGGGCTTGATCCAGGCGGCTTGATCGTGGATAAAAGCCGCAATGTCGTGCCTTTTGAGATAAGCCGCCGCGGCAATTTCCAACAGCCTTCCCTTGCGCCTGAGCACCTGCTCAAAAGCCACTCTGTCACTGCCAGGCAGACGAGCCGTCTCCAAATCTTCCGCCTCGATCAGGCCCCGCCTATACAGCAATTCAGGGCTGGCCAGCAAAGGATCAAGCGCGAACGCGGAAATGGGGCTGTAGGGAGAGTTTCCATAGCCCCGGTGATTGAGGGGCAGCACTTGCCAGATCTTGTAACCCTGATCAGCCAGGAAGCCCGCGAAAGATGTGGCAGCCGGCCCGAGATCGCCAATCCCATAATCTCCGGGCAGGGAGCTGAAATGCAGTAGGACCCCTTTGCGCTTCATTTTCCGGCCATGATCCTGAGCGCGCAGAGCTCCAGCAGCGTGAGGTTTGGGGCCAGGCTCAGTTTGAGCGCGCTGTCTGTTTCGAGCAGAATGGCATTGATGGTTCTGAGCGTATCCAGGGAGTAATTGGCGCTGCCTTCCAGAAAGATCTGGCGCTGGTCCATGTAGAGATCGTTGAGATGCTTGGCGCCAATCTCCGCGAGGGTGACGTGGTTCTTGCGCAGGGCCAGTACCTTGTGGATGATGGCGTAGAACTTACTGAACTGGAAAAATACCTGCAAGGCTTCCCACTCGGAATCCAGCATTCTCTGGACGGTGATCAGGGTGGCTTTCAGGTCTCTTCTGCCCAGAGCGCGGTAAAAATCTGCCAGAGTGCCCACCCTGGAAGTTCCCACGCTGCGCTCTACCTCTTTTACACCGATGCGCTGATTGCCGGTAAGCAGGCACAGCTTCTGCAGTTCGTTGGCGGCATTGGCAAAATCCAGCTCTACCTTGGAGATAAACAGATCAATTGCGGCTTCTTCCATCTTTCTGCCAGCTTTGCTCAACATTCCGTTTAACCAGGGTTTGAGGTTGTAAGCACTGCGGGGCGGATCGCATCTGATCTCCAGACAGCCTGGTTTGATGCTCTTCCAGCCTGCCAGACGGGCATCAACTTTCGTGGCGATGATCACCAGGCTCTGCGAATCGGAAGGCGAGCTCACATATGCTGCCAGGGCTTTCTGTTCTGCCACTTTCAGGGATTCCGCGTTTCTGAGGATCACCAGTTTTTGAGCTGAAAAGATGGAGAAGGTGTCCAATACATCCACCAGTTGCGGGACCTTGACTTCGTCCCCGTAGATATTGACGACATCAGCGCCTAAGCGATTTTTCAGCTCCCGTCGGATGGGGTCCAGCACACTGTCACAGAGCCAGGCATCCGTCCCCAGGATCAAATAACACCGCCCCAAGCCAATCATGGAGGGTTTAAACTCCAGCGCGTTAATGCTTTGAACTGCCATGATCAGCTCACCAGCAGGATAATGCTGAGCACGCCCACTCCCCAGCAGTAATAGGCAAAGTACTTCAGATTGCCTCTTTGGACCATGTTGATCAGTAGGGAGATCACCAGCCAGGCCACTCCAAAAGCGCTGACAAATCCCCCCAGATAGATGAAGAACTGCGAAGGCTGCAGGGAGGCTAATACCTTAAACTCCTTAAGGTTGGCGGCCAGGATAGCGGGAATTGACAGCAGAAAAGAAAAAGACGCCGCGTCCTTACGTTTGAGGCCACAAAACAGCGAAGCTCCAATGGTGGAACCGGAACGGGAGATTCCAGGGATGATGGCCAAGCCCTGCACCAATCCAATGATGACCGAGCGCGTGAGACCCATGGAAACGGATGGGATGGAGCCACCCTTCATATAGTCCGACGCGAAAACTATGGCCCCTGTGACGAGCAGCATAAAGGCCACGATGAGAGGCTGGTCGTAAAGCGATTCAAACCAATCCCCAAAAATCAGGTAGATCAGGCCCGTGCCCAGAGTGGCGGCCAGGATGTACATGATCAGTGCGCGGTTGTAGCGGTGGGCCTGATTTTGGGGGCTGTCTCTCCACTTGAAGAGGGCTAAGGCCAGATCCAGGATCAGCTTCCTGAAATAGATCAGCACTGCCAGCAGGGTTCCCAGATGCAGGAACACCTCGAAAGCCACATCAGCACCCATCTCCAGCCGCAAAAAACGCTGCAACAAAACCAGATGCCCGCTTGAGCTCACCGGCAGAAACTCAGTTAGCCCCTGCACGATGCCCAGAAAGATCGATTGGAGTAGATTCATATTAACTCACTTGTTTAATTGAGAATTGAGCATTGACAATTGAGGATGCTCACGACAATTCTTCGTTTCCAGACCCCCTTGGAGTTCAAAGCCCCTGGACAGCTTATACATCTATCTCTAAATCTGATGGGGCTTTGGACTTCAAGCAGTACTTCGGAGTTCGAATCGTCCTTCGGTGCACTGGTTGAAGTCCAAGCGGCCATCAAACTCGTTGTCATGCAAACCGTTATCGTGGCCGCTTGAACTCCAACGGAGCATAGTGGTGTCGAATTCGTATCTCACCTACCGTAGGTATCTCACATGCGGAGCATCTCACAGCGTTAGCGTTCACAATATCTCCGGCACCCGATAGCGGCCACTTTTGGAAAGGGGCACCAGCGTGTAACCGGCTTTGCGCATCCGGTTTATAAACTGAACCAGATATACCAGCTTAGCCTGGTTGTGGCAGTGAGTGATGGCGATCAAATGGGGTTTCTTATCGCTCATCTGTTCCAGCTGCCTGATCTTGCTTTCCAGAGTGGTGCCGCTCACATCGGGAGAATCCAGAAAGATATCGTTTCGGAAGGCCTGGATATGATGCTTTTGAGCGGTCTGATAAGCCACGGAAACATTAGAGGTGCGGCTGTCCAAAAAGAGCTTGTTCCTGGCCTTCAATACTTCCATCACATAGCCCATCAAGTCTGGATCGGTGGTGGCCAGACTGCCCATATGGTTGTTGATTCCCAGGCAGCGGGGCATCTGATCGATAAAGCGATGCAGCATCCTGCTCACTTCCGCCTGAGTCATTTGCAGCAGCAGGGCGTTTTTTCCTGGATTGACCTGTGGATAGCCCAGCGGTTCCATGGGCACGTGGATAATGGTTTCGCGGCCCTGGGCCGCGGCCTGGTCCATGGTGCTTACGCTGTTGGTCATCCCAGGAAAGATGGCAAAGCTCACTTCTTTGGGCAGGTTTAAAAATCCCTCCAGCAGATCGCCGCCGATCTCGCCAAAATCATCCACGACGATAGCTAAGGTCTTGGTGGGTGTCTGTTTGTCATAAGGCTGGGAGTCATAATAAAGCTCCACGTTCCAGTGCTTGTCCAGATCGGGATAGCTGAAGCGGAGGCTCTGTCTTTGTCCCTTCTCAATAGCGCTTTCCAGCTTGCCGCCAGCTTTTTCCACCCTGCCTTTCAGCACCATGTTGGCGAAATATAGATCATAGACACTCTTGTCCAGCGGGGCCTCATAGATCACGGCGCCACCTTTGGTCCGGCGTTTATAGATGCCGTCTTTGATGCCCAGCTCTCCGAGGGCCGCCACGATCACGGGCTCCAGCCCGGCGCTGGCAGTCACCTCAGGTGTGAGCGTTTGAGGGGCAGGACGATGGGGCGGGGATTTTGGCTTCCGCTTGTCTCTGGTCCTGGCGCTGGTGCTCTCTTGCGTGACTGGGGTGGAGGCTCTATCCACAGGACGGGTGATCATCCAGATCGCCGCCACGCAAATCAAGCCGGCAATGATGTATAAGGCCATACCTTTGCCAGAATGTTTGGGGGAGCGTTTCCTGGCGGGTTTGGAGGTTTTTTTTCTTCTTTGTTTGGGCATAATGGGTGTCAGTTCTCCGCAGTGTGAGGATAGATTTTTGGGGGACGGATGGGATGCGTGATATCGGTGGCCAGTTTGGCCAGCCATACCAGAGGAATAAAACCCAGGTTTGAGATCAGAAAGGCCAGGGCAGTCAACAGAGCGTTCCACCAGAGGGCCAGATGGCCGTCTATCAGGATGGGCTTCAGCTCAAACTCCAGCCTGAGGGCCGATCCGAGCAGCGTCAGGATGGGATGATAGATGTATTCCACCAGGTTGACATAGATTCTGGCCAGCGCCAACACCATAACAATCTGAAACAGGTTGAAGGCGATGTAGGTCCTGGGATGCCGCCGGGCATAGACTTTAGTTCGGGAGACGGCAGCCTGGCGCTTGTGGCCCCGGTTCAACCAGGGTGACAGCCATGTATCTGCCAGATAGTAGTAGAGGATCATGACGCCGCCCAGAGCCCGGGCCGTCCAGGAGGCGATCAGCTTCACGGGCACCTGGATGCCGTAGAAGTAGCGCGTAAATGCGGCAAACACAAAGAGCAGGGCAAAACACAGCAACACCGTGAGCAGTTTGACGTGCAGGTCCACCACGAAAGTGGCCAACTCCCCTCCTGGCTGGCTGGGCTTAGCGGAGCTCATCGCCCGGTATTTTAGCAGGATAAATGCCACATAAAGCCCCAGCAGCAAAAAGACGCCGAGCGGGAAATAGTGAATCCTGAGGCCCAGCAGATCTGAGATCACTTCCACCAGGCGGTCGCTCCTCAGCCAATACAGCAAGAGGCCGGGGTATAAAAACACCTGGATGCCGTTGAAACTTCCAAACAAATAGCGGGCCAGGCAGTTGATCAGACCTATGGGACCGTTGTTGTTCCGGGTCTGCATAAGTTCTGGTTTGCGCTCAGCCGTTACCGGATCGGAATCCAGCTCCCCATGGCTTCTCTCCAGCCGCTTATCCTGGTTCATTTCCACAGGTAGATCACTCCCAGGCTCAGTTCCCGCTTCTTGGGCGGCAGGCCTTTCCAATAGAACAAGCGGTTGCCCAGCAGGTTCTGAAGCTGGGCCACCAGGCTGATCCGCTTGCAAAGCAGATAGCTGGCTGAAAGGTTGAGATCGATGAATTCAGGCAGCTTACCGCCAAACTGGTCTTTGCGGTGGTAGAGCTGCAGGAGTTCGGCGCTGGCTTCCAGACGGGCGGAAGTATAACGCAGAATGGTGCTGGAGGTGATCATGGGGCTGTATGGCGCTCTGATACCATTTTGGTGGGGAAGATGCCGCAGCTCCAGGCTGAGCGCCTGGTCCAGCCAGGCCCACGGCAGTTTGATCCTGGCACTCGCGCTTAAGCTGTTGTGCCAGAGGGGTTCAAATCTCTGGCTGGGAATTGCCGAGCCGCCGGCCTGCCTCAAGACAGGCTCATTGTAGTGATATGAGTTTCTGAGGCATAGTCTTATGCTGGGTTGGGCCGCGTCCGGATCTTGAGCTGGAGACTGGCGGGAGCTGGAGGGCTGGCGGCCTGGAAGGTCCATTTCAAGCCTCAATCTGAAATCAAGAGGGCTCATCCGCGGGCGTCCCAAACGGGCCTGACCAGCCCAGGGAAACTGCTCCAGCAGCTCTGTTCTGGTGACCGGCAGGAGCTCTGGGTAGTTTCCTGCCTGAAGTCTGAGCCTGGGAGCGATGGCTTTCTCATAATGGATATTCACCAGAGGCAGCAGGTGATACATATCACTCATGAAACCAGCAGAAAGCTTTCTGACACCTTTGATGCCATAGGGAATGGCGAAGGCGGAACTGATGCCAAATCTGCCCATGGAGCTGCCAAACTGATTGTCAAGATGGTGTTTGTCTATGCTCAGGCTATGACTGTGCCAAAAACCCGGCACGGTATGTCTGTCTCTATAGCCGGTGTGCAATTGGGAGCTGTTTTCCCACCACAGGCGGTTTCTCACCTTCCTCAGTCCCCAGGAGCGGTCCCGCAGGCTGTCCGCGTTGTGGATGAAGATCATGGTGAAAGCGTTGTTATGGTAGGCATCGGCGTCCGAGGCCAGGTACTTGATCAGGGTTTGAAATTCCAAACTGCTGTCCGGAACAGCTTCCGCGTAAAGTGAATATCTTTGGCTAACAAAGCTTTGGGGGAGAAAGTCATAGTCTGTATCCAGCACAACATGCGGGAGCTTGGGATGGAGGCGATAGAGACGCGCGCCGAAGCCAGCGCTCCAGTCCGTTCCCAGTCTGGCTTGCAACCTTCCTTTCAGAGGAGGGTAAAAGGGCAGGATGCTTCCCGAATACCACGGCAAGGAGCTTGGGGTGAAGTATGGCAAGCTATCCACGGGTACAGCAGCCTGGAAGAGGGGCGTACTCCTCTGGGCCAGTGGCATTTGGACCTTTCCCTCTCCCATGATCTCCACAACCGGTAGTTGCCTGGTCTGCGCGGACAAACATCTGATCGATATTATCAACAGACAAACGATGATCGCCTTCAAAGCTGGAAGTCTGAAGCCCTGAACCAGGTTGCTCGCCAATCGCCGCTTCATCTTTGCCTGTCCAGGATATCGTTGATAATGATCACCTGATCGTCGTTGAGCTGGCTCTGCACCTCCCAGAGAGTGAGCTGTGCTTCTTTGAGCGCTCCGCTTTTGATCAAGCTGAGGATGTAATGGAACTGCGCGTTGTTGACGATCTCGGGATAGTCTCTGTAGAGCACCCGGATGCGTTTGAAGGCAGACGCCGAGCGGGTGAAATCATCCTGAGCGTAATAGATCATAGCCAGTTCCGCATCTGCTTGAGCGCGGATGAACTGGTTGGTTTCCGTATCAAGGATCTTGTTGGCCATCATCGCCGCTTCGTTGTAGAATCCTTTACCTGTAAGATATTTGATCCGGTTGACGCGAGACTGGGGATAATCCATGGCAAAGTCTTTTCCGAGGTCCCAAATGATGTCGTAGTCATGATAGGAGTTCTTCTGGGATATATCCAACAGGGACAGCCAGTTGGATGCAGTGGGCTGGATATCGAAAAGCTCTCTGTACTTCTGCTGGGCGGCTTCCCAATCTCCAGTGCTTTCTGCCAGCCCCGCCAACGATAACAGACTTTCGGGGCTTTGAGTCTCCGCGTAAACCTGAGTGACGAGTTCTTCCGCCTGGGTCTGTTGATTGAGTCTGGAAAGTGATTCCGCCATTAGCAAATCGAGTTCAGGACGCTTCTGGTCCGGAAAGCTGCGCCTGATCTCTTCCGCTTGTTTCAAAGTCTCTTCCCAATCGCCTATGCCGGCGTAGAGCTTCACAATGATGTAGCTGAGCTCAAAGCGGATATACTCACTCTGGAAGGTATCGATCATGTCCATCAGTTCGACGGTTGGGGAGAGGTCGTCCATGCTGTCCAGACTCAACTGGATACCGCTGAAAGCTTCTCTGAGCAGTGAAATCTCATCCGGGGTAAATGATACCGGGTTTCTGAACCGGGAGAGGATATTCAGCCAATCCCGGTAGGCTTGGGTGGGATTGCCAAGATTGTAGTAACAGAGGGCGATCTGGGTGAGAGTGGTAAGAAAATAGGGAGACTCGGGATAATCATCCACAAAGCGATCATAGAGGTCCAAAGCCCGTTTGTAGGCCCTGCCCTGATAGGCGGAACGGGCTGCCTGAAAGAGATAGCTATCCACGGAGGGATTGAGGTCTGACAGGCTCAAAAACAGTTGGCTGGCCTCTTCAAAACGCTTGAGGAAATAAAGGGTATAAGCCTGGTAGCTGGTGGCCTCCTGTTTCTCGATGGGGGTCTTGGCGAGATTGAAGGCCTCTCCATAGAGGGTCAGGGCGGTTTCAAACTCGCGCCGGTTGAAAGCGAGACTGGCTTCCAGCAGCACCATCTCATAATCCCTAAAGAGGGTGCCGAGGCTGATTAGTACAGTTTCAGCGTCCGCATAGCGCTCCAGATGATAGTAGCACTGCGCCAGCCTCAGTTGAACGCTCTGGCGGGAAGGATGAGCGTCGCTCACGGACTTGTAGAGTTCAATGGCGGCAGCATAATCTGAGCCGAAGTATTCGATCTCAGCCAGCAGGAAATAGCTCTCGTCCTTGTAAGCCGAATTGGGATAACGGGCGATCAGTGCTGCCAGGTTTTGCTTTGCTTCAGGTAGTTCGCGCGCGTTAAAGCTGATCCTGCCGATCTGGTAAAACGCCTTGTCCCGATAGCGTCCATACTGATAGTTGTTGAGATAGCGGTTATAGTTGTCTTTTGCGAGTGGCGTCTGTCCCAGGCCCAGATAAGCATCCGCAATCCCAATCTCGGAGCGGTCCAACAGATCGGCAGGCAGATCGTTGCGCTTGGCCACAGTCCAGAGCCTGAGAGCTTCGGAGTAGTTTCCGGCGTCAAACTCAAACTCAGCCAGCAGGATATACTGCTGCCCCCTAAAGTTTTGGGGCAGAGAGCTTTTGAGATAATCCCTCAGGAGTTGGGTTGCCAGAGCGGGATCGCGTTTGTAGATGATCTTCAGCCTTTCAAGGTAGGAAAGGAACTGGATCTCGGCATCATGGCCCCTTACCAGTTGCCGGAAGATTGTATCGGCTTGAGCAGTTTCACCTTTGCTGAGCTTGATCAGAGCACTGTAATAGGCGGTATGCGCTGAACTGGAAACGATTTGATTGAGCCTGGACTCAGCTTCCTGATAACGGCCCAGAGCGAGTTCCTTACGAGTGAGCAGAAGCTTGACAGTATCTGAATCCAGCTCTTCGGGATCTTTAATCTGGGCCAGATACTCGTCCATCTCTTCGTAGCGCTGGTTGTATAGAAGGTAATGCAACCATTCCACCCGGTAGCGTCTGCCGTAGACCGGGTCTTCGGTATTTCTGGCGATGATCGCCAAAGCTTCGGTATCCTTCTGTACCAGCAGAAGCAGCTTGAAATATTCAAACTCGATCTCGTGATCACCTGAGTCCAGCGCCAAAGCTTTGCTGTATTCATGCTCGGCCGAAAGCAGCAATCCCAGCGACTGGTAGCATCTGCCTCTCCAGACATTGCCCCAGTAGCGGTAATAGGGATGCTCGGAGATCAAATCCAGCTCCAGGAGCTGAGGGATGGCATTTTTGGGGTCACCAAGGTTGTAGAGAGCGATAGCGTAGTTCAGATAGACGTCAGCCATCACGTCTTTGTGCAGTGATTCTTTCAACAGGGGCGCGTAAAGATCGCGCGCCAGGGTCCAATCTCCATGTTTGAGAGCAATATTGGCACGAATGTAGTCCAGGTAAGGCAGAAACTCGCTGCTGGGATAGCTGCCTCTGAAATAGTCCATCTCAGATAGCGCTTCCTGGTGATCTCCCATATCAAACAGCTCGATTATATAGGCATAATCATCCTGTTCTCTGGGGCTCGCTCCCATCAGTTGAAAAGTGAAAAGGAGCATCATCAGGATGAGCACGCGGGCTTGTGTGGCAAGCATTGATCTCATGCGGGACCTCCCCGGCTGCCAATATCTTTGAATGGCAGGATCATAAACACTGTAGTTCCCTCCCGTTCCTTGCTCTTGATCGTGATCTCGCCGCCGTGCAGTTCAGCGATCCGTTTGGCAGTGGCCAGACCCAGTCCCAGACCGCTGGAGCGGTATTCCACGGTGCCCGATTTATGGGCATAAATCTCGTTTAGTTCATAGAACTTTCTAAATATATTCTTCAGCTGAAAGGCCGGAATCCCGATGCCGTTGTCCTGGACAAAGATCACCAGGCTCTCCCGGTTGTTGATCTTTTCGGAAGGAAAGACGGAGCGCCTGGCCCCGATCACGATATTACCAAAGTCGTTGGTAAATCTGATGGCGTTGAGCACGATGTTGTGGACCATCCTGTGGACGGCTTCCCAGTTGGCGCGCAAGGGCGGCAGGTCTTTTTCTATCTCCATCTTGATAAACATCTTGCGTTTGCGTGATAGAATATCCACTTCCTGGTGTACGAGTTCCAGGATCTCGCCGATCTCGAAAGGAGCTTTGGCGAGCTGCCTGGCAAGGTTGTAATAGTTCATGGTGCTGATGTCGCCGGTGCTGATGATAAGCTTTCTCACGGAGGTTTCCAGCTTGGATACAAGTTCCTGCCGTTCATCTTCATCGGAGTAGAGCTTGCGTTTGAGGCGGGAGACATAGCCCTGCAGAGCTGTGAGAGGGGTGTTGAGCTCGTGGGTGACGATGGCCATAAACTCATCCTTTAGAGCTTCAAACTCGTTCAGTTCGTGGCTTTTTCTCACCACAGCCTCATATTGGGCGGCGTTTTTGAGCGCAATCCCGGCCTGGGCCTGGAAGAGGCTGATAATATCTTCATTCAGATACATTTCCCGGCCGCTTTCACCCAGGTTGTCCAGATACAGAAAGGCCACGGGCTGGTTGTTCACCAGCAGCGGACAGCAAAAGATGGTGTGAATGGCATAGTCCTGGACGCTGATGGAGTTTTTGAAGCTGTTGTCTTCCTGAGCGTTATAACTGCTTACGGCTTTAAGGGAGTTCTGGCAGAGGCTCAGGGCCGTCTTGCTCAATCCCGTCACGGTGGCCAGGATCTGTTTGCGATTATCCATCTGGACCTGGTAAAGGTTGTTGCCTTCCGGATCGCGCTTGATCAGAAAACCGCGGGTGGCGTTGGTGAAGTCGATCGCCGTGGATACGATCTCCCGCTGCAGATCGTTGATCTCCACTATCCCCATCAATTCGTTTGAGATGGTCATCAATTCATTCATCTTGGAGACCCGGTGAGTGATCTGGCTGTAGTCGTTTACTCTCACGATCAGGGCAGTGAGATGTTGTTTGATGTTTTTGAGCAAGGTGAGCTCGTTGCGGGTGAATTCCAGCTCACCGTCGTCCGAGATCAGCAGATAACCGATGCGTTTGGAGCCGGACACGAGTGGAATGATCTGGGTATTCTGGCCTTTATATTCACAGGATACGATGCCGTCTTGCCCGAAGGCTTTTTCGATCAGCGGACCCAGTTCAGGGGGGACCATGGTGTCTCTGCCGCAATTGTAGCAGTGGAAGCAATAGAAGTTTGAGATCTTGTCCGAGAAGACCATCAGCTTGAACCGCGCGGGGCAGATCACCCGGTCCAGACCTTTTTCGATCAGGAATTTTACCCGGTCGATGCTGTTCACATTGGCGATGTTATACAGGAGGTCGTTCCAGCGGTAGCGCAGGTCTTTGCGTCTGGAAGCCAGTGGCAGGGCGGCGAACTTCTTGAGGTTTTTTTGATCGTAGTGATTGATATGGAGATAGTTTTCCCGGTCTTCGGGATCGATATCCGCGGTGATCAGATCCAGCAATTTCCGGTACTGCTCAAATTCGCTGGCGGCTTTGCTTTCAATCCCGAGTTCGGAGATGATCTGCAGTTTCACCTGCCAGGCTTCCACTTCCAGCTGGTAATATTGGAATTCGCGGCAACTTGCCAGGACGCGGTCAGCCTTTCTCAGGATGCCCCTCAGCGGGGATTCCGGATTCATCAGGTCCAGTTTCAGGCCCAGGATCAGGAGGTTTTGCTCCCAATAGCGATAGCGGTGGGCCTGGATCGTGATCATAGCGGTTTCAGCCAGTTCCCGCGCTTTTGCCAGTTCATTGAGGCCGTAGAGACATCTCACCTGCAGCACGTTGAAAACGGCAATCGCGTAGTTGTTGTTGATCTCGCCCGCAAAGTGCATCGCCTGTCGCAATTCAGAAAGGGCCAGGGCGTAATCGCCTCCGCTGAGAGCGATGAGGCTGAGGATATTATGATAAAACTCCTCTTCGTGGATGTGTTTATAGTTTATCTGCACGTTTTTGCGGATCAGGCGCCTCAGCTTTTTGAGGTTGGCAGTCTCGTGCAGGTAGTAAAAGTAGGTTTTGACCAGGGGATTGACCTCGATGATCTGTCCTTGCATCAGTTGGGGCTCGATGTCGCTGATAAAGCGGTAGTAATATCCAAAGCCTTTGATCTTGCTTTTTGCCAGGGCGAGATTGCGCTGGATGGAGACCAGATATTGAGTGCTGCCGATCGATTGAACCAGATGGAGTGACTCGCTGAGTTTGTGCTCGGCAGTGCCAAACTCGCCCATTTTGATGAAGGCCTCTCCCTGGTTCAGGAGCGCCAAAGCCTGGCCCATCGTGAGGTTGAGCTCCGCGGAATAGCTGTAGCCCAGCTCCGAGAGTTCCTGAGCTTTCACGGTGAGGCCTTGTTTGAGACAGAGGTCTGCGAGGTTGTTGTAAATCAAGCCCAGATAGCGCTTGATATTGTGGCGTTTCCAGATATTCAGGGCGATATTGAGATGCTCCTCCGCCTCGGTGATATTTTTCATATCGCTGTAGAAGACTCCCAGGTCGTTGTGCAGGGCCGCCAGATTGATCATCACCCTGGTATCGTGATCAGGGGGCAGGGATTCCAGAAAGCTCTCCATGGTCCTGATCGCCGTGCCTGGTTCTTTTTTGGCAGCGTAATAGACAGCCAGCCGGTCCGTGTAGATGATCTTCAGTTCCAGATTCAGGTCAGCCGGGTCTATCTGGTCCAGATAGCTCTTCGCCAGATTGTGATCCACCCGCGACGCGACTCTGGAGAGATAAAGATAGCTCAACACTCTTTGCCGTCCGGTCATGGATAGCTCCAGAGCGGCCTGAAACAGGGCCCGTGCCTCCACGAGCTCTTCGGCCAACATTTTTAAAGTGCCCAGCACCAGGTACTTTTCGCTGGTCTCCGGAATGGCGGAGGCGTTGTCCACAATGAATCCGGCCCTGCGAAAGAACCCCGTGGCCTCGGTCTTGGCATGAAACTCTCTGAGGTCCCGGATGATGTCCGCGGCTGGGACACTGGCTTCCGAAACCACGGAGCAATCAGCTTCGCTGTTTTCCTTGCCAGTGTGAATCAGGCCCTCAAAACGGCCAATATCGATCTTGAGGACGTTGATAATGGCCTCATAGGCTTCTTCCTGTTCAAAATCATCATTTTGGAGGTGATAGAGCCTCAGGTAATAGCGTCTGGCGCTCAGAGCGTCCCCGGCCAGAATCGCGTTTTCGATCAGGCCCAGGCAGGTTTCGGTATCTTCTATAGATCGACTCGCGTAGTATTTTAGCACTCGGCGGGAGACTAATCCATGGGCTCGGCGGGAGTTTTCGTCAAAAAAGCGCTGACGGGCCTCCGGGAAGGTGTAATAGTATAGCTTGCCGTGTTTTACCAGGATCTCATTGTAAGTAGCTTCATTGATCAGGGAGTAAAGCTCCTGATCGCTGAGCTTGAGGATGTAAATGATCAATTCCCTTGAGAGCGGCACCCGTGCTATGGCCAGTTTCTGCAAGCGCGCGTAGTTTAGCTCAGTGATGTGGCTCATCCGGGAGTAGATGGAATGCAGGACGCGGGATGGCAGTTGATATCCCGCCAGGCTGGCTGGGAAGTGATAACTTCTTCCGGTAGGGACGGATAGTGTTCCGGGTTGGCTCACTCTGGTCTTGTCTGAGCTGTCCCCGTTCTCTAATCTATTGTCTCTTTCTTCTTTAAGGTGCCCGATCTCTTTTCTGAGGGTGAGGTCCACCAGGATTTCCCTGATAAAATGGGGGTTTCCCGCAGAGCGATGATATACGGCCCGGACCAGGTCTTCAGGGACCGGAGTGCTCAAGAGCCGGGCCATATAATCCCGTGCCTCATCCATATCGAGCATCGGGATATGATTCAAAACCGTGTTTTCGATCTGGCGGACCTTGTTAAACTCGTTGCAGGAGAGCACCACCAACACGCGATGCCGCACCAGCTGAGGTGAGAGATAATTGATAAAGTCCACCGTGTGGCGATGGACATACTGGAAGTCCCGAATGATAAAGATAATGGGTTTGCGGGTGGAGAGCTCCATCAGGAGATCACGGGCAGCCGAGAAATCCTGCCGCAGCTCTTCCTGGCCCTGGCTGTAACTCTTGGCCGCTTGCTCAGGCCCGTTCAGATAAGCCTTGAACTTGTCTGATATCCTGCTTAGACTGGGGAATTTCTGCTGCTCGTCCTCCGGCAGGGAACGCAAATATTCTTTGATCAAGGCGAAAAAGGCCTCGTGGTCTGTACGGGTGCAGCTGTAATCGAAGAGCCAGCACTCTCCACCCAGCAGATGGTAGCGAAAGAGCGAGAGAATATTGTCCTTGCCGAGTCCATCCCCGCCAATCAGAGAAACTATCTTGCCATTACCGGCCCGGACGGCTGGCAGGTAATCCAGCAGTTGATGGCTGTAGCGCTCCCTCACGATATAGCTGTTGAACCTCAGAGTGTTAACCAGCGACCATTCAAGCGAGAAGGGGTAAGACCGACCCGAAACGCGGTTCAAATAAACGATCAGCTCAATGGCATCGCTAAAGCGATGATCCGGGTTCCTTTCCAGAAGTCGCAGGATCAGCTTTTCCAGGGCCAGGGGAATATCTTTGTTGAGCTCGGAGGGAAAGATGGGGATAAAGTATTGCTGGCTACCGCTCATCAAGGCAGATATCTGGTCCAGGTTGAAGGGGAAGGTGCCAGTACAGAGGCGGTAGAGGATAACTCCCAGGGCATAAAAATCGCATCCCGGACCGGATCTCTGGCCCAGGTAAACTTCCGGCGCTACATAGGGGAGCGTGCCACTCACCAGTTGATTATCCCTGGTCTGTTCATGGACGGCAAATCCGTAATCGATCAGCTTGACCTCCAACGCTTTACCTGTCTGTCTATAGATGATGTTTTCCGGCTTCAGGTCCTTGTGGAGAATGTTCTGCGTGTGGAGGGCGTGCAGCGCGTAGGCGCACTGCGCTACCAGATCGTAGAGCAGGTCAATCTTGCCTTTGCTGAAACGGAAAGCGGTGAGCGGAGTGCCGTCAAACCAGTCGCTGATAAAGTAGATATGATCGCCCACATGCCCAAAATCGACCACATGGCTCAGATTAGGGTGTTCGATCCTGGTGATGTGATGCATCTCTTCAGCGCTGAAGCGAGCATAGAGGTCCTCTGAGGAAAGGTATTGGAACAACTTCAGCGTATAAAAATGGCCGCTGCGGATATCCTTGACCTTGAAGACCTTGGCCCAGGTGCCAGAGCCCAGGCTTTCCAGCACTTCATATCTATGATCTATATACATTAAGGCTTTCTCCCCAAATAATCGGTAACCCTACAATTTAAAACTGAGGCCTGATGTCAACTACAATTTTAAGGGCAGATTCTGGTCTCATATTGATTTCGCCGGATATTCTCTCAATGAATCAAACAGTATTAGTAGCTTAAGTGCCTGATTACAGATCATTAGCTTCGTTTATCGTAAGCGGTTTCAGAGAGACTTGCAGGCGGGATACCCATAAAATTGGTCTAGGATTGGCTTACATTTCCAATTGGGGAATTAGTTTTACGGCAAACATCTGGCAGTTCCTGCCTGATCAGCTGCCGTGGAGATGTGGTGCCGCCTCCGGCGTTTTTCGCCCGGGAGCGCACGGCATCACAAGGGCGGGTAAGGAGCAGGGATCACGATGGGAGTGCCAGTAAACGCTTGTGGGTAAAGACCAGCTCTCTGGTCCAACCGGGCAACAGATGGCGCCAATCATGAAAGTGATCCAGATGGTGGCTGTCAGAGCCAATACTGAAGAGGCGTCCGCCCATTTCGCGATAGAGGTCCAGGACAGCTGGATTGGGAAGGCAGCATCCGAGCGGTTTGCGATAGGCCGAGTAGTTGATCTCAAGGGCAATGCCGCGCTCAATCAGCGTCCTGAAAATGTCCTTGATGATTGGCAGAGCGAAGCCCTCATCCGGTATAGCTTTGTAATATCGCTGATAAACCCCCAAATGGGCCAGAATATCTATATCGCAATCATTTACGAGACGCAGGTTGAGGCGGTAATATGCTTCGATCTGAGCTTTATCCAGCGGATGGGGAAGAGGGATGGCCACATTTGTGCGGTCAGAAAGGAAATGCACCGCCCCGAGGATGAGGTCAAAATCATACTCAGAGATCAGATCACTGGCAAAATCGCGCACGGACTGGTAGTCTCCGATCTCTATGCCTCCGAGGACTTGAAGCCGCGGATAGCTGGCCTGCAATTCAGATAGCCGGTCACGGTATTGCTTCAGCGATACCAGACCATTCTCACCCAGTTCCCAGGGCAGGAGGTCCAAATGCTCAGTGATTGCTATAGCATCGTATTTGAGTGAGATAGCTTTGGCTATAATACTCTCTGCTTTAAGGTGGCTATCCCAACTATATTCTGTATGAAGATGATAGTCTGTCAGAATCATTTGATCGCGAGGATTGCCGCACCCAGAGCGCCGGTGATTTCTGGATCGGGTGCGATGGCCAGATGGACCTGCAGTTCGTTTTGGAGGCAGAAGGCCAGATCAGCGTTTTGTGCCACACCCCCTGTGAAAGCATAGGGGGGACGGTGATCGAGAGCAGCCAACTGACTGAAGACGCGTTTGGCCACTGAGCGATGCACAGCTCTGGCGATGTTGGCAGCGCTAGCGTGGGCTGCCATCAGGCCGATAATCTCAGATTCGGCAAAAACCACGCAGGTGGAGTTTAAAGCCAGCTCAGAAGTGGATTGTGAGGCCAGACCGGCCAGCTGGCCAACGCTCACCCCCAGTCTGATGGCAGTCATTTCCAAAAAGCGACCAGTGCCGGCCGCGCATTTATCGTTCATGCTGAAATCCAACACTTTAGCCGCTTCTGAAAGGCAGATGATCTTGCTGTCCTGACCTCCCACATCGATGACCGTGCGGATATCTGGAAAGTGGTAATGCATTCCCGCAGCGTGACATGATATCTCTGAAAGAACCCGGTCCGCGCTTTTCCACAGTTTTCTGCCATACCCGGTTACCGCCCGGCCAGCGAAATCATCCAGACGCATATCTGTGGCGCTTAAAGCTTTGTCCAGTAGAGAGCTGACGCTGATCAGGGGGTCGATGTCGGTAGCCTGCCAGGCAGAGAAAACGATGCTCTGAGCGCTCTGATCAAAAATCACCAGCTTGGTGTTGCGGGAACCGATGTCTAGACCAAGGCAAATCATTGTAATATATGGATATATTGATCCTGGGACCGCAGCCAGCGGGCAGCCACCAGATTCATGGTATCCAGATCGAGGGACGCAATCCGCTGATTTCGTTCCAGTAGATGGCTGAGCGGATAACCCAGAGCGAGAAGGTTGGCCAGGGCGGAGGCCTGATAGCTCACGCTTTCGCTGTCAAAACGATGCATCCCAATGATGTAATTGCGTGCAAGCTCAAGCTCTTCGGCGGTAATTCCATGCTCGGCAACCTCCTGGATAATCACCTTCATCAGGTCCAGGCAAAGCTGTTGATCTTCCTTGCCACAAAAGGCGTAAGCAGTCCAGTATCCCAGTTGGTCCAGAGTCACGACGTCCATGCCGGTTTGATATGCCAGGCCCCGCTGTTCGCGAATCAGATCAAAAAAGCGGGAGTTGATATCGCCTCCGATGATCTGAGACAGAACGTGGCTGGCAGTGGTGTGGACCTTGTCTTTGGAGGTGGTGGCCGGAGCACCGATATGGATGACACACTGTCCGTTGGCACCAGAAGAGACGATTTGGCAAGGTTTTTTGAAGTTTATCGGGAGAATAGTCCCTCGGGAGGATTGCTCTTGAAAGTGAATTCTTCCGAAGCTCCGGTTCACCTGGTCCCAAACCTCCTGAACTTCCAGAGGCGCGCAGATCGCGAGGGAATAGTTAGCAGCGTGATAGTATCTTTCATACCAGTCAGTTAGATCACTGAGACGGAGAGCCCGGATATCGGTAAGGCTGCCGGTGGAGCGTTCCAAAGCGTTTTGTTTGCCAAAAGTGGCCCTCAGCCACAGCAAATATCCATAGCTGGGCGGGTAGTCTCGTTCGCGACGCAATGCATCAGACGCAGCCGCTTTCAGAGTGTAAAGATATGCTTGATCAAGTTTTGGGTTGTTCAAAAGCTCGGCGGTCAGATCAAAGGTATGGGCCAGATCGTCCACAAAACACTTACCCTTGAAAGTGGTGGTGTCCACATTGTGGGAGACACGGATATTGAGTCCCAGCCAACGGGACGAATCCATAATCGCCTGATGGGAGAGGTTGCCGCTCTGATAGAGCATCATGGTGGAAAGGAAGTAGTTGCGTCCCCGCTCAGAAGGGCCCTCCCAAAGCTGGGACGCGGGCGTCGTGACAGCAAAGCTGCCGATGGGGCCTTGAGCGAGCTTTTTGTATACAAACCTGATTCCGTTGGGCAGCATACCCAGCCAGTGACGTTCATCCACGCGAACCAGCTCTGGACTGGGTTTTGTTGCTTGATTGGACAGGGCAGGAAAGCTGATCTCACCGGATGGGCGTTTGGTGCCCAAGTCTTTTTTGGGAAAGTGCAGGTAATCCGGATGGCTGGGGATCAAATCACTTGGAAGGACAAGTTGTTTGGGACCGCGATAGGCCAGGGCCAGACGGATAGGATGCCAGTATTTCCTGAGGCTGGCACTCACGTCCCCGGGGCTCAGTTTGTCGATGCGGTCCCCGTATTCGTAGAGGCTGTGGTAGTCTCCCAGCAGTTCCTCCGCGGCCAGCAGGTTGGCGATATTTTCGCGGGCTTCAAAACCAAACAGCCAGCCATGGACTACGTCTTTGCGGATCAGCTCAAACTCAGCCTGAGGAACGCCAAGATGCCATAACTTGTTATATTCCTGACGGATCACGCGCGCGATAGCGGGAATTGCCATTTTGCGGGATGGAACAAAGGTGACCGCAGAAGCTCCGCTCATTACACCGCAGAGGGAACTTACTCTGACAGCGGAACATAGCTTCTTTTCTTCTACCAGGATCTTGTGGAGTACAGAGGCCCTCCCGATGGCCAGATACCGAATAGCGATCAAGAGCGCGTCTGCCATGGGGTGCAATTCCGAGAGCTCCGGCAAGACCAGCGCGAAGAGCTCCTGATTGGCCTTCTGCCAGTGCAGACCGGAGCGCCCAAACTCCGGCTCCAGCCATTCTGAAGCTGGGATGCGGGTGGCACGCGAGGGTGTCTTCCAGGCCCCAAAGAGATGATCGACCGACGCTTTGAGGGTGGCTGGATCGACAGCCCCGCTGATCACCAGAAAACAGTTGGAGGGATGATAACGTCTCTTGTAAAAAGCCTTTAGAGAGGCGTGCGTGGCTTCGCGTAAATCTTTAGGGGTGCCAACAATGGGTTTGCGGAGGGGACAACGCTTGTAATAGCGGGCTTGGATGAACTCCAGAAAGTCGGTTTCGGGATCATCTGAGTATTGACCGATCTCTTCCAGGATGATCTCTTTTTCCG
>Ga0209311_1000598_pt1 | contig 31874 bp, 34 predicted proteins | sample AD_UKC045_MetaG_FD_184417 | JGI IMG/M metagenome (GOLD analysis project Ga0209311, IMG submission 184417) | Active sludge microbial communities of municipal wastewater-treating anaerobic digesters from USA - AD_UKC045_MetaG (SPAdes) (version 2) | ecosystem: Engineered > Bioreactor > Anaerobic >... | reverse complement strand
AATCGAAAATCTATTTAAAGGCTTCGTTGATGGTGGTGTCCATAACCACACACTAGAAATTATCGAAGTGGGTGGTACAGATAAAATGATCTATCAGGTTGCCAGATGGAACGCTCAAGGTGCAGAAGCCAACGGTGAAACTCCATCATTTGGGGGCATCACCACAAGCGTACTTGAGCAAAGTTCAGATGGCAATTGGTTAGCACGTACACATATATGGAACGTAAACCAATAGCAAAAAATCATGTTTCTCGTGTAAAGAAAGCCGCGAGCAAAAATATTAAAGGAGTAAGCTAAATGAATACATTATTACGTGCGTTATTAGTTGGATTAGTTGCATCGACATTAATTGTTGCTTGTAGCCAAAAAACTGAAGAAATAAAAGTTAATCCTGCTATCACGATTGAAGCAGCCAATGCTAAATGGAACAAGGCACTCAATAGCGGCAACGTTAAGGAGCTGGCTGCACTTTATACAGAGAATGCCACTCTCTCACCAGGAAATGGGAAGACTCTAGTAGGTCGTTCTGAAATCGAAAATCTATTTAAAGGCTTCGTTGATGGTGGTGTCCATAACCACACACTAGAAATTATCGAAGTGGGTGGTACAGATAAAATGATCTATCAGGTTGCCAGATGGAACGCTCAAGGTGCAGAAACCAATGGTGAAACGCCATCATTTGGGGGCATCACCACAAGCGTACTTGAGCAAAGTTCAGATGGCAATTGGCTCACGCGCACACATATATGGAATGTAAACCAATAGGAGAAAAAATCATGCCTCTCGTGAACATATCGATACTTAAGGGCAAGTCACCCGAATACATTAAAGCAGTTGCCGATCCTTTATCTAATTCGATATAAAATGGATTTAAGTCCCCAACTTTCTCAATCAGCAGGCGAAGACAATCCTGACTAGTAAAAGTCATTTTTTGCATTAAAAAGTCGATCAATCCAAAATCAAATTGCACTACATCTACATTGCTCATGGACAACTCCAGCTTCGTTAAGAAAATAGGCGAAAAAAATCCCGATACGCTGATGCGTCGGGATCAAACTATAAACTCTAGAAAATCTAAGGTTTTATTAAAAGATTTACTGAGGTTGGTCAGAATTTGGACAGACTGGTAAAGCCCATCCAGTTTTCATGCTGGACCAAAATGAATAAGATATAATCTTTCTATCTTATTTGAACTACAGCTTTAACTGCAGTTAGGCAGGAGCCTAAAGTTGGAATTTCGGATTACCGAAAGTGATACACAAATATACACTTTACAAATATATTTTTTTCACTAAAATTTATTCTAAAAGCATTTTTTTTCTATGTCAATAAAATAAAACTAATGGTCATTTTTTCTATCTCCAATTTAATCTAATAGCTTGGATTATTGAAGTGAGGTTTGTGACAAATATCAAAAGACTTTAATTTTAAATTACATTAATGTCACAATTTAAATTAATTAACTTATTGTTTATACTTATTTAATTAATATTTAGAGCATTTAATATCAATTTATTGATGTATATATACATCAATTTTTTTGCTTTCCGAAGCCATCACAGGTTCGACTCCTGTCGGGCGCGCCATATTTAACAAGATAAGCCAAGATAGCGTTTACTAACTTGGCTTTGTTGTGGCCCACGCATGGCCCATTCATGGCCCATTCATGGCCCAAGTATGGCCTAAAGATTTAAAATCTTTTTCTTAATGAGTTCTTTTGACCATCGGTGTATGGCCCTTTTTAATGTGATTTATCTTGATTTGAAAGATAGGTCTTTTACGAAAAGGAACCGTTAGAATTAATTTAAAAAATACAATTTAGATTGTCTTAAAAATCCGCTTAGCTGACCTTCGAGCGTTAAGGCTATACTTCCGGAGTCGACCCGAAGGGGACGGTCAATTGCTAATCTTTCCAAGTTGAATATCAATGATGTTGTCCGTAATTTTTAATATTTCATCCATTGAATGACTAATATAAATCATAGGAATTTCTACTTCGTCCGCGACCTTCTTTAAAAACGGTAATATTTGGCTTTTGAGTCTTTCGTCCAAAGAGGCTAAAGGCTCATCAAGCATTAATAATCGTGGTGAGCTTAGTAATGCTCGACCCAATGCGACGCGCTGCTTTTCACCGCCAGAAAGTTGATGAGGTCGTTGATTTAATAGTTGACCAATTTCCAGCAATTCAACAATTTGCTTAAGTTGGAATTGTTGCTTTTGTACTGGAGTAAAATTTAGCGCATAACTTAAATTATTTTCCACAGTGAGATGTGGAAATAATCGACCGTCTTGAAACACCAAGCCAATCTTTCGCCCGTGTATAGGTATATTAATTTGCAATTCACTATCAAACAAACATTCGCCATTAATCATAATGCGACCACTATCTGGCTGTGTGATGCCAGCAATGATACTTAACAAAGTACTTTTACCAGAGCCCGATGGGCCGTATATCGCATTCACACGTTGAGTTAATTGCAGTGAGGCATCTAACTCGAAATTTTTGCGTTTAAGTCGTGCCTGAACCTCAATCATGATGACGGCCAATATTCTGATTAGCTTTACGTTCAAGCTTGTCGCTTATCATCAATGCGCCCAAGGCTAACGCCATACTTAATATCACCAACCTTAGCGCGGGTAAGTCTCCATCAGGAATCTGCGTATAACTGTAAATTGCTAAGGGTAGCGTGCGCGTTTCATTTTCAATATTACCGACAAAAGTAATCGTTGCCCCAAACTCACCTAAGCTGCGGCTAAAGGCTAAAATTAAACCAGTAATAATGCCGGGCATAGCCAATGGCAAGGTAATAGTAAAAAACACCTTCAGTGGATGTGCACCTAAAGATTGTGCTGCAATCTCTAAATCTCTATCGACATGCGAAATAGATAATCTAGTTGAACGCACCAACAGTGGAAATGCCATGACTGCTGAAGCAACCACCGCCCCCATCCAAGTAAAAGCTAGGCTTATTCCAAAGATGTTGTGCAAGTATTTTCCTATTAGACCTTGATTGCCCAATAGAAGAAGAAGTAAAAATCCTGGGACTACTGGTGGTAAAACTAATGGCAAATGCACAAGACTATCAAGTAATGATTTGCCAAAGAATGATTTTCTGGCGAGAACCCAAGCCACCGCAATGGCTGGCACCAGAATTAGCGCAACACAAAATAGTGCCACTTTCAGTGACAACCACAGGATGGATAACTCTGAAGGTGTAAATCGCAATATATCTAACATATGATTAAATAACTTCTATTGTAAGTTAATGTTAAATCCGTATTTGCTGAAGATAACTTTTGCTTTTTCAGACTTCAAATAATCATAAAAGCTATTAGCACTTTGATTCGCATTTTTTGTTAAGGCTAAAGGATATACGATTGGGTCATGGCTCGATTCAGGGAAGGCGGCAACGTTATCTACCTTAGTGGACACCTTGGCATCAGTTTCATAGACAATCCCTGCATCGCACTCACCACGTTCAACAAACACCAAAGCAGCACGAACATCCTGTGTCCCCACAATTCGCATTTTAATGGCATCCCACCAGTTAAGGTTTTTTAAAGATTGCTTTGCGTAAATCCCAACAGGCACTGAATCTAGTTCCCCCGTACATAATTTGCCACTGAACGCGCCAGCAATATTGAAGTCTTTGTTCATTTCCATCTTAAATGCTTTGCCTTTGGGAGCAATCAGCACTAATTGATTACCTAACAAATTAACCTTACTTCCTGCATTAAGGAGGTTTTTCTCGTGCAAATAATTCATCCATTTTGTATCTGCTGATATAAAAATATCTGCTGGTGCACCTTTTTCAATTTGTTTAGCTAAAGTTGATGAAGATGCAAATGATGTTTGTACTTGTACTGCTTGCTCTTTTTCATAGTTAGCCGCTATTTCATTGATAGCATTAGTTAAGCTGGCTGCGGCAAATACAGTGACTTTCTGGTCAGCATTTGCATTCATTGTAATCAATACAAAGATGAGAGATATTCCAACTCTAATTTGGTTTTTTAACATGATGATTCCTGATATTTAGTTAAGCTTTAGTGATATTTGACTGAGATTAGAAGTCCAGTTGAGCGCGCATCGTGATTGCGTCTTCTTTATCGCCTAATTTGCCATTCACGTTAATATTCGTATCAAATTTTGTATGTACGTAATTCATCATGACGCGAGCATTAGGGTTTAGTATCCATTTCGCACCTAGCGTCCAAGCATCAGCTTCATTGCTACCAAGTACTATGCCGCCTGTTTTAGATGCGGTAAAAACACTTCCTGTACACGTTCCTGCTGGGGTAATCGTGCCATCACCAAGATTGCGCACGGTTGTTACCGCTGAACATCCGCCACTAGTAATTGAGAAGTCGCTTGCATCGAACTTGCTGTACCTCAACCCAAGTTCTAGGGCTCCCCAGCCGTCTTTGTTAGTCTCGAAGCTCTTCTTCGGCAAGATACGACCAAATTGACCATCTTTATAGCTGTCCGCATAATTTTCACCTGTGACTAACCACATGGCTTCTACGTACCAAGCTTTGACATCTTTGTCATAGGCTTTGATGGGAACTGCGGCAAATGCTCCAGACCCTGTTACTGCCGCAGCATTCCCTTGGTAATTTGAAACATCATACTCACTTTGTAATTTTAAAGGCCCATATGCAAATGCCGTTTCTGCACCATAGCGCGTTCTATCAACACTATTTCCTGTAAATGCCGCAGGTGCAAAAAAGTTGACGCCACGTGCTTCAGTTTGGCTTGCCGATGCGCTTGCCGTGGCTTGTATGCCATGGTTATACCAACCGCCAATATGTGTTACTGCTTTATCCCATCCCGCCCATTGCGCTGGGTTAATAGTCGCCCGAAAGGTTACATCCTTACCGTCTTTGCTCTGTGTTGTACCAAGCACTTCATCATTACCTTGACCAGTACCGTTGGTGACAGCTACGGCATAAGTGCTGCCTTTGAACAGAGTGCCATACACCATTGCACCTCGCCCATATATATCATCTCCAAAAGTATTATAAGCAAGCGAGCGTTCTAGGAAGTCCGAATAGGTATCGGTAGTTGAATTTTCTAAACCTTTGAATGTTTTAAATTGCCCGATGCGAAACTTGGCTTGAGGCCACCAGTTAGCTTCAACATAGCCATTGACAAGACGTGTGCTGGCTGCTGAATGGTCAATCTCTAAACGAAGTAAATAGTTTTGATAAAATCCTAACTGTGTATTAAATCGCGCACGTCGAATGCTCCAAGTATCAGGCTGGTCATTGCCACTAAAGGAACGGTAATCAGCTTGCACACGTCCATTGAACTGCAAATTCCAATTACCACTACCATCTTCAAATTTGATACCGTCTTTGAATGTCGCAAACACAGGAGAGCCTTTGCTACTGCCTTTTTCTTCTGATTTTACGATTTTTGACTGACTGACCTGATTGCTTATTCCTACAAGCTCTTTGGTTAGAACGTCTATCTGCTTATCTTGTTCAGCACGTTGAACTATCAGTTGTTGTACTTTGGCTTCTAAATCCTTAATACGTGCTTCAGCATCATCTTGAGCATACAAAGTAACTGGAAAGGCAGTCGTGATTGCAAGAACAATGAGTGATTTTGAGAAATGATGATTTATTCGCATAGCTGTCCTTCAGGAATATGGTGTGATTATTAAGCATTAAATTACGTTATTCCCATTTAATCATAACAATCGCTATATTCAAATAGGAATAGCGATAGACACACCTAATTTATTAATTGCACATAACTATTGTGGTTCTTTGAGGTTGCTGAGAATTTGGTTAAGCTCTACCTGAGCTGCAATGTGGGCTTTCGCAACTAAATCGCGATAGCTTTTAAGAATTAAACGACCGAACTCTGTGAGTTGTGCACCACCGCCATGGTGTCCACCCGGAGAGCTGGTAACTAGAGGCTGACTGAAACATTTATTCATCACATCAACCAGCTCCCATGCCCTTCGGTAAGACATATGCATTTGTTTGGCTGCGGATGAGATGGAACCGCAAGCATCAATGGTTTCTAGTAACTCAGCCTTGCCTGGGCCCATGGCAACTGCGTTACCATTTGCAATTCTTATTTTGAGATATTCGTTAGCCATTGCAGTAGTTTAATATATTTAGCTCGTAAGTATACTAACTTACAGACTAGATAATTATTGAAGTTAAAACATGAGTGTCTTCATTGGGCCCGAAGCCTTCAAGTCTGTTGTTAGAAATGAATCACCTAAACCTTGGAACAAGTGTCCAGTGGCTAGCAGTGTTTGGAAGCCATAAAGGCTGTTATTACTTGACAGCAATTCGCGGTCTATTCGAGCTGACCAGTTGCCAAAACTGGCACCAGCGCCTAATCTCAGGTAGTGGGCATCCATTCTACTATCGCCACCACTGTAATCATTCTGTTTTGCGTATTCAGCGGTATAAAGCACATTCCAGACAGCGTCTACTTTATGGCTACCATCTGCACGTAAACCAAAGGTTTTACTAGAATTGTTGGTAAAGGCTGCACCAGTAGTTGGTTAGGTGAAGCCATTTTTTGCCATATCTTGAAAATAACCGTAGGCTGTCAAGTTTTCAGTAGGCGAAAATTTCCAAGTGGCATGTGCAATATCCACATCGCCCGCACTAAAATACTCACTGGTAATTCTACGTAGCGCTTCAAAATGTGCCGCATAAAGCTCTACATTTTGTATGCTTTTATTTTCTACCGCAATTCCATCAAACACTTGCATGACTTGGCGATACTCAACATTGCCAATAAACCGCACGTTATCTAACTTAACAGATTGGCGTCCAAGACGTACCTTGGTATTTGCTATACCTGTCCATTCTACAAAAAATTGGTTAATTCCAGTGTAATCTGGGTCTACTACTAATGGATTATTGACCTTATTTGCAGGATTTACACCACCAAAAGTTGTGTTGGTTCCATCATAGAAGTCATGATTAAATTGGGCTACATTGATTAGTTGTGCGGCTACACTAATGTTATGAAATGGTTTTGTTTGCCAGCCAATTAAACTGCGCATCGTCCAAGCATTTGACTCGTCTAATTTACCGTCTTGATCAACATTTTCGTAGCGTAATCGAAAGTTAGTCATGGGAGTACCCATCGTAATCGCTTCCATCAGCGTTGTTGGGCCAGCGGATTTAACAGCGTTATCAGCCAATGTGGGTAAGGCATAAAGAGCTGCAATGACTGCCAATAAAATGCTTGAAGTGCCGTTCATGTCTAGATCCTATCGCGTATAAATTATTTTATTGTCAGATGCAGCCGCAGTATTGCTTAAGTATTCCTTATCTACCGCATCCATAATTGGCTTAATGCCTGTCAAAGTTCCATTAGCCTGCAGTTGAATTTGCCCTTGGCTATTCAGTAAAGTAACGGAATTTGAATGTGCCACATCATCTTCTTTAATGACTTTATATCTTCCGTTGAGCGCATTGGAAAGGGCGCGTACCAATGCGTTATTGCCACGAAGCAGCTTCCAATTTTGATTTAACTCTTTCTTAACGGCAAAATTCTTGAGTGTTTTAGGGTAATCCGTATCAGGGGTAAGAGAAATTAACACAAAACCGATTTTACTTCGCATCGCTATTGGCACTTGCTTCTCTACACGCTTCATACTCTCCACTATGACTGGGCAAGAGTTTGAGCAGCCCGTATATATCAGGGCAATCACTTGAGGTTTGCCTGCTAACGACTCTAGCTGAATTGACTGATTATCGGCAGTTACCCAAGTACCGCCGACTTGATAAACAGAGTCACTTGGTAAGTCTGATGCAGCAAAAACTGAAGTGCAGAAGCAAACTAACAAAGCTATTAATAAAGTTCTCATGGTGTGAGTCATTGGGTGTAGTCCTTAATTATTGCCATCAGCGGCGCACCTAAAACCTAAGCTACCAAGTGTGAATTTTGCATTGAGACTTGAACGAAACCCATAACGCATAAATGCTGCATAATCACTCGGATTCACAGCCCCCGCGCTACCCGAGGCGCAGTATAGGTCTTTGTTTACAGTACTATCTCCGCGCGATTCACCACTGACTAAATTTGAGTTAAAGTCGTCAGTCCATTCCCAAATCAGGCCGTGCATATTATGTACACCCCAATAATTGGGTTCATCTTTACCTACCTCAGTTGGTGCTTGCTTTGCGGCCTTGGCATACCAATCCAATATTTTTTGGTTGTAGCCTTTTTCTTGGCTGCCATCTTTTTGAATAAACGAGGCTTGCGCCACATACTCCCATTCCGCAATGGTTGGCAGACGCTTTTGTTGTGCCTGGCAATAGGCTTGCGCTGCATACCAAGAAACATAAATCACTGGCTTTTCTAAATCAACTGGGTTGGGATCGTATTGGCTAGAGCTTTTTTGCCAATGGTTCAAATAACCACTTTCTGCAAACAAAGAAGGAATCTCACCTCGTTGCCATTTTTTGTTTTCAGCAACAAACTGTTGAAACTCACGATTAGTCACGGGCTGCTTATCTAGCCTAAATGGCACAACACTGACTAATGGGCTATCTATACTAAGATACAGCGGGCGATACTCACCCGCTGTAATATTAGCCATACTGCCATTTGCTATACTATCTTGTCCCCAAGTGTTGGGGGAAGTTAACACCATGAGGACAAAACAGTATCGCAACATAACGTAACCTTAATTTCTATCTAAAGTTACTAACCATGAACATCACTTTTTTCTGCTGATGGAGCCACTTTGCGCTGTTTTTCAACTTGGGCACCGGTTACTTGGCCGCCATTGTTACCAAAACTATTCAGCACGTAAGTCAGCACGTTCGCAATTTGTTCATTATTTAGTGCAATCGCCGGCATCACGCTGTCGTAGGTTTCGCCATTGACCGTGATTGGGCCTGAACGACCATGCAGCAATATGCCAATTGCGCGATTATGGTCTGCATTTAAGAAGTCAGACTTTGCCAAAGGTGGGAACGCATGTGGAATACCCTCGCCGTTAGCTTGGTGACACGCTAAACAATTAGACTCATAACCATTTTTACCTTGGGCTATTTGCTCATCTTTAGTTAAGGTTTTAGCTGCTGCAGCGGCTGGATTTGCGATTGATTGTGTCGCAGAACCTTCTGGCAAGTAAACAGTATCAGCCTGCTTCCCAGAGTAGATAACTTTATCTTCTGGTCCGGTGACTTTCAGCATACCCAGTGCACCTTTGTTGAAGGCTCGGAAAATAGAGTGATCTACGATAATAAAAGTACCTGGCACATCGACTTTAAATTCAGTAATAGCAGAGCCGCCCGCAGGCACTAAAGTTGTTTGGACATGGTTATTTTCAAGCTTGCCACCTTCTACATAGACTTTGTCAAAAATCTCACCTATGACGTGGAACGAAGACACCATGTTAGGACCGCCATTACCCACAAATAAACGTACCGTTTCGCCTACTTTAGCTGTAATTGCTTTGTCTCCATTCAGCGCACCTACAGAACCGTTAAATACAACGTAATCTGGCTGCTCTTTAATAGCTTTTTCCATATCAAATGGCTGTAAGCCAGCCTCACCGTATTTACCTTTGGTGTAGAAATCGCCTTGCATCACGTAATACTCACGGTCTACTTTTGGTAAGCCTGCTTTAGGTTCTACTAAAATTAAGCCATACATACCGTTGCCAATATGCATGCCTACAGGTGCCGTGGCACAGTGATAAACATACAACCCAGGATTAAGTGCTTTAAAGCTGAATTTAGAGGTGTGGCCAGGCGCAGTAAATGATGATGCCGCACCACCACCTGGGCCTGTTACCGCATGCAAGTCAATGTTATGTGGCATTTTTGAATCAGGGCTGTTGGATAGGTTAAACTCAATTTCATCCCCCTCACGAACGCGCATAAACTGACCAGGTACTTGTCCACCAAATGTCCAGAACATATAGTCCACGCCATCTGCCATGCGCATGACTTTTTCTTGTGTTTCCATATTAATAACGACTTTAGCCGCGTAACTTCTGGTGATTGGTGGCGGAACATTAGGCGCTTGCGTGAGCACGCCCTGAATCACTGGGAGGCCATTCACTAGGCTGGCGTCTTTCTTTTCACCGTTAGAGGCTGATTTTTCTGCGACTTGAGCGCATGAAACCATGGCTAATGCTGCACTAATAACAGTTACAAGTACTTTGGTCTTAAATTTAAACATGATTACCTCCCCTTGGTGATAGATAGGTATGACATTATTCAGAATGCCTGCGACAATTTGCCGCACCTTGGAGAGAAGAATAGCTATTAAATGAATAGATTATCTTGACCCGAATCAAGAATCAAAAATTATTATTCAGCGCTTTCTAGCGCGTCATTTGCGCATATAGCAAGGGTAGTTCTTTAGGTAAATCTTCTGGTTTGCGTATCACAGCAAATCCGCCAGCACCAAACAAGTGAGGAAGATACTCATTGGCTTCTCTATCAATCGTCACACAGAACGGCCGTAAACCTAGCTGGCGCGCTTCATGAAGTGCCATACGCGTATCTTCAATACCATAGCGCCCTTCGTAGCGATCTAAATCATTGGGTTTACCATCAGTCAGCAACAGCAGCAAGCGTTGGCGTTGCGGTTGCTCAGCAAGTAAAGCACTTGCCTGACGTATGGCTGCCCCCATGCGCGTATAGTAACCTGGCTTAATGGCTTGAATACGGCCACGTGCTAATCCATCATATCGGTCATCAAAACTCTTTAAGCGATTAAAACGTACATTGCCGCGTTTTAATGATGAAAATCCATACATAGCGAAGCGGTCACCCGTCGCAGAAAGCGCTTCAGAGAACAAGTACAAACTATCGCGTATCACGTCAATTACGCGGGCATGGTCAGAGGCATAAGCATCGGTAGAAAGTGATAAGTCAGCCAATAGCAAACACGCCAAATCACGTTGCTGATTGACTTGTGCGCGATACATGCCGCGACTATCAGAATGCTTGCCACTGAGTAAATCAGCCTCTTGCCTCACCCATGCATCAAGGTCAATTTCCTCACCGTCTTGTTGGCCTTTGAGCCAAGTTCGGGTAGGTGCCAGCGCTTGAAACTGACTACGCAAGCATCTTGCGGTGCGGCGTAATTGTGCTGGCAATTCGCATATTTCAGCTTGTTGCGATACAAGCTCCTGTAAGCGGCAATAATCAGGCTGCATGATTTGTTTTTTGTAATCCCATTCAGGTAATGGAATGCCTTCGCCCAGCGGCGTATCATCTTCGCCTGCAGGCGGCAGATCAAGGTCAAAACGTAACTTAGCAACACTCGTTTCGCCGTCGCGCGCTATCGTCATCGTGTCCATATCTTCTGCGGCTAGCGCGGCACTTTCAACGTCATCTTCTTCGTCTTGTGGGCGATTCACGTTGATATATTCAGTCCACGAAAACAAACTTTCCGCACGAAACATCATGAGAAAGCCATCTTTGCCATCTGGCATATCAGTTCGTTCAGCAGAGTGTTTTTTGCGACTTTTCTCTACATTTTTATCTTCCGATTGCTCGCGTTCAGGCGCACCATCACTGCTGCTACCCTTGCTGGCCGCACTTAATGGCGGGGTTGGATGGGTCCACAGCAGTACAGGTTGAAATGGTTTTTTTGATGGCGGCAAAGCGTGAATGCTGCCAGGTTGGATTAGCGCTTGGCGAATAGCAGCCTCTTGCGCGGCTTCAGCAGTAGGCAGGTTTGTTGGCAAAGGCCGCAAGGGCAATAGCGCATTGACCAATCGACGGTATCTGGCAAGCAAACCAGGAAAGCGCTCCAGCGTGACTTGCGTAGCTTTTTGATTGCGGACAATCCAGGGCAAGTTGTCATCAACATTAGCTGCGGAAAGCGCCACTAACCACAAGTATAAATCGCGATTAAGGCTACGCTTGGTGAATATATCTATCTTTTCTGGTAATCGCAGTGTTTCGCCATCGCGCCAAGATAACTCAACCTGCTCACCACTGCTGGCAAGTCTATCCCTCCAGCTACGTCGTGCGCCATGACGTGTGGATGGTGCCGCAGAGAGATTTAACCCAGCATCTCCTCCCAAAGCACGAAAGAAAATAGCGGCAGTTTTACTGATTTCATCTAAGCTGACAGCAACATCTGCGTGCTGTTTATCGGCAACACGTGTGACCAGTTTATGCCAGAGTTGTCCGACGTATTCTTCCATGTTAGCGTTTTTCTATTAAACGCATTTATAGGCCAAACGTCGCATCAATCACTTCGCGCAGCGCCATTGCCGTCTCGGGGTCATCCGTCAAGGTCTCAACCAAAGCTGCGCGGCAAGCCAGTGCTGGCTCACATCCATCTTTAATTAGAGTGGCGGCGTACACCAACAAGCGCGTACTGGCGACCTCTTCCAAGTCATGGTCTTTCAATGCACGAAATGCATTAGCAATAGATACCAAACGTTTGGCCAACATTTCATCAATGCCTGTTTCTCCAATTAGAATCGCCACTTCTTGTGTTGCTGACGGAAAATCAAAAGCAAGTGAAATGAAACGCTGCCTTGTCGATGGCTTCATGCCCTTTAAAAAGTTTTGGTAGCCTGGGTTGTAAGAAACCACTAGCATGAAAGATGGCGGCGCGGCCAAAATTTCACCAGTGCGGTCTATTGGTAAGATGCGTCTATCATCAGCCAGTGGGTGTAAAACAACCGTTGTATCTTTACGTGCTTCTACAACTTCATCTAAATAGCAAATACCGCCCTCACGCACTGCACGCGTTAATGGCCCATCGCTCCACACTGTTTGACCGTCGACAATCAGATGTCGACCAACCAAATCAGCAGCGGTTAGGTCGTCATGGCAAGCTACAGTATGCAGCGGTAAGCATAGCTTAGCCGCCATATGTGCGACAAAACGTGTTTTACCGCAGCCCGTTGGACCTTTAATGAGCAAAGGTAAATTATTGCGCCATGCACGTTCAAAAAGCTCGATTTCGCTACCGTGCGATTGATAAAAAGGTAAGTTTTCCATGAAATTTCCAGTATTGCTTTTAAGGTTAACCAATTAAATTAGTAATTTTTTATTTAAGACCCATTAAGTAAGCCACTGTAATTAAGCCGCCAACGATGGCAAAATAGCCAAACATAATGGCGCGCCACAAAAACTTAGTTCTACGCAAACCCATAAAATAATTGGCTACCAACTGACTTTTTATCATGGTGATTGCTAATAATGTAAGCATAACGCCTTTGCCCGCCACGCCTGCCTCGCCTAAGCTGAATGTCATGATAGTCAACACCGCTAGCACCAGCCAAATGACTGTAAAAAATAGATTTGATTGTGCTTTAGTGTTGTTCATAACAATTCTAGCGAATAATGTAAACCAGCGGGAATAAGATAATCCATAGAAAATCTACCATGTGCCAAAATGAAGCGCCAGTTTCTACACCAACATAATCATGTGCACTATAGCCGCCATGTTTAGCCTTCATAATGATGACAGCTAAAATAACCATGCCCATTAACACGTGCATAAAGTGGAAAAATGTCAGAGACAGGTAAAACATATAAAAATTATTGGTGCTCATGGTGATGTCTGCTGCAAACTTGGCTTGGAATTCCACCATTTTGATGCCGACAAATACACCGCCAAGTAAGAAGGCACCTGTCAGCCAATGTGCGCACTGTTGATTCAAACCACGCTTAATCGACTCAACGCCCCTTACTACAAAGTAACTGCTGGTAATCAGCACCAGCGTATTGATTGCCCCTGAAGTACGGCTTAATGTAAGTTGCGAAGCATTGAACAGTTCAATATTCTGAGCGCGGGTAAAGGCATAAGCCACAAATAGCACACCAAACGCCAACATTTCTGCAAAAATAAAAATCCAGATTGCAAAATCACCTGGTAGATCTTCTTGATTAATAGTGTTGCTGTGTTCGTTCACTTAATTCCGATACGTAGATTGCGTCGCTGATTTTTACAGCATCATGCGCGTTAGTGCAGGCTTGGTCATTGATGCAAATCAAGTTGTAAAATATATCTAATCCAATGAAAAAGAGGAGCCGAAACTCCTCTTTTTTTTAATTTCACTTTTGATTAATTACTCAAAAGCTTTGCTTTCACCTTTAACAAAGAAGCTAGCAATGTAAAGTAACAAACCAATCAAGAATACCAAGCCCGCACCTTCACGTGCCCAGTAAAATATTGCTATTGAATCTTGCACTGCCATAAAGCTCATAGGTGTAGCTGATACACGTTGTAACCAGATTTGCACGAAGCCTGCACCTGTCAGAAGCAATGCGATAAGGAACATTGATATTGTCATCAACCAGAATGACCACATTTCCATAATCTGCGCTCTTTCTGGGTTAGCTGCACGACCCCGAAGAATAGGCATTGCATAAGAAATCATGGTGAGTACGACTAAGGCATAAGCTCCGTAGAAGGCCAAGTGACCATGTGCTGCAGTCAATTGTGTACCATGGGCATAGTAGTTGATTGGTGCGAGTGTGTGTAAGAAACCCCATACCCCTGCACCAAGGAACGCCACGACACTAGTACCAAGCGCCCAAAGAACTGCGGCTTTATTTGGATGTTCGCGACGGCGTTTATTCACCATGTTGAATGCAAATATGGTCATCATAAAGAACGGAATTGGCTCAAGTGCAGAGAAGATTGAACCCCACCATTGCCAGTACACAGGTGTACCAATCCAGTAGTAATGGTGACCCGTGCCGATAATGCCTGTGACCAAAGTCATGGTAATAATGACGTATAACCATTTTTCAATGACTTCACGATCAACACCTGTTACTTTAATTAACACGAAGGCCAGCATTGCACCGAGAATCAATTCCCATACACCTTCTACCCAAAGATGCACTACCCACCACCAGTAAAACTTATCTTTTACCAAGTTGACCGGGTTGTAGAACGAGAATAGAAAGAATACCGCTAAACCGAGCATACCAAGGGTTAATACCAGGCTAATTGCAGTTTTGCGTCCTTTCAGCATGGTCATGGTGATATTGAACTGCCAAGATAACGCAACTAACACGATACCTATTTTGGTTGGTAAGGGCTGCTCTAGGAACTCACGTCCCATGGTGTTGAGTAGGTCATTTCCAGTCCATTTTGCCAGTGAAGCGTAAGGTACTAACAAATAGCCTAGCACAGTCACAGCACCAGCAACCAAGAAAATCCAGAAGGTAAGAATGGCCAGCTTATGGCTGTATAGCTCGGTTTCAGACTCTTCTGGAATTAGATAGTACGAGGCCCCCATAAAGCCAAACAATAGCCAGACAATCAGCAAGTTGGTATGCACCATACGAGCAACGTTAAAAGGAATAGCGGGGAATAGAAAGTCCCCTACCACATACTGAAGACCCATGATTAGACCGAATAAAATCTGACCAAGGAACAGAGCAATTGCTGCGATGAAGTAAGGCTTCGCCACAGCTTGAGATGTATATTTCATTTTAAAATCTCCTGAGTTATTGGCAAGTTAGCCTTCAATGTTTGGTGGCCATTTATTGGTGTTAATCTCAGACGCATATTTAAGGAATGCAATGAGATCATCAATATCTGCGTCACTTAAATTAAATTGCGGCATTTGACGACGTCCAGGCACACCAGTTGGCTGTCCTTTAATCCACGCTTTAATAAAATCTGGTCCACGACGTGGATAAACATTACCTAATTCTGGTGCAAAATAAGCACCCTCACCTAATAATGTATGGCAGCCAATACAGTTATTGGTCTCCCATAGTTTTTTGCCGTGCTCCACTGCTGGCGTAATGTTTTGGCTGTTGTCTCGCTTTGGTAACACTTTCATGGTGTCGAAAGTAAGTGCAAGAAATAACAGGAAGAAGAAAACTCCCCCACCGTAAAAAACATTTCGCGCCATCGACTTGGTGAATGTTGCGCTCATAACATTGCTCCTTTAAATTAAAGAGTGAAGAAAATTACAGAACGGACAATAGCATTTGTATCTAAATAAAATCTTGACCCGAATCAAGTTTTGAAAGTTGACTAATTTAGTACACAATACTCTTTATAAAAATATCAAAAATATAAGGAGATGATTTATGGATAAATCACAATTAGCTCAAAAATTATCTGGGTTTTACATGTTTTCTGAGTTGCAACCATCTCAGATTGAGCTATTAGCCAATGGCACTAGGCTAGTAGACATCCCACGCGGCGGCACACTATTTAACCGCGGTGACAAAGCACATGGATTCTATCTCTTGCTGGAAGGACAAATAAAGCTGGGGGTAATCTCACCGCAAGGTGATGAAAAAGTCATTGGTTTGATTCAGCCTGGTGAAAGCTTTGGTGAGGCTGTGCTATTCCTAGAGCGCTCTTTTCCAGTTTACGCACAAACCACTTTAGATTCTAAAGTATTATTAATTACCAGAGAGGCGATCTTTGACATTCTCGATAACGACGTGACAGTCGTTAGGCGTATGCTAGCAGCCATATCGGCGCGCAACCGTCAGTTGGTCAATGATATTGAGTCCATTTCATTACAAAACAGCACGCAACGACTAATTGGCTATTTACTGCAGATTAGTGCTGATTCGCCAAATCCAGAGCGTGTACAATTACCTGCAAATAAATTAACAATTGCATCAATGCTCAACCTCACGCCAGAAACACTCTCACGCGTGATGTTACGGCTGAGTAATGCTGGTTTAATTGAAGTGAACGGGAAGGAAATTGTTATTACCAATGTGGCTGGCTTACGTAACTTTGAGTAATTTAGAATGTCAGCTTAGGGTCGAGGGCTGAAGTAGAGCCTTTGCACTCGAAGGTCGCCTATGCGGATTTACACGCCTTCGACAACTTTGGGGACAGGTTGTGTAAAAACGCTTTCTAATTTTTAAAGTGGGATTTATGATTAAAATATTGCATTTTTTAACTAGATGAGTGCATTTTTAATGCCAAAGAAACTCATGGATTTTGTAAATAGGTCAATTTTTGACATATTTTAAGTACACATCTCACCTCCCCTGTAAGCCAGTATCCATGTGGCTTGCAGAGGAATAAAAATCTCTCGGGGCTTTTAGCATCTATTTTGAATTAATTTCAGCATTATTTTTTTAGCCTAGCAATTTCATCTAGTAAATCAAGCACCATGGCAACACCCGGTGTGTTAATTTCAAGGTCGCGTGATAATCTCAGGGCTTTTTTTGCGCGTTGTAGCGCATCTCCGCTAAAGCGCCAGTTTTCAGGTGCATCGCCTTGTGGGGTAAGTATTCCTTCATACACCCATGCAATCACATGTTCAGTTTGTGCGTTGGTGGCGTGGCAAAGCTCGGTGATAGACCAAAGCACTTCGTTTTCAACAATGCAGCTTGCTGCCATTTGCATTTGTGTTGTACTCATGATGATCCCTTCATATTGGCTCTGGGGTTAAAATCAAACGCTTTAGCCATGGCGCGATATGCTTCTTTGGCTTGCTCGCTATCTGCAGGCGGTATGCTAATGGCAATCACCACATACAAATCACCAGGCGTAGTTGCAGGTATCCCCCGCCCTTTTAAGCGTAATTTTTTACCAGCGTTTGAACCTGCTGGAATTTTTAGCTCTACAGAGCCGCTTGGCGTTGGCACGCTAACGGTTGCGCCTAGTGCTGCTTCCCATGGGGTGATGGGTATATCCATGTAAATATCTTTATCTTCAAAGCGGTAAAGCGCGTTGGGCTTAAATAATATTTCTAAATATAAATCACCCGCTGTGCCTGCACCTATGCCGGGCGCGCCTTGGCCGCTTAATCTAAGATGCTGACCCGCATGAATGCCAATAGGAATGGTCACATCCAGTATGCGCTCTTTCATTACTATTCGGCCTTGCGCATCATGGCTTGGCATTTGTAGGGCAATACTTCTTTTGGCACCATGATAAGCATCGCTCAGGTCTATCATTACCTTAGCGTGATGGTCTCGGCCTTTGGCATTCATGTTCTGACTTTGCCTGCCCCTTGCGTGGTGCCCAAATAGGGCTTCAAAAAACTCACTTTGGTCAGCCGCAGTCTTGTCATCAAACCCGCTGCCACTAAACTCAAATCCTGTGTCCCAATTAGGTGGCGGCGTAAAATCTTGCCCATGTTTGGCTTGCTTACCTACTTGATCATAAGCGGCGCGTTTTTCAGCATCTTTTAATACGGAATAGGCTTCGCCAATTTCTTTAAAGTGGTCTTCGGCATCAGGTTCTTTACTCACATCGGGATGATATTTGCGCGCAAGTTTGCGGTAAGCGACTTTAATTTCATCGTCTGTAGCTGTGCGCGTAACACCTAATACCTCATAGTAATCTTTAAATTTCATTTGTAGAGCCTCTAACTAAATATTAGTCATTAACGTATACGTGCATATTGCCTAGTAGATAAATGCGGTGAGCCATGAATACGGCTCGGGAACAGAAAGTCTTCGGATCTAAGCCGTGCAAACTCAATCCACGCGTAAATAGTATGTCGTGTTGGCTCTGTAATTTCAAAGTGTACAGGTAAGCCAGTTTTTTGCTACATAACAATGGCGCAAGCAGTATTTTGATTGCCATGAGAAATATCTCTCACTTTCAACTTCACTAGATCACAAGCTCGAAGCTTACTGTCTATGGCTAGGATGTTTATATGATGATTACTAACTGATTTGCTGGAAAAGTGGGAGAATATCAAGTTCGCAACGAAACTAAGCTTTAACTCGCTTTTTATCTAACGATTGTTTTATAAGCAATCAGCGCCATTCAGCTTGAAGCTTGAGTTCAGCCAACTAAAGCGTATTTACCCGTGATATTTTGCTATTTCACCTGGCTTACGTAGCATTTTATCAACCTCGCCTAAGTGTAGCTCCTCTTGATAAATCATCTCACGTGCATATTCTTCTAGCATGACAGAGTCACCCTCAACTAGCTTCAATAAGGCTTTGTACGCATTTAGTGCCGAAGTTTCATGCGCTAATGATTCACGTAAAATATCACCAATGTCATGATTATGCGTTTCAAGTAAAGGCCCAATCGAGAGGGATGGGTGTCCGCCCAAATGAGTAATCAATTCACCCGCCTTATCTGCGTGGGCTAACGACTCGGTTGCCTGACCACGGAGCCAAGATACGATTGGAATTCGGTTATAACCAAATACCATCAACGCATAATGGGTATAGCGCACAACGCCTGCTAGCTCTAACTCTAATATGGTGTTGAGTGCATTTACTACATTTTTGGTGTCTTGTTTTGATGTCATGTCTGAATCCCTTTTTAATAAATAATTGGTTTAGCAATCTGCAATAAAGCTCGTTTAGTGAACAATTCTGTCGTAAAAATTCGAGACAAAATAATTTTACTAAGTGCTAACTAGTCCTGCTACTTTCTATCTCTTAACAAACAATTCTAATCGTATCCGCAGATAAAACAACACATGTACAACACATATTAACCAAATATTTTTATTTAATAAATTTCTATTGATAATATAAATGAGAATTGTTATCATTACCATTAACAATGAAAATCACCTGCGGAGCACTAGATATGAGGACTAAAAAACAAAACTATTTGAGCAAAAAATCTGTCTATATGGCCGTTATTCTAGCTACGCAGTCGATGCTTACAGTTGCAGATGAGCAAAAAAAGAATGCACCCGCATTAGCAGAGATTGAGCTAAAAGAAGTTCAGGTTAGAGCTACTCCCATTACTAAAGATACTGGTTATCAAGCAACCAAGACGCGTGTGGGTAAAACCTTACAAGACCCGCATGATATTCCACAAGCCATTACAACAGTAACACATGATTTAATGCATGACCAACAAGTGGGTTCTTTGCGAGAGGCATTACGAAATGTATCTGGGCTCACATTTAACGCCGCTGAAGGCGGTCGTGCAGGCGATAACTTCATGTTGCGCGGCTTTTACTCTTTTGGCGACATTTATCTTGATGGCGTGCGTGACACTGCACAATATAATCGAGAAACCTTTAACCTAGAACAAGTAGATGTTTTACGTGGTTCAGCTGCCATGTTATTTGGGCGTGGTCAGGCTGGTGGCGTGATTAACCAAGTGAGTAAAATGGCTGAACTGAATGATGAGAATACGATTACAGGTAGCCTAGGTAACTATGACTATCATCAGTTTACGGGTGACTTTAACAAACAACTCACAGATACCGCAGCCATTCGCGTTAATGTGATGGATAGACATGAAGAAACCTATCGTAAAAATCCGTCTGATGGTGATCACCCTGAAACTGACAGAAAAGGTATTGCACTTAGCTTTGGCGTAGGGATTGGTACTGAGAATGAGTTCTTCTTAAATCATATTTATACACAAACACGCGATGTACCCGATTATGGTATACGTTTTGATGCAGACAAAAGACCTTTAAGTAACAGCACTAATGGTCGTAGCGATAAAACATTCTGGGGCAATAGTGATAACTTTGATGACAGTGATACCCGCATGACAACGGCTATCTTCACCCATAAGTTTAGCGGTGACACACAATTAAGAACACAAATCAGAGATGCCGACTATAAGCGCGGTTATTGGGCAAAAACTCCAGCGAATGATTTACCAACTGAGGACAATAAAATTGGCGGCAATGTCACACGCAAAATGCATTATGAAACGCTCAATTTGCAATCAGATTTTAGTACCAAGCTAGATTTGGCTGGTACGAAACATGAAGTATTGGCAGGTGTAGAATATCTAAAAGAAGATAATTACAGACATGGCTTACAGGCAATCAATCCTGTTACGGGTTTAGCTTATACTCAGACTGGCGCTGCACTTAATACGGTAATTGCTGCAAATGGCGTCACATTTAATAGGCATATCGCTGCCACCACCGGTGTGCCAACTAAATTTGAAGCAGATAACTATGCGGTTTATGTACAAGATACGGTTGAATTTATCCCTAACTGGAAATTACTATTAGGAATGCGCCGCGATGAGTTGCGAGCGAATTATTCAAGCTCAACATCCCCCAAATTAAGCTATGGTGAGAACAGTTATCGTGCGGGGTTGTCATGGCAACCACAACCAGAAGCACATTATTATGCGGCTTGGAGTGACTCATTTAGTCCTACAGCAGATTTGTATCAATTGACCGTAGCACCCCAACCTCCAGAGCGCAGTAAAATGTTTGAAGTCGGCTCAAAATGGTTATTTATGGATGGCGATTTAGCGTTTAGAACAGCGTTATACACCTCAACTAAAGATTGGGAAAGAAATACCGACTTAGAGTCCACCTCAGCGATTTTAACTAAAAAACGCAGAACTAATGGGCTAGAGCTAGAGGCAACAGGTAAGCTAACAGAAGACTGGGAAGTGTTTGCAGGCGTGAGCTTTATGGATGCAGAAATTTTAGAAGTGGCTGAGAATGTGAATGCAACAACGGGGGCAATCACCGTAGCCGATGCAAGATTTAAAGGCGTTCGCCCACGCAACACGCCACCTGCAACTTTTAACTTGTGGACAACTTATAGCATCAATAGCGCATGGAAAGTTGGCGGTGGCTTAGAAGCTAAAGCATGGCGCACTGCTTATGTCCCAAGCGCAACTAACGGTGGTACAGTGTTTACTGGCGGTGGATTTCACCCCAACTATGCACCTGGTTATGCAAGAGTTGATGCCATGGTTGCCTACGAGCAACCCAAATGGGCGGTGCGTTTAAACATCAAAAACTTGCTTGATAAAGAGTATTATGATGCCGTTTACGATAATGGTGGTCTGGTCACACCGGGCAATCGAAGACAAGCCATTGTAACGACCGAGTTTAAGTTTTAGGGGCAATCATGCTGTTACAAATACCCAATGTGTTAAATGGTGAGGAGATTTTAAAAGCTAAAAAACTCATAGCTGAAGCACAATGGGTAGATGGTAAAGTTACAGCAGGCACGCAAGCTGCGACAGTTAAAAACAATCAGCAATTACCTGAAAGCGCCCCGCAAATAATGGCACTCAGGCAATTGGTTTTAGTGGCGCTTAATCGTAATGCTTTGTTTTTTACTGCCGCGTTACCTTCAAAAATATTACCACCATTTTTTAATTGCTATAGCGGTGAGACTAATCACTACGGCTTTCATGTAGATAACGCCATGCGTATGATGCCAGATGGCAGCGGTTATGTACGCGCTGATGTTTCCGCCACTCTGTTTTTATCTGAGCCCGAAGACTATGAAGGTGGCGAGCTTATCATTGAAGATACCTTTGGCAGGCAATCGGTAAAACTCAAAGCAGGTAGCCTTGTTGTTTACCCATCATCTTCAGTTCACGAAGTGACGGCTGTAACCAAAGGTGCACGGATGGCATGCTTTATGTTTATTCAAAGTATGGTGCGTGATGCCGAAAAACGTCGCCTGCTTTACGATATGGATATGTCGCTGATGCAGCTGCGTCATACTTTAGGAGAAACTGAAGCTGTTGTGCATTTAACTGGGGTTTATCATAATTTACTGCGGCGCTGGGCAGAATGACAACGATACTAAATAAATTACATTCCGTACCACAAGATGTGCAAACCGCCACAGATTATCTGCCTTACGCACAGCCTAGAGTATCTAATGCGGTTTGGCAGTATTTAGAAGCTGGCGCCGGAAAAGGCCGCACCATGCAGGCCAACACTGCAGCTTTTGATGCTATCAAATTAACCTCTCGGCCTTTAACTGATGTGAGAGGCGGCAACACCAAATTTGAAATTTTTGGGCAGGTGTATGAGCATCCTATTCTGCTCGCACCCATTGCTTATCAGCGATTATTTCATACAGATGGTGAACAAGCGAGCGCAATGGCAGCCATTGCACAATCTGGGCAAATGGTGGTGAGCAGCCTCGCTAGCCAGACTTTAGAAGAAATCATTGAAGCTGCAAATCAACCGCTATGGTTTCAACTTTATTGGCAAGGTGACAGGCCGCGTACTTTACGTTTGCTGAAGCGTGCCATTACGGCGGGTTACAGCACTGTGGTATTTACTGTAGACGCCCCAGTAAAGCAAGCAGTAATGGCGTTGCCAGCGGGTATTTCAGCAGTGAATTTAGAACCGCCCTCACCCAACTCTTTAAATATGCATCAGAGTAAAGTGTTTGATGGCTGGATGTCGCATGCCCCTAATTGGGATGACTTGGCTTGGCTACGAGACCAAACCAGTCTGCCCCTCACTATTAAAGGTGTAATGCATATTGCTGATGCTGAAAAAATTATCCAGCTTGGCTGTGATGGCCTAGTAGTATCTAATCACGGCGGTCGGGTGTTAGATGGCGTGCCTAGTAGTTTAGAAGTACTTCCCAGCTTTGTTGAGCGTTTTTCTAGTCAAACCAAAATTATCTTTGATAGCGGAATTCAAAGTGGCCAAGATGCATATAAAACGCTAGCGCTGGGTGCGGATGCAGTCATGATAGGCCGGCCTTATGTTTGGGGGCTTGCAAGCGCTGGTGCGCTGGGCGTTGCGCACGTGATACGCTTAATGCGTGATGAATTAGAGATGACAATGGCATTAACTGGTACAAAAGTTTTGTCCAAGATTAGGCTTTCTCAATAAAGAAATTTAAAAAATGAAAGGTTACATAATGAGAATCTTACTGATAACTTTGTGCTTATTGCCAATGACGGCATTTGCCAGTGCAGAATGTGCGGTGCACCCAAAAGAAGAATGGGGCTCAGAAGATACGCTAAAACAAGCCTTAACCGAAGAGGGTTATACCATCAAAAAATTTAAGGTGGACGGCAATTGTTACGAGATTTATGGACGTAACAAACAAGGCAAAAAAGTAGAGATTTATTTCGATACAAAAACATTAGAAATTGTTAAAGCCGAGATTGAAAAATAAGCCATACCCTTAAGCACGCGTCTGAAATCCTTGTAAATAAAGGCTCGCAGGGCAGCGTTTATCTCTCGGCGCTTTTTGAATGTGTGTTTGTCACAAAATAACAGACTAAAACCAGCCTTTTTTATTGTTAGCGTATTCCTCAAATGCAACCTGAAATTCAGCCATCTAAAACTTTTACTTGGTCACTTTTAGTTAGGCTAACGCATTGGCTAGTAGCACTATGCGTAATAATCAACTTCTTTAATGACACTGGATATTGGCACCGCATAATAGGTTATGCGTGCTTTGTGGTTGTGCTAGTTCGCTTGGGAAATGGTTTATGGATAAGTAAACACACTGCTTCACGATTTCATTTACCTAGCTTCACGGTCATCAAAAATCATCTAAATGCACTACGATTTGGAACAACTTCTAGCCATATTGGGCATAATCCACTAGGCCAACTCGCGGTTTATTGCATGTGGTTATTAATTTTACTACTTGTGTTTACGGGCTGGCTCAGTCGCACCGACCTATTCTGGGGCGAAGATTGGCCGGTAGATATTCACACAACCTTATCGAACATATTGCAAGCGATGGTAGTGTTGCACTTACTGGCAGTAATACTAATGTCAAAATTGCAACATAAAAATCTAATTAAGGCCATATTGATAGACAAGTAGTTTAACTTTATCATCAAAGGTAAAAATGACTGGGCTAAACCACTTTGTGGTCGCATAAAAAATCCCTGAGGAATTTTCATAGTCATGTGGAAATCATAAAAATGGGCATTCAAGAGCTTTAAAATGATTTGTCTTTGAATGTCTGCTATTTAAGTTTTACGAAATAGAAATTTGAGAGTTTGAATGTCGCCCTTGCGGATGAATGCGCCATGGGCTTATCAGGGGGAAATTGGTCATAAAACATTATTCTTCAGTAAGTACTACCCACTCTATTGCAGACATTCAACGTTTGTATTTACCGGCCTTCACGGCTTTTCTCAGACTCGGTGGATGGTTTAGCTCACATCGCGAATAAGATACTCAAGGATTTTCTTCATCAGACCATTAATTCCTGCATAGTTCGCCGCTGGTACGGACAGCAATACGGATTTTGTCTGTACGTAACGCGACTTAGGAAGCAACTCATTGGCGCAGTTGCTAACTATTGCCTCTGCACTCTTTGGGGTTGTTTCAAGGTGGAACTGTAACCCAATAACTCGCGTCCCAATCTGGAACGCCTGATTCCGACAGGCAGCGCTACTCGCAAGATGAAGGGCACCAGACGGAAGGTCGAACGTTTCTCCATGCCAGTGGAATACTTCAGTGTTTTCCGGAAAAACAAAAGTGCCGGACACGACCGGTTCAGGGAATACGGGAAACCAGCCGATCTCTTTTTCTGGGTTAGGGTAAACACGCGCCCCTAGTGCGCTTGCGATAAGTTGGGCACCGAGGCAAATACCTAGCACGACTTTATTGCTCGCGATTGCCTCCGCGACGAAGTGTTTTTCTTCTTGCAGCCACGGAAGTTGCTTTTCATCATTTGTACTCATTGGCCCACCTAGGGCGATGACAAAGTCGATGTCAGTCAGTGGGGGCAATTGGGCAGACTCAAAAAACCTCGTATAGGATACGCGGGCGCCACGGTGTGACAGTTACGACTTATGGACGTTCATCAGGCTTCTGTATTGACCCTATCGAAAAAAAACCACTGAATCATTTTTATCCAGGTAGTAGCGTATTATCTTTCGGCACGGCAGGCTGTAATCTAGCATGTAAATTTTGCCAAAACTGGGATGTCAGCAAATCCAAAGATATGCATAAAATGATGGACCAAGCCTCCCCCGAGGCGATTGCCTTGGCCGCAGAGCAATATGGTTGCAAGAGCGTCGCATTTACTTATAATGACCCCGTGATTTTTGCAGAATATGCGATGGATGTGGCCGATGCTTGCCATGCACGCAACATCAAGACTGTAGCTGTCACCGCAGGGTACATGCATGACAAGGCTAGACGGGATTTTTACACAAAAATAGATGCGGCGAATGTTGACCTGAAGGCTTTTACCGATGATTTCTACGTCAAGTTGACTGGCGCGCATCTACAGCCCGTGCTGGACACCTTGCGTTACCTGAAGCGTGAAACAAATGTATGGTTTGAAATCACGACCTTACTGATTCCTGGTAAAAATGACTCAAATGAAGAAATCACCGCCATGTGTAGCTGGATCAAAAAAGAGTTAGGGATCGATGTTCCATTGCACTTTTCTGCGTTTCACCCAGATTACAAAATGTTAGATAATCCTGCCACGCCGCCTGCCACCCTGACACGTGCGCGAGACATCGCCATTAAAACAGGTTTGCATTATGTTTACACGGGCAATGTGCATAATCAGGAAGGCGATACAACTTTTTGCCCACACTGCCATACGCCCGTCATTGTGCGCGACTGGTACCAAATCAACCAGTATCGCTTGACCGAAAGCGGCAGTTGTCCTAACTGCGCCACCCGCATAGCTGGCTGTTTTGCGAAGCAAGCTGGAACTTTCGGCAGGAACCGTATACCCATTGCAATCATGGCGAACGCCTGACGCTGAGAAGACCATGCCAATGGCGATAAAAAAACTTGTAAAAATCCCGGTAGGCGGTATTGCTATAGAAGGTATGCTTGAGCTGCCAGAAAGCACCATTGGCCTAGTACTATTTGCCCATGGTAGCGGTAGCAGTCGGTACAGCCCACGCAACAACTATGTTGCGCAAGTTCTACATCATAGCGGCATTGGAACATTATTGATGGACTTACTTACGCCTGAGGAAGATATAGACTACCAAACTCGCTTTGATATTCCGCTACTTACTCAACGCTTGCTCGCAGCTACCCTCTGGGTAAAAACTGAAGAGCTGACCAAAAACATCCCAATTGGGTTTTTTGGCGCTAGCACAGGCGCCGCTGCGGCATTACAAGCTGCGGCGTTAATGGGCGAGGATATTAGCGCAGTCGTTTCTCGTGGAGGCCGCCCTGACATGGCAGGACAAAGTAACTTAGAGAAAGTGAAGGCGCCCACATTACTTTTGGTGGGCGGGCTAGACGATATGGTGATAGAACTAAATCGCGCTGCCTACAGCGTAATGAGTTGTAAGAAAGATTTATCAATCATCAATGGCGCGACACATTTGTTCGAGGAACCTGATACTTTGGAGAATGTCGCTTATCAGGCATCCGCTTGGTTTACTCAACATTTCAAATCTTTCTCGGCCGCCAGTCAGTAATCTAATGGAGAGCGCTTAAAACCATCCGCTTCTGCTATTAAATACGCTTCAACCTCAATGATTCTGTGTCCCTCTAATTGACAGGCCACTGGTAAATCGCTCTAACCAATTTTATCTTTATTGCTCTCAATGTCGATGATTTTGGCTGAGCCAACCTTATCTGCATTAAAATTCAAATGACATCTTTGTCCCCTGAGATGTCCATGACGTATTAATCCGCAAAGCGGACTGTTATGTTATATAGAAATTGTAAAACAGCTATGGAGTATATTGCTCAATAATAAATTTGCACATACTGTTTGCTAGCTCTTCTTTTTCATAAAATACCTTGCCTGCACTCTCAGCTTTTAATAAATTAGACTCACTTTCATTTCTTGTTCTAATCACAATTTGAATTTCAGGTTGAAGGGTTTTAGCAGTTTCGACCATTTTTCTAATATTGATTGAGTCAGGTGTTGCTATGACCAACATAGATGCATTTGCAATATGCGCTTGAATTAATACTGCAGGTTCCGAAGCATCTCCGAATACCGCCTGTATTCCTGTTTTACGCAAAGCTTCAACAAGCTCTCTATTTTCATCCGCCACTACAAAAGCAACGTTTTTTTCTCTAAGTGCAGTTGCAATTTTTTTTCCAACTCTCCCATATCCGACGAGCACAACTTGACCTTTTAAATATTTTCGTTCGGTATTCATGGGTAGCTCAGAAAACTGATCGATACGTTTCTCATAATGGCGAGCAGTTTCTGAAATACCAAGTACGCATGTTTTTAATGGCTTTATAACTGAGAACACAAGGGGATTGAAGGCAATTGAAATTAAAGCTCCTGCTAAAATTAAACTCATTCCTTCTACAGGCAACATGCCAAGTGAAACACCCAATCCAGCAAGAATAAAAGAGAACTCTCCAATTTGAGCTAAGCTTGCAGCTACTGTTAGTGCGGTATTGAGTGGATAGCGAAATGCTAAAGTGATTACCATAGCTACAATTGATTTACCAAAAACAATGATAGCAACAACGGCTAATACATTCAGTGGTTTTGTCAATAATATGGTCGGCTCAAATAGCATTCCAACCGATACAAAAAACAGCACTGCAAATGCATCTCGAAGGGGCAATGATTCTTCAGCAGCTCTATGGCTAAACTCAGATTCACGCATGACCATTCCTGCAAAAAAAGCTCCTAGTGCAAACGACACACTAAATATCAGCGCCGCACCGTAGGCAATCCCGATTGCAGCAGAAATGACAGATAATGTAAAAAGTTCTCTTGAGCCAGTTTTAGCTACTTGCCATAAAATCCATGGCAGCATCCGCTTGCCAACTACCAACATTAAGACGATGAAGCCCGTTACCTGCAAAAGCGTAAAACTGATTGTCTGCCATAAAGGAGTAGATCCACTCTCGGTCGTTACACCGCCTAAAATGCTTGCAAGTGGAGGCATTAATACCAAAACCAACACTGTGATAAGATCTTCTACAACTAGCCATCCCACTGCAATTTTGCCATTCATGCTTGCAAGAATCCCTCGGGACTCAAGTGCTTTTAATAACACCACAGTACTCGCACACGAAAGTGCCAAACCAAAGATTAAGCCTTCACCTAGTGTCCACCCCCACCAGTTTGCGAGCCACATACCGAGCACAGTGGAAATTGTCATTTGTATGACCGCACCTGGTAACGCTATTTTTTTTACAGACAATAAGTCGTTAATTGAAAAGTGCAGACCAACCCCAAACATTAGTAACATAACACCAATTTCAGAAAGTTGAGATGCAATACTTACATCTGCGACAAACCCTGGTGTTGCTGGTCCAATCAAAATCCCAGCGAATAAATAGCCAACTAGCGCTGGAAGTTTGCAACGTTCAGCAATAAACCCAAAAATCAGAGCAAGTCCAAAGCCAGCCGCGATTGTTGTAATAAGTGTTAAGTCATGCCCCATATATAACCTTTACGGATAATCAGTTTATGCTCTATACATCAGAAGTCTTTTTATGTCATAAAAAATATCAAGCGATTTTATTTTAGAGTCAAAATGAGGCTAGAGAATTGACTCTTGAAAAACGTGCTTAGAGAGCTTTGCTTCATTATCAATGCCCGCTTTGGTTAAATGGTACCAGCCTAGATGAAATTTTTTAAGGACCACTTTGTCCCCAATTAACGTTTTTAATTAATTGGCATAAATCTAATAATTTTATCTGGCGACTCTAAAATAATCCTAGACGGCTATTTTGGATGGAGTATTCACATAAATTTCGCTTCGCTAGAAACGAAATACTCCTCTGATACATAATAATTCAACCTTGATAAAAACAAACTAAATAAATGAAACTTCATGGACTCTCATTCTAGAGCGACTGACAGAAAAGCAATGCGCGTTTAAATTAGTACTTACGAAGCAAATAAAATCAGTCTTTCTGATGTCATTTGTAATAATCTAACTGACTATTAAGCTTGAATTAATTTTCAACTAGTAAACTTTCTTATTAAAAGACAATGAGCCTATTTTCAAACTATTTATTAAATTTAAATAAATATATGAATATAACTAGCTACTAATTTAATGATTGAGGTAAAAGCCACCTTAATTTGGCAATAATTTGACTTATGTTTTTTAAAGAAGAAACCATGACTCACTTCATTTGTCGTAATTGTGCATATAGTTTTCCATCATAGTCTGTTTAGATGATTTTTATAAAGGATTAAGTTATGAGTTTAGAGCAGCAACAGGCCATACTGACTATTGCATTATTTGCTGCATTTGCAGATGGTGAAAATAATGACCAAGAACGAGAGCAAATACGTGCGTTAGCGCAGAGTTTAGCCAAAGAAAAGGGTTTAGCCTTAATCCCCAAAATTTATCAAGAAGTACTTCTAAAAAAAATTAACTTAGAAGAGGTGTCTACTAGTTTAACAGAGGCTGAGTATCGTAAGTTGGCGTATGAGATGGCAGTTTGTGTGTGTGATGCTGATGGCATGACAACTGCATCAGAAAGGGCTTTTTTAAGTGAGCTAGCTAAGTTATTGCAGTTGGACCAAAGCGTTACAGTAGCTGCCAACGAAAATGCCGAGTCAGTTGCGGCATTAACTTCATCAGTAGCACCGATGAGTCAGCAAGATAAAGATGTTAACGAATTAGACACCCCAATATTATCAACTACGCCTATTCCACTGGAAGCCGATGTAGATCGCAGTATTCTTAAGTCCTCCATTCTCAACGGGGCGCTTGAACTACTTCCACAGTCATGGGCATCTATGGCGATTATTCCTCTCCAAATAAAAATGGTGTACAGCATTGGAAGAGGCTATGGTTACGAACTTGATCAGGGGCACATTCGTGAGTTGATGGCAACCATTGGCGTAGGGTTAACCTCTCAGTATTTAGAGCAATTTGGTCGAAAATTGCTAGGGGGTTTGTTTGGGGGTGTTGCTGGGGGATTTGGTAAGCAGCTTGGAAAAGCTACCACAAGCATAGCATTTTCTTTTGCGACTACTTATGCCCTAGGACAAGTTGCAAAAAGCTATTATTCAGGTGGTCGAGTAATGAATGCTTCTCTGCTCAGAGAAAGCTTCCAGAAAATACTCGAGCCTGCAAAAAAATTACAGTCTCAGTATATACCGCAGATTCAACAACGAGCCAGCAATTTAGATATGAGCGAAATTATGAATGTGGTTCGAGGTGTATAAACAGATAATGCAATCAAATGTTTGAGCACTAGACTCGATATGAACAGTCAAATAAATTTGAGTTGTAACAGCAAACTAGTGTTAACACTGTATGGACTTTATTTTGTCATAGCGATACTTATCTTAACAGCAAATCCAATTGAGGCATTCGCTCAAGATGGTCAACGTGAGGCGCGCAAACTAAGTAAGTCTGGCCAAATACTGCCCCTTGAAAAAATCCATGAAAAAGCTAATTTAATTAAACCTGGAAAGATATTGGAAACTGAGTTTGAAAACAAAAAGGGACGTTACATCTACGAAGTAGAATTGCTCGATAACAACGGATTAGTTTGGGAAGTCGAGTTGGATGCCAAAACTGGTGCTTTGATAAAGTTGGAAGAGGATTAATAATGCGACTTCTTTTAGTTGAAGATGACGCCACCTTAGGAACACAATTACAGCTATCTTTGAAAAAAGCCGGTTTTGCCGTAGATTTATCATCGGATGGGGTTGATGCAGAAACACTCGGGGAAATTGAACCCTATGATTTAGTAGTGCTTGATTTAGGTTTACCAATGAAATCTGGACTGGAAGTCCTTGGTAACTGGCGTAAGAGAGGTAATCAAGTGCCAGTTTTAATCCTTACGGCCCGTGGTAGCTGGCAAGAGAAAGTTGAAGGCTTTAAAGCTGGTGCTGATGACTACGTGAGCAAGCCCTTTCAAATTGATGAATTGTTGGCAAGAATAAATGCAATTCTTAAAAGAAGCACGGCTTCTATAGCAGGCTCCATTACCTTTAAAAATATTACACTGGACGAAGATAGCCAGGAGTTAATACTAAAGAATGGCATTCGTCATAACCTAACAGGTACAGAATTCAGACTACTTCGCTATTTCATGCTTCACCCAAAGCAATTATTATCTAAATCTAAATTGACGGAGCATGTTTATGAATATGATGAAGACAAAGATAGTAATGTCATAGAGGTATACGTAAACCGCTTGCGTCAAATAATTGGGGCTAATTTAATTAAAACCAGACGTGGGCAAGGTTATATATTTGGAAGTAACGATTAATGACATCGTTAAAAACCACGCTAACGTGGAGCTTGGTGCTCAGTTTAGTTTTACTACTTACATTTCAATTTTTAATAGTTTCATATGCAATTAGCCGCTTGACAGAAAATCAGT
>Ga0209311_1000594_pt1 | contig 31939 bp, 36 predicted proteins | sample AD_UKC045_MetaG_FD_184417 | JGI IMG/M metagenome (GOLD analysis project Ga0209311, IMG submission 184417) | Active sludge microbial communities of municipal wastewater-treating anaerobic digesters from USA - AD_UKC045_MetaG (SPAdes) (version 2) | ecosystem: Engineered > Bioreactor > Anaerobic >... | reverse complement strand
ATGGGTAACAGGATCAGTCTGGACGCTCATTCCGAATTTTGAAGGCATCCCTGCATGGATCTTTTTTATCAATGGTCTTTCAAATGGCTTTTTCATTGGAAATATGATTTTTATAGTATTCCTGATATTGATAATTTCTCAAATTCATTTATGTCAGTAATAAGATCGAAAGAGTACCTGACGAAAATGATCCCTTTTTTATAGTCAGTATAAGGTTTAACATTCATTCCGAGGGCCAGTTTTACCATTGCTTCCGGAAGGTTTTGTCCGGCTCCGACAGCCAGGTATACCCATGCGGGGATACGGGGATTGATCTCTATAAGGTAAAATTCATCATCATCCGAACGGATGAGTTCAAGTTCCATACCTCCTCTCCAGCGGGTGGATTTGATGATTCTGCAGGTAAGATCAAGCATTCTTTCATCATCAAGGGTTATTCCGGCCCAGGCCTTACCTTTGTCTGTTATATAAAGCTTTCTCATGGGGACAGCTCCAATGGTATTTCCGTAACCATCTCCGAGGGCTACAACATTTACCTCGGTTCCCCTGATATATTCCTGGATGATAACTGGAAGTCCCCATTTTGCCGAGATCTTATGAAAATACATTGATGCCTGGTCAAAATTACTGGCTATATATGCATCGTAGAATTTACCTTTGAGCACAACAGGATAATCGAAATCTTCTTTGATATCCCTCAGTTCATCAAGGTTTGTAACAGGCTTTCCTGCAGGTACCTTTACATCATATTTTTTACCGAATTCAGGAAGATTGTTTTTGCTCCTTTCTTCAAAGATTTCAAGTTCGGGAAGAAAAGTATGGATCCCTGCTTTGGCGAGTGTTTCGCGTGATTTCATAAAGGCCCGCAGTTCCGCATCAAAATTGGGTATCAGAACATCAAGCTTTTCATTTTTACTGATCTCAAGAATTCTGTTTACAAGTACATCCGATCCCTCTGAAGGATATGGAACACGGTATGTTTTATCGACAAGATTGTGCATATAAATACCAGGCTCCAGATTTTCATATGCCATGCCGATTATCCTTACGTCAAATTCTTCAGATTCCCTCAGTGCCCTGATAACCGGTATTCCCGGACCGGGATTATCTGTGTTGTTGAGTCCCGTGACTGCGACAGTCAGTTTTCTTTTACTGTTCATCCTCAAGAAGTTTAAACTGTCTCAGCAATCCCATGAAATCGAGATAATACTTTTCAAATTCATCTGCCGGGATGTCGTAAGTCTCAGTCATATAAGATGTTATTTCGTTATCAGATTTACTTTTCTTTAACAGGTTAAGTATTTCAAGTCCCTGCTCGTTCAGTGAATACGATTCACCATTAGTGGGATCAAAAAGGAATCCCGATTCGCTTACGGCAATATTTCTTTTTAATTTCATTCTTTTAAGATTATTATACCCAGGCAATATTATACGTAAATTAATGAAGAATGTATGAAATTCAGGATGGTTTAATAAAAAAAAAGCCGGTTGGTTTAAAACAACCGGCTTTTTTTAAAATTGAATTCAGTTACCGTTAATACACCTGCCTCTGTAATATATGTTACCTGCTTCATGAGGTGAACTGACAATTTTGTCAAATTCCTCCTGACTTATATATGAAGGAGTATAGATTATTCCCATTCTTACAAGAATCCTGTTGAATGCTCTTAAGTGATTACGGGAACCTTTGGTAAGATTTTCAAATACCATTATTATGTTTTCATTTGTTACATTGCCGATGTAATCCATCAGGTCTTTGATATCCAGATCCTCAATAAGAGCTCCGGTTTTTAAAGCTTCAGCAAGAGATTCAGAACCTTTCGCAACCAGTTTATCGTAAAGATCCTGGAAATCAGGATTTGAGAATTTACCGGGTTCTTTAACCTCAGTATATTCTTCTCCATAGTTTTTAAGAAGCCAGATAACGGCATTCAGATGTGTATTTTCCGACCGCGAGATATTTGAGAACACCGGGATTTTATATTTTACTGAAAGAGCAGAATAAACATCTCTTGCAAGCTTTTCTTCCTCTTTCATATGAAGTAACATTTCAAGTTCAGTATCACTGTATGATAAGTTGTCAGAAGCTGCAAGGGCAAGTCTGGCAGTGGCAAGGATAGTGTTCCCGTCAGCTGAAACATCTATTATACTGACTTTATCGTCAGTATTCAGAGAATTGTTATTTTTTGAACAGGCACCGGTGACCATGAGGGATATTCCCAAAAGGGAACCGATCAATGTATTTTTAATCATTGTTTTCATCTCAGTAAGATTTAAATGTTCCGGAACTTATTTTTTGACAGGGGTTTCACGGTAGTCGCATATCCCGTTATTATTGGCATCAACATAATTCATGCCCTGTCTGCGTCCCTGACCCATACCGCACGGACCCATTCCCATTCTCTGACCCTGGCGGCCGCCTCTCATATAACCTTGTCCTTTACCTCTGACACCGGATGATCTGCGGGCTTCAAAATTATCGCATATACCATCATTGTTTGCATCAACCCATGCAACACCTCTGTTATTTGTATTATTTTGCTGATCCTGATTTGCAGATTTATCCTGGCCATTGATGAGCACTGTTGAAAACATCAGAACAAGCGCTGAAATAAAAAGTTTTGTTTTCATAATCGTAAATTTAAATGTTAATACTGATAATTAAGTAATTGATTTTTATGATTAGAAACAGATCTTTTATTTTTCCTGCGCAGGGTAGTAATATTTTTACAATTATATTTTTCAGGAGTTGATTCAATATTAATTATCCTGATGTATGTTGTTATAATCCATAAAGGAGTACCTTTGACCGCTTTGTAATTATAAAAACATATAAATGAAAGGATTAAAAATAGGTAATCTTGCTATTGCTGTTCCGGTCATACAGGGAGGCATGGGAGTGGGTATTTCACTTTCGGGTTTGGCTGCAGCAGTGGCTAACGAAGGAGGGGTTGGTGTAATATCAAGTGCAGGTCTGGGACTATTATACAGGGATTTTTCTGAGAACTTCCTTGAAGCAAGTATTCTCGGCCTTAAAGAGGAGATAAGAAAAGCCAGAGAAAAGACACGGGGAATAATTGGAGTGAATGTTATGGTTGCCATGACCAATTTTGTGGATATGATAAAAACCTCCATCTCTGAAAAAGTTGATATAATTATAGCGGGAGCAGGCCTTCCGCTGGATTTGCCATCCTTTTTAAAGAAGGACAGTATAACAAAACTTATACCCATTGTTTCATCAGCCAGAGCTGCCAGGATAATCTGCGAGAAGTGGAAGACAAATTATGATTACCTTCCCGATGCAGTGATTGTTGAAGGACCAAAAGCAGGGGGGCACCTGGGTTTTAAGGAGGAGCAGATAGAAGACAAAGACTATACACTTGAAAAACTGGTTCCGGAAATTGCCGGTGAGTTGAAAATGTTTGAAGAAAAATACAATAAAACTATTCCGCTGATCGCCGCAGGTGGTATCTATACCGGCGAGGATATCAAAAACATTTTGGAATTGGGAGCTTCTGGTGTCCAGATGGGAACAAGATTTGTGACCACCCATGAATGTGATGCATCTCCCGGCTTTAAACAGGCATACATCAACGCGAGTGAAAAAGATATTGAAATTATCAGGAGTCCTGTAGGAATGCCTGGCAGGGCAATTTTTTCAGAATTCATCCGGAAGGTGAAGGAAGGGAAAAAACAACCATTGAAATGCCCCTTTAAATGTATCAGGACCTGTGATATCTCTAAAAGCCCTTATTGCATAATCATTGCTCTTATCAATGCCCTTAAGGGGAATTTTAAGAACGGATTTGCGTTTGCCGGAAGCAATGCATTCAGAGCAACCAAAATTACATCAGTAAAGGAAATTTTCCAATCACTTATCAAAGAATATCAGGAAAGTAAATAATTCAAGTTACTGGTTGTTGGTTGCTTGTTGCTGGTTAATTTTATATACAGGTATAAAAATTTATCCCTTTATCACGGGGACTTCAGATTAACAGTTTTTCGTGACTAATCGGAAAGCCTTCTTCCATATCCTCTGCCGTAGCGACTTCTATGCATACCTGGTCCCGGCTGATTATCAACGGCAAACATTTCACCGAACATCTGTTCGAGTTTTTCCTGCTGCTCTTTATTGCAGATCTTCCTGAAATCGAAATAATATTTGTATGTTAGCTTTTTAAGATCGGCATGGAGATGACCTATTGAATCCGAAAGCTCATTCAATTTCATTGTATCGCTTGTTTCGCCTGCCATTTCCTTTATCATGCGTTGTCTTAAACTTGCCAGACTGAAGTTTATATCCCTTACATTTCTCCTGAATTCAGGATTGAATTCCGAGAAGTGTGACATTTGTTCTCTGTTAAGACCCAGCTGATCGCGGAAATATCTGCCGCTGTACCGGAGTGAAGTACTTTCTGACCCGCCTTGTTCCGGTAATTGACTGGATGTAATTTCTCCCGGCCTGTTGTTATGAATAAGGATGGTAACAAATGTGGAGATGTTCATAAGAGCCAGTACTATAATTGCCCAAATCATCCAGTTATGTTTGTTTTCCGATTTCATGATCCTGGAATTATTCAAGTGAAAGAAGGTCTATTGACTCTAGTGTGGTATCATCTATCAGGCTAAGTTCAACAGGGAGTGATTTATTATTCTGACTCCTTAAAGGAATACTGCCGATCATTACACCTGCAAAAATTGCAGCTGCCATTGATACAGCAATAAAAGCAGGTCTGAGGAATCCTTTTAATCCAGTCACTCTTTGGATCTCACTGTTTTCGATCTGAGTCATTACCCTTGTTGCAAGGAAGGGATTTACAACCAGTTCTTTTTCTGCTTCAATTACTCTTCCGGCAAGGCTCTGGATCCTGTAAAAATCATTACATTCCCTGCATTCCCTGAGGTGTGCCTCAATCTGAACTTTTCCGGCGGGATCAAGCTTTCCTTCCAGGTATGCATCCAATTCTTTCTGACAATGCTGGCAATTCATTTTAAATTCTATTATATGGTTAGAAACAAAATCCTGATTTTTCCTACGGATGGTTTCGTTAGTTTTTTATGAAATAACAGTTTTTCACGAAGATTCTTTTTCGCACGTTGTAAAAGTGCTTCTACTGCGCCCTCAGTTGTGTTCATTATTTCTGCGATCTCTTTCTGTGACAGATCATCATATTTACTTAAAACAATAGCAGTTTTCTGATTTTCAGGAAGTGAATCGAGGGCACGCCCGAGCCATTCAGAGTGTTCCTGCCTGATAATGATCTTTTCCGGATCCTCGTCATTTTTGATGACCGGATATGTATCACTGCCAGTCCGGTCAGAACCAGTAAGATTTTCAAACCTTTCAAAAACAAGTTTTAATTTTGATTTTCTGATCTTATTAAGTGAAGCATTGACTGCGATCCTGTACAGCCAGGTTGAAAAAGCAGATTCACCTTTAAAGCGCGACAATGACTGATAAGCCTGAATAAAAACATCCTGGGTCAGGTCCTCTGCATCTTCCTTATTATGTAAAAATCCCATACAGGTTCTGAACACCATTTGCTGGTACCGTTCAACAAGTATCCTGAAGGAATCCCTGTCACCCTGAACGATTGACTTTATGATTTCATTATCATTCATCCGGGAATAATGCAATTATAAATTTGCAGAGACCAATTATATCTGACTGTTTTGCGATTCCTGAGTACTTCTAAATCATGTAATATGCTGATTCCCGGCAAATATAGTCAACAATACAGGATCTGATACTATAATGGAAGTGTGTCTTTACGCCTCAATCGGATATTTTCCAGATACCGGCAGATCTTTCGAGACTGATAAGTGCTTCAGTGTAGCCGAACAAAGCTTCCAGAAAATTGATTCTAAGTTCGGTATATGTTCTCTGTGCATTAAGAACTTCTATAAGTCCGCTTTCTCCGTGCTGATATGAATAGATCCTTCCCTCAAGGATTTTAAGAGCATCGTCAATCAGGCCTGTATTATAATGACCAGCTTTTTTCTTCCGGGCGATAAAATTGTTATAAGCCTGAATAACTTCTGAAGTTATCTGAAGCCGGATTTCCTCATACAGTGTAAGGCTTTGTTTAACAGCCATATCGGCAGCACTTATATTTCCCCTGTTCAGTGAGGAGAATTTAAGTGGGAGTGATATTCCTGCGCTCAGGCCATTATATTCCGGGGCAGGTGCGATCTCATTTCTGACGATTGAATTATAGGAATATCCTGCTTCAATATTGAATTCGGGAGCACGCTCAGCTTTAATTAAGTTCATGTAATTTTCCGAAACTTCCCTGTTTTTAAATGCAGCAAGCAGTTCTGAACGGTTTTCAAGTGCACCGGCAATAAGTTCGTTCAGATCGTACTCATGATTCTGATCAGGGAAATCGCCTGCAGGAACAATTATAGTATCGGAATACTTTCTTCCCATCTGGTTTATCAGTTCCAGGTATGAATTTTGCATATCCGCATTACTCTGGTAGACTTCCGCGAGTTGTGATTTTGCTTCAAGTGAAGACTGCATTGCATCGAGTGGTGTTGCCTCGCCGGCAACAAGCCTTAGACTGTCTGCCCTTGCAAGCTTTTCCAATTGTCTGTAAATTTCGGTTTTCAGCAGATAGATCTTCTGATATCTTAAAGCCTCGAAGTACTTTATTGCTGCTCCGGCTCTGAGATTCTGGAAATATGCATTAAGCATCAGGGTTGAAAGCTCATATTGTGAACGGGCTACAGCAATACCGGCTCTTCGTTTGTTACCCAGGCTAACCGGGTAGCTGATCCCTGCTTCCAGCGATTGTCCCATCTGAAGTATCCTGTCTTCATTGTTTGAATAAACGACTGAAATTTCGGGATCAGGAAATATTTTTGAGGCTTTCAGTTCAGCTTCAGCCATATCCACATCGAATTTCCCGGCAGCATAACCCAGATTCCCTTTTCTGACCGCTGAAAGATATTCCGGTAACGAGATGGAATCATTCAGATAAGCCGGAAGCTTTTGTGATGATACAATATGGGAGACAGATGCAAAAATGACCAGGGATAATATAAATGGCTTAAAGATTTTTTTCATGGATCTCCTTTGTTTTGTTTTCTTGTTTTTTCAGATACCTCTTTTCCATCATATAATAAAGTGGCGGCAGCACCGTCAATGTGATAATTGTTCCGAATATTAGTCCGTATACTATCACAGTAGCAAGCGGACGCTGGACATCGGATCCTATGTTTGTAGATAATGAAGCCGGAACTAGTCCGAGAATTGCTACAGATGATGTCATCAGGATCTGACGGAAACGGTGGGTTGAACCTTTTATGACTGCATTTTTAAGTGATTCACCCTCTTTTCTGAGGTGGTTGAAATGAGAGATCATCAGTACATCATTCATTGTAAAGATCCCAAAGAGAGCTATAAATCCTACAGCTGAAGAGACATTGAATGACATGCCTGTAATATTCAGTGCCACCATTCCTCCAAATACAGGGAATGGCAATAATGCAAGCTGAAGCCATGCCTGGCGGAAATATCCGAAGCTCCAGAACAGGAGCAGGAACATAAGAGCCAGGGAAAGAGGGACAATAAGTATCAGACGTGCAAAAGCTCTTTTCTGGTTATCAAACTGACCGCTCCATTTGAGGTTGAATTTTGTATGGTCATATGAAATGTTTTTTTCTATGGCTTCACCTGCTTCCTTAAGGAATGAGGATATATCACGGTCACGCATGTTGATCCTTACTGTAAGGAATCTGCTGTTTTCCTCCCGGTTGATTATTCCCGGGCCTTTGGTTGTTCTGATCTCTGCTATCTGTGATAATGGTATTCTTGCACCGGTTGCTGAGGTCATAAGCAGAGAACCTATTTTCTCGGAAGTTTCGCGTGATTGTTCATTGTACCTGCATATTATATCATAAACCCGGTTCCCGATGAAAACCTGTGATATGGCTTTCCCTCCTATTGCGATCTCTATAAGGTCCGACACATCCGACACATTCAATCCGTATAAAGCCATTTTATCACGGTTTGTTTCAATCTGCAACTGTGGGAGGGGAGGTTCCTGTTCAATGCTGACATCTCCCGCTCCTTTTATTCCCCTTATTACTTCAACAATCTCTTCAGCAATTCTTCTTGCCTCTTCCTGGTCTTCCCCGAATATCTTGATTGCAAGATCACTGTGAGATCCTGCTATCTGATCCATTACCATATCGATGATAGGTTGAGAGAAACCCACACTATATCCCGGCAGCTTCGCCAGATCTTCTGTAAGTTCATTAATAAGATCATTTTTTCTTTTACCTTTTTTCCATTCTTTGTATGGTATAAGCCCTACTCCGCATTCCGCATGGGAAGTGGAAAAAGGATCCGTACCCTCATCATCCCTTCCAACCTGTGTCATTACATATTGTACCTCTTCATATTTCATAAGATGGCTTCTGAGGGTATCTGCCATTTCTTTTGATTTTTCGAGTGTTATTCCGGGAGGGAACTGTACCTGAAGCCAGAGAGATCCTTCATCAAGGGTTGGGAGGAAATCTTTTCCGACGGTTATTGACAATAATATGGTCCCCAGAAAGATAACTCCCAAAGGTAAAAAGATCTTTTTGGGTTTTTCGAGAAGCCGTTCGGTAAACCTGCGGTAAAGGATTGTAATTTTTTCAAGCCATTTATTATGATAAACTTTCTGAGGTTTACGATAGATGGCGAACGCAAGCCCGGGGATCAGCATAAGTGCAACCGCAAGAGCACCCAGTATGGCAAATGCAACAGTGTATGCCATTGGTGAAAACATCTTTTTCTCAATCCTTTCAAATGTAAACAGTGGCATATATGCCATTATAATTATAAGCATTGAAAAGAAGATTGGTTTACCCATTTCAACGCAACGTTTTACTATGTTTTCCTTCTGTAGTTCCGCCAGGGGATTGTCTTCTCTCTTTTTAAGTACGGTCTCGAGCATTACAATAGATCCTTCAACTATTATCCCGAAATCAATTGCTCCAAGAGAGAGAAGATTTGCCTGGATATCTGTAAAATACATGAAAATAAAGGCAATAAGCAGCGAGAGTGGAATTGTTATTGCAATTACAAGTGCGCTGCGCCAGCTTCCGAGGAATATAATAAGTACACCTATCACAAGCAGAACCCCGAAAAGCAGGGTGTGTGAAACAGTATTCAGGGTGGCATTTACAAGATGGGTTCTGTCAAGGAATATATGTATGTTGACATCTTCCGGAAGAATATCATTATTCAGTTCATCAATAGCCCTGTGAACCTCTTCCAGCACATTTGACGGGTTCTCATACCTGAGCAGCTGTACAATTCCCTGCACACTTTCGCTGTATTCCCTCTCCCTGTCGGAGTATCCGAATACTCCTTTTCTTTCGAAATTTCCATATTTAAGTGTCCCCAGATCGCTCAGGAAAATGGGTATTGTTTCTGTGGATTTCACAACTATTTTACCAAGGTCATCCAGGTCTTTGATAAGCCCCACTTCCCTGATAATATATGTAAGATCTCCCCGGTTGAGCATGCTGCCTCCTGCGTTGGCATTATTACTGTTGATGCTCTCAACAACTTCACCAAGAGTGATATTGTATTTTTCAAGTTTCAGCGGGTCGATCTCTATCTGATATTGTGTTGTAATGCCCCCGAAATTCTGCACATCGGCCACACCCATGACCTGTTTCAGCCTGGGTATTATGACCCATTTCTGCAAATCGGTCAGTTCCCGCAGCGGGCGTTCTGAGCTTTCTATTATATAGCGGCAAACCTCACCGGTTGGTGAAGTCAGAGGATTGAGTTCCGGAATTGCTCCAAAAGGCAGTTCAATAAGATTGATCCTTTCCTGAACCCTTTGACGGGCCCAGTAATCATCTGTACCATCCCTGAAGACGAGTAAAATCGAAGAGATGCTGAACAGATTCTTGCTTCTCATTATCTGAAGCCCCGGTAAACCATTCAGTTCCCTTTCAAGAGGAATGGTTATCTGTTGTTCAATTTCTTCGGCTGCAAGTCCCGGAACCTGTGTAACGACCTGAACAGTTACATCTGCAATATCGGGATAAGCATCAATTGGCAGTTTGAACCATGAATATATACCGATAGCTCCGACAAGAACAAAACAGGTCGCAATCAGCACTCTCCTGTTAATAAAAAAACTGAAAAGTCTTTCCATGATCCCCGTATTTACTGCAGATAAATAGCTCCTTCCGCAACAATTATATTACCTGGCTCTATCCCTGAGCGTACCATCAGATTTTTATCAGGCATCGACATAACTGTAACTTCTTTTTTGATAAATATGCCGGGTCCGGTTTGCAGGAAAAGGTAAGTCTTGTCATAATCCTGAAGTACTGAACTTGCCGGGATTATAATTGATTTGTCAAGCTTATGGGACAGCCTTGCCGAGACGAACATCCCGCATTTCAGCACTTGTCCCGGATTATCACATTCAATATATACTTCAACCGAACGGGTTTCTTCATTCATTATATTCCCTATATACACAACTTTTCCGCTGACAGATATGCCGGGCATGCTTTCGGTTAATATTTCTGCCATATCCTGAAGGCTGACAGCGCCAAGATCTTTTTCCTTAACAGAAGCTATTACCCAGATTTTATTCAGGTCGGCAACTATCACAGGCGCTTCTGAGTCAGATTTAATATACTGACCTACAGTAACATCAGCCTTGACTACCTCTCCCTTTATAGGTGATCTGATTATAAGCGGACGGGCAAGATCGGCATCATCCGGTTCCAGATTGTATATTTTCAATATTTCCACGGCTTTCTGGTATTCTTTGACGGCAAGATCGAATCCGAGCTTCGCTTCATCAAATTCCTTTTTTGAACTAATGCCGGACTCCATCAGCTCTTTCTTCCGTAAATAATTCTTTTCAGCCAGATCACGTTCGCGCTCCGCCTGAAGAAGGATCCTGACAGATTCAAGATAATCCGAAGAACTTATTTCAAAGAGCGGAGTACCCGGATTTACTTTCTGCCCGAGTTTTGTGAATGATCTTACAATCCGGCCTTCGAAGGGAACCGCAATTTCTGCTTTATGTCCCGTGATGGGTCTTACAGTTCCGATGGTAGTAAATTGTACCACCTGTTCATTTAATGACACAGTATGCAAAACTATCTTTGTATTTACGGGAGATCCTGATGGAACGAAAATCGTGTCCCTTCTGATCCTTAAATTCGCGGGATCCGCCTGTCCCTGACCTCTCCTGTTACGATGCCTGTGCTGCACTCCTCTGCTTTCCTTATTGCCTGATACCTGCCGGTCGTTATTCCCGGAATTGTTACAGGCACTAATAATAACCAGTAAGAATATGAAAATTAATCGTTTCATCTGATATTCAATAAAATGTGAAAATGGAAATTGCCTCTGGCCTTGCTGCGTTCAGCTTTTGTTGTTATGTAATCCGATTTATAAGGATATTTAAGCAGATATCCTGGCCGGCGGGCCCCTCAGGAGGTATGGTGAAAGATTATTTAATGCCGGAAGAATAATATGTGGTGATGTAAATATTTCCCGTAACAGGGGTAATATTGCTGAGATTAAAAAGTAAAAGATTATTGCTTCTGAAATGATGTTATCAAGTATGCAGACAAGAAGGAATCCGGAATCATTGTGAGTATGAACAGGCTTACCATTCGGATCAGATTTGAAGGGATGTGAATGAACAATAATGTTCCCGTCATGCAGGTGAGTATGATCAAAGAAAGTAGTGCTTGCGAAAAAACACAGAAACAGTATAAGAAAGAAACTTCCGGAGATATTTATTTTATTATGTTTCACGTGTCTTTAAAGAAAAGTCGTTCAAATATAGGTATTATTAATAAATTTGATCTGTTTCAGAACATATATCAATTTAATAAAGTGTCACTTTGAATATTTTGAATTATGAAAATATCGATACTTACCGACAATTGTGCAGGAACCTGGACTACTGCTGCGCATGGATTATCCTATCTTATTGAATATGATGGCAAAAGGATCCTTTTTGATACAGGGCAAAGCGATCTTTTTCTGAGGAATGCCGGAATTATGGGTGTCAGTATGGATAATATGGATATTACGGTACTCAGTCATGGCCATTTTGATCACGGGAACGGTCTCAGCTATCTCACGGGTGGCAAACTTCTCTGTCATCCCGGATGTTTCGTTAAGCGTTACAGGAGGCAGGATAATATTTCAATCGGATTAAAAAATTCAAAGACTGAATTGTCGTCAAAATTTGACCTGCAGACCACAGATCAACCTCTGAAGATAACTGAGAATATTTATTTTCTTGGTGGGATTCCCCGGCTGACAGGTTTTGAATCGCAAAAAACCTCATTCGTCTTTGATGACGGATCTCCCGATTTTGTAATTGACGACAGTGCACTTGCATTAATAATGCCCGAAGGCCTTTTTGTTGTAACAGGGTGCGGGCATTCGGGAATTGTAAATACATTGGAATATTCACGAAAAGTAAGCGGTATCAACAAACTTTACGGTATTATGGGAGGCTTCCATCTGAAAGAGAATGATGTTCAGACGCAGGAGACAATAAAATACATAAAAGAAAACAAGCTTACGTATGTTTTACCTTCACATTGTACGGAACTTCCTGCTTTATGCGCCTTTCATAAAGCATTCAGCATCAGCCAGTTAAAAACCGGTGATATTCTAACCTTCTGACTTCCGACTTAAAAAGAAAACACTCCCATCCGCTTCCCGGAGGACCGGTTACTCAGTTGCCTCGGTTTTCGCGACTATCGTTTCTGCAATCTGTTCAAAAGCAGTAACTACAGCTTTATTTTTCTGGCTGAAAACACTTAATCCCTGTTCTGCTGCTTCACCAACTTCCATTACCAGTGGTATCTGACCGAGGAGATCTGTATTGAATTCTTTAGCCAGTTTCATACCACCGCCTTTTCCAAAAATATAATAGAATTCATCGGGATGTTTTTCCGGAGTAAACCACGACATATTTTCAATAACTCCAAGTATCGGGACATTCAGATCAGGATTAGTGAACATTGAAGCTGCCTTACGGGCATCATTAAGCGATATTTCCTGCGGTGTAGTAACTATCAGTGCGCCTGAAATATTAAGTTTCTGGGCTGTGGTAAGCTGTATATCGCTTGTTCCCGGAGGGAAATCAATTATCATATAATCAATATCACCCCATTGTGTATCGCCAAGCAGTTGTGTAACCGCTTTTCCGGCCATTGGTCCTCTCCATATCAGTGACTGGCTGCGATCCACAAAGAATCCTATTGAAATTATATTTACCCCGTATTTCTTTACAGGGAAAAATATCTCTTTATCGCCGATCGCCGATACATCTGGTCTTGCATCTTCCAGACCGAACATTTTCGGAATAGATGGTCCGAAAATATCCGCATCGAACAATGCCGTTTTAAGACCATTTCTTGCAAATGCGATTGCAAGATTAGCAGCTACGGTTGATTTACCTACTCCGCCTTTGCCTGAAGCCACAACAATAATGTGCTTTATCCCTTCCATCGGGATTTTTTCAAACAGGTCATTCATTTTTTTTGATTCAGGATTTTTTTCCATATTATTTTTATTTTATTGCTTATTTCGTGTTCAGGATTTAATTCCGTTATACTCTTTGCCTCAATCATAGCTTCAGTAACGATTCTGTCAAAAGGAATCTGACCGGCGATTGTAATGTCATTTTTAAAACACCATTCTTCAATCTGACGGCTCATCGAAGTATTAATATCACATTTATTTATTATTACACAGGACGGCAGGTTGAATTTTTTTACAATTCCGGCGGTTCTTTGCATATCATTCAGACCCGATATTGTTGGTTCGGTGACGATAACCACTTTATCCACCCCCGTGATCGTAGAAATTACCGGGCATCCTATTCCGGGAGGCCCGTCAAGAATAATTGTTTCAAGACCAAATTCCTTTGCTGTCTGTCTGGCTTTTTCCCTAACCAGGTTTACAAGTTTTCCGGAATTCTCTTCCCCCGGTGCAAGACGGCCGTAAACCATTCTGCCATTACGGAACGATCCGGAATATAGCCTGCTTTTGTCATTTGGCATCATACTGATGGCTTTTTCGGGACAGATACGTGAACAAAGAAAACACCCGTCACATGATATTTCAGAAATTATGACCCTGCCATTCACATCTGAAATTGCATCAAACCGGCAATAATTTATACATAAACCGCAGCCGGTACATAAATTGTAATTTATTACAGCTTTATGGCCGGAAATATAGACATTTTCTTCCTCCTGTACCGGGTTGAAAATCAAATACAGGTTCGCGGCATCGACATCACAATCGGCAAGTACAACATTCCCGTTCAGTGTTGCAAATGCGGCGCTCAGACTCGATTTTCCAGTTCCTCCTTTACCGCTTATTGTTGCTATTTCCATTCTGTTTAATTATATTTTCAATAACAGCCAGAAGTTGTTTTTCAAAAAACTGATCAATCTCCGAAACAAGTTTCCCTTTGGAATATAATTCTGCTGTCTCTCTTTTGTAGGGGATTTCCAGAAAAAGGGTGATCTTTTCATTATAAAGATATTCCTGAACCTGGTTATTTCCCAGTCCTGCCCTGTTGATAATGACTCCGAACTTTTTGTGCATCGTTCGGAGGATCTCAACGCTTTGTCTCAGGTCACTGAGTCCGAAAGGCGTTGGTTCGGTAACAAGTATTACATAGTCGGATTGTTCAACTGTCTGAATAAAAGGGCATGATGTTCCGGGAGGGGAATCAAGAATAGCAATTCCTGCCTGTCCTTTGATTTGTTTAATTGCAGCTTTAATAACATTTACAGGCGACATTACTCCGATATTCATGCGCGCTTCGACAAGTGAGAGCGACGTTTTATATTTATACGAAGTAACATTCCCAAGTGAAACAGGTTTTTCAGAAATGGCATCATAATCGCATGCAGCAAGGCAGGCGCCACAGCCATGACAGAGATCTTCAATAACATCGATTATTTTCGACGGGGGAAGAATAAATATTGCATTATAGTTACAATATTCATGACATTTTCCACAGAAAGTACATTTTTCCTTATCGATGACCGGAACAAGCTGGGTCACTTCATTTGATGAATCAGGTTTTACATCAAAGAATGCAATTGCATTTGGAGCTTCCGCATCGCAATCAACCAGTATTGAATCAATCTGATTGTTTACAAGCGAATAGAAGATATTTGTGGCAACGAATGTTTTTCCGGTTCCTCCTTTTCCGCTGGCAATTGCAATTTTAATCATACCCTCTTAATTTGAAATCATTAACGGTTCCTCATTTTGCCTGCAATTATTTCAGCTGCTTTAATCAGGGGATAACCGGCAGGTGAAGCGGTCAGGCATGGATGGGTGCCAATCTGGGATGTGAGCAATGAATTAACCGACATCCTGTTCTGAATTGCAAGACCAATCACATTTGTAAGTTCACCGGCACTCAAACCACCAATAACTTCACCGCCTATTATTACACCTGACTGGCGGGCTGCGATAAGTTTTACAAGTTGCTTATGTGCATCGGGGAGATTGCCAGGATGGCGGTCCATCCCTTCAAATGTCCCGGTTATTGAATCAATTCCTTCAGCTTTAGCCCTTGCTTCAGTGACACCTGCTGTACCGAAACCGGTGTTTCCTATTGCTGTGGAATAAATGGCAATTGTACCGCTGAAGGTTTTTACAACATTAAGATTAAACAGATTCATTCCTGCTATTCTTGCTTCGGCACATGCAGTTGAGGCAAGCATTGTTGAGACTCTGGCCCTGGTCACGAAATCACGTTTTTGTGCACAGTCACCCACAGCAAAAATATCTTTCACATGGGTCCGCATATATTCATCAACCGCTATAAATCCACTCTCATCAATGTAAATGCCGGAATTCCTGGCCAGTTCTACATTGGGTTTATAACCTACTGTTAATATAACCATATCGGCTTCAATGATTTCTCCGTTTTCGAGACAAACAGATTCTACTTTATCTTTACCAAGAATCTCTTTGATTCCGTTTCCGGTTTTTATTTTTACTCCTCTTAGAGCAAGGATTTCTGCTATTTTTTTCGAAAGTTCGGCGTCGAAAGCCAGTGATAAAATATCTGGTAGTTTTTCAACAAGAGTAACATCAAACTTACTTTTATTAAGTTCATCAGAGAATTCTACTCCTATAAAACCTGCACCAATGACCACTATTTTTTTGTGAGAAGCAAGTTTCTTCTTTATTTCATCGAGATAGATTTTGTCTTTCGGAATTACAAAAACGTTTTCCTTGTCTCCACCTACCAGCCATTTGGGTTTCAGGGGTATTGAACCGGTCGCGAGGACAATCTTATCATACTGGATTTTTTCTCCGCTTGCAAGATCTGCGGTTTTTGAAGCTGTATCGATATTTGTAATCTCACCAACTATCGATTCTATACCAGATTTTGCCATCATGGCATCTACCGGCATTAAATTCTGATCACTGCAATCAAGCGTTCCGAAAATATAAGGTATTCCACATGGGACCATCATATCTTTTTGTTTCTTCACAAGAATGAAATTTTTCTTTGGCCAGCTTGATTTGCCTGTAAGTGCAGCCACCATACCTGCAGCGCTTCCCCCGATCACTAATACATCTGTCGTTTTCATGTTTTATTTTCTTTTATTTAGTTTAGCTCTTTGTTTTAAATTATATTAATTACTTTTTAAATGTTTACAAAAATTATATACATCTCAGTGTCAAGGGCTTTTCAGGATTGCCTATTTTTTCACCATTGAATCCTTCATATTTTTTTGCCGGATCATATTTTATCCCAAGTTTTTCGAGCAGAGGTTCAACAGTTACCTGATGGATCTGTAATCCTATATCCCAGGGATCATATCCAAGAAGAAGTCCGGCAATTTCTTCATACGTCAGGACCGGGATCCCAAAGCCGTTTTCACTATAAGTTATGCCTTCCTGCTCTGCAATTACGTACTGCCAGCGATCAAGGAAAAAAGTACAGCCGGGACAGTTGGCAATAATAAGATCAGGTTTATATGGTAACATTGAATCCAATTTCTTTTTGGAATTGGTAACGGAATATCCGCGGTTCGATTTAAGAAGATACTGCCTGAATCCAAAACCGCAGCAGTGACGTCTCTCAGGATAGTCAACCTGGGCGCCACCCCATTCATCTGTCAACCCTGCCAGAACATACGGATATTCAGCTCCTCCGATGCCATGTTCCGGAAAGATCTTGGCATAATGGCAGCCAATATGATCAACTACTTTAAGTGGTTCCCCTGTATTTACATTTATCAGTTTATATTTAATCTTTTCCGATATTTCCTTGCGAAACCTGTAAATCACATCACTTGCGTGAACAAGGTTTTTTGGTATTTCAAATGTCCGGCCTGTTGCTTTCTTTAGCGATTCACGGGTTTTTTGAAGTGTTTCCGGGAAATGCTTCCATGTTTCCAGTATTTCTACATAAATACCAAAAGATGTGACGCAGGACACAATAAAATTTTCATATCCTGCTTCATTCATCAAGGAAAACTGACGCGCAACAACTGTCATGATTGTCTCCATTGGGATCAGTCCGGAATGATAAGCAATTCCCGTGCAGGATGTTTGTTTTATATCATCAAAAACATCTCTGCCGAGAACATTTTTGAGAATATCCATGTAAAGATTTTCTGCTGCGGGGAAGATATTCTGCCTTATGCAGCTTCGTGCAAAATAATATCTGTCATCTGCTATTTCTTTCTGATACGCAGCCCAGTTTTCATTTTTCCGTATTTTCAAGGGATATAATTTTAACAGTTAATTGTTTCTTGCCTTAAGAATAGTTGCAGGTTGCAGGTTGCAGGTTGCTTTACTCATTATACAGGAATTTCCAGTATTCATCCTTTTCTTCGCTGAATTCTTTACCAAGTTCTTTTGCTTTAGCAGCTGAGTATTTCTCAATTTTTTCGAATCTGTCTGTCCCGCCTGTTTCATCAAAGATCTTTTTCAGATCATCAAGCGATTCGCTGGTTGTATTGCGAAGTGTACCAGAACGGTTTTCCCTGTAGCTTGTACCAAGCCGTTTCATGACCGATACCCTGTTCTTTCTCATCCACTCCCAGACCGGCCCCTGTTCAGGATAGGTTTCAAGGTCAACCTCGTCAAAGTATATACAGTATCCGTACTTAAGTATATGATCTCCTACCGTTCGTTTAATTGCAAGCTGCTTTCTGCCCTGTTCACTTTCAATAAAGAATCCTGTTTCTATTGATAATGCCCTTAATGCCTGTATAATATAACAGGGAACATTTCCCCGGGGGCAGCGGGTTTTGCATGACAGACACTCACCACACCTCCAGATGGTATCACTTTTAAGAAGCTTTTCAAGCTGGGCTTCATCCCTTTCCTGAACCATACTAACCACCTTACGGGGGTCATAGTCATATACTTCGGCAGCCGGACAAACTGCTGTACATACACCGCAGTTCATACATGCTTTCATCCCTTCTATAAAGCGGACATCCTTTTCGAGTTGTTCATATAATGCAGGCATTGTATATTAATTAATATGGTATTCTCTTAAATAAAATTTTTTCCCTTTATAAAATGCTTGTCTTATCAGCTTTTGATTGATTAACGACTCAACAACCTGGTAATCAGCATTGTCTTTTTCAAGCAGTTTAAGCAGAGTATCTTCTCTAAGTGGATGAACTGCTGTTATGTTCAGGATATCCTCATAAATATTTCCTATATAACCAGTATCAGAACCTTCAAAGCCTGTCAGTAATTCGGTTTTAATGTTTTCAGCGGTAAAGATCTGCCATGCTCTGTTAAGTTTTTCAGGATCGGGAGGTTTTACACTTTTTTCAGCAGGTGGCCTTATCGGAACTGACAAATAAGCTTTCCCGGGGTTTATCTTTTTTATCAGTTTTGCAATTATATGTAGTTCTTCTTCAGAGTCATTGATTCCTTCGACCAGCATGGTTTCAGTCCGTAAAATACCTTTATAACTACTTGCAAAGAGCAAAATGTTTTTCAGATGCTTTTTAAAATTCAGTTCTGCAACAGGGCGGTTGATCAGATTCCAGGTTTTGTCGGTCCCGGCATCCATTTTCAGGGATACCCAGTCAGCCTGGCCAAGTTCCTCTTTTACTGAATCGTATATCAGCAATGAAGCATTGGTAATGACTGCTACAGGGATGCCTGTTTCTTTCAGTAACATGATACTACTGCCAAGATTAATGTCAAGAGTGGGTTCCCCGTTTGAAACAAAAGTCAGGTAGTCCGGATAATTATCCGCCGAGAGCCTTTTGATATGTTGTATTACATTATCATATATGCTCTCGGGTTTGAAGAATGCTTCTCTTTTAATGCTTTTCCTGGATGTTTTTCCAACCTGGCAATAAATACAGCCATAAGAGCATGCCTTCGGGGAAATTATATTATTGATTCCCAGGCTTTTTCCCAGTCGTCTTGATGGTACGGGGCCGAAGCTGATCATTTTAAGTGGTGTAAAACAATAATTTACATCATCGAAGGATTAAATACTACGAAGCTGTCTTTTTCGACTTTGAGAAATTCTGCCATTACATTGCATTTGACCATAAGGAGGAAAAAGATCCTTTTATCCTTAATGTCGAGAAGTCCTTCAAGGTTTCCCTGGCCTTTGGAAATTATCAGTCCGGCGCTATAGAAATAATTTCTGAACTCATCACTTGATCTTTGAATAATCGTCGAAGGTGCGTCGTAGCCATTTGAAATTACTTTAGCTACCTCGTTCATTCCTGTATATTCCGCATCCTCAATTGTTGCATCATTGATAACCGGTGAGCCTCTCACTGCATATGCTACGTTTTTATGATTCATATTCCGGATAAATAATTTATCGAAGACAATTTCTCCGGCATTATCACCCAGGTAAAGGATCGAATCAGCATTTTTTACAGCTTTTTCTAATTGTTCCGAGTGATCGATTGCGAAATCAGTATTCAGGCATCTGGTGATTGTATTTTCAAGATTGAAATCCTGGCTGGCTGCAAAATCAATTACATTACCTGCAATTGCAATTCTGAGAGCAGTTTTGAAAGGATCAGGAGATTGCCTGATTTTCTCCTCCATTTCCGGTAGTAAATTAATAGCCTGAGAATTGCTTTCTCTTTTTTCCGTTTTATACGGATCAGGATTATTTGTATACCCTCTAAGTATCCGATGAAGATCCCGGGTAAATTCCGGTGAAAGTTGCTTTTTCTGATACTCTTTATACAGGTCAGTCATATCGAGAACAGCCTTGTTCTTTTCTTCAGCCGGTATTGATTCTTTTTCAAGCAGTTTCTCAAAAGATCTTGCAAGGCAGAAAAAGCATCTGTAATCTGATATCATCAGTTAACATTTCTTAGTGGTCACAATAATTTGCTCCGGCTTCCAGGGAATCAGTAAGGAGGTCGCTTGCCAGTTCTTTTGGAGATTTTATCGGGGCACCTACAAAGACATTGATTTTCTGCTGGTTGAACAGGCCAATTGCTCTTTGTCCCATGCCTCCTGCTATAACGTCTGTTACACCCTTTTCAGCGAGCCATCCGGGGAGCAAACCCGGTTCATGAGGTGGTGGAGTGATAAGGGTTTCTTCTGTAATGAGATTTTCATTTGTGTCAATAATGGCAAACTGCTGGCAATGACCAAAATGAGTACATAATATCCCGTTCTCAAGCGGGATTGCTATTTTCTTTTTCATTCTTGTTTTATTGATTGTTAAGCATTTTAATTATTTCTCCAACATTTTTTTCGGGGTCCTTAATTACTATCATCTGAATTTTCAGGCTGTCGAGCAATGATTTGATCTTAATCCCGAATTCTCCCGATATTATTTTCTTAACATTACGGGAAGCAACTATCTGTACCGAAGCAGGACCGGCTCCTTCCTGTGCATCCTTATTGGGATTAGGTATGAATTCCATTCCCTTTGTATCAGTATCATAAATCAAAAAATATATACAGCGTCCGAACCTCTGGTCAAGCTTACTGTCGAGTGTATTACCTGTACTTGTTATTGCTACTTTCATCTTTTCCGTATTACTTTTGTTTTATATATTCTTCAGGTCCATAATTAAAATCATCGCAGGTTGAAATGTTCTTGCTCATGCACAGAGGGCACTCTGTTATTTCCTTCTGTTTTTCAGGATTATTAAAGTATGAGCCGCATATTTTACAAGAATACCATTCACTGTCGAAATATATCTTTCCTCCTTCAATAATTATCTGTTTACCTGATACAAGTGCCTCAGCTAATTTTTGTCTCGCCTTTGAATAGATCCGTGTAAGTGTCGGCCTGGAGACATTCATTATCTCTGAAGCCTGCTGGTGATTAAGCATTTCATAGTCGCATAACCTTATTGCTTCATATTCTTCGAGTTGAAGAAAAACATCAGCCTTAAAATGATTGTCTTTAGCACCATAAGGTTTAAAGCCCGATATTACCGGGGGGTTGCTTATTTTTCTCAGCCTTGTGGGGCGTGGCGACATAATTTATGAGCTATTGTTCGTTACAAAGATAATGAACAATAGCTCATAAATCAAAATATTATAAGAGAAAAATTCAGTATTTGATCTGGCTGGTGAATATAAGTTACTGGTTGCCTATTAATTGTTACTGGTTTTATTATTAAGATTAACCGGTAATCGGTAATCGGTAATCGGTAATCGGTAATCCGTAACCGGTGAGCGGTGAGTTGTCAAATCTTATTTGGGAATGCTTTTTTCGTAGACATCACAGACCCCGTTTTTATTTTCATCGACGAAGTATCTGCCACCGGGTGCTGCTCCGCGGCCCTGACCCGGACCAAGTCCACGACCCTGACCAGCCGGAAGTGCACGGCCGCGGCCCATCCCTGCACCACGGCCTCTGCCGTAGCCTGCTCCAAAACCTCTGCCATATCCGCCACCCCGGGCATTTCCCATTCTCCGGCCATATCCCGGAACAGTTCCGGGTTGTTCGTAATAGTCGCAAACACCATTATTGTTTGCATCAACATATGCACCCCTGCCAGGCGGAACGGGTGTTTGCTGACTCTGATCAGCCGACCTGGTCTGGGCAGCAACGAATCCTGAAAGCAGGAAAATTAACATTACCGTAATGAAAAGTTTTGGCTTCATTGGTACTAAGATTTATTTCGTTAATTGTTGCACATTGATATTATAAAACAAAAAAGTAAAAATAAAAAAAATTATGCAAATGAACAAATGTTCATTAATAATAATTCCATTGATTTTTGCATTGCATTGCATTGTCTGAGGAAAAACATATTTTCAAAAATATATAAAAACATCCCTTTTAAAACTAAAATTAAACAAAGCAGGCTGTTTTCTGTTTTAATTCAATAATTATTTAACAGGCAGCTGTCATTGTAAATCAAATTAATTTTTACATTTACAATCTTTAATCAGCAAAATATTAACAATTTAATCTTAAAACAGATGGGTAATATTTTAAGAAAAGCTTCCGGGATTATGGTACTCTCGGTTATTTTAGGGATTAATCTTGGGGCACAGACAAGGAGCGATGTTATCAAAGCTTTTAATGAAGGAGTACAGGCATCTAAGACGGATACAAAGGCTGCTATTCCGGCATTTGAGAATGTGATTGTCCTTGCCGAAAAAGTAGGAGAGACCTGTAATGATCTTAAACAAAAAGCCACGCAGGTATTGCCCGGGCTGTATGTAAAACTTGCCTCAACGGCAATAAGTGAGAAGAAACCTGCTCCTGAAATAATAAAAGCAGCAAAAGTCGCTTCAGCAATGGCCGATAAATATGGAAGCACAACAAGTAAAGAAAATGCAGGTAAATTACTGGTTCAGGGGTATTATTCAATGGGTACAGATTTTTTCACCAAAAAAGAATATGATAACGCAATACTTGCTTTCGACTCCATTCTGACAATCAATCCGGATTATTCTGCAGCATTATATGGGAAAGCATTGGTTTACAGAGGGCAGAATAATGCAACATTATTTGAGGAAACAATAGACAAATTCATTGAAAAAGCAAAAGCAGGGAATGAAGAGGAAAAAGTTAAACAGGCATCCACTCTGGCCCTTGAATATTTCCGTGCTGCCGGGTCACAGGCAAATCAGGCTGAAAAGCTTGATGACGCCCTTACAATGCTGACCAAAGCAGCAAAATACGGAGACGACAAAGATCTTTTCTATTTTTTCGCTGATGTATATAATAAACAGAAGAATTTTAACAGCGGTGCCGAGTATGCTCAGAAAGGACTGGCACTTGAGACCGGTGATGCTGAAGCCAAAGCCAAGTTTTATTATCAGCTGGCAGTTGCCCAGGCAGGCAAAGGACAGAATGCTGAGGCATGCGCATCTTTTAAAAACTCATTGTACGGTGCATTTGCAGAAGCATCAAAAGCTCAGAGAAAAAACCTGAAGTGCGAATAGAGCCCTTCTTTTAATAAAAGGGATTAACATAATCTGAAAATCTTAACTTTTATAATTCATATCCTTTGTGATCCCGAATAGATCGGGATGAGCGCCTTTGTGGTTAATTTTTTTTTACCACGAAGGGACACAAAGGTATCACAAAGTAACACAAAGGAATTGAGTAAAAAGGAAGAAAGGACATTCTTCGGATTCAGCAGGAATATACTGTTTACTGGGCTTACAAGTTTCCTGACTGATACATCTGTCAAGATGGTCTATTCTGTAATGCCGATGTTCCTCTTGTCAATCGGGGCATCAAGGACAAGTCTGGCCCTGATCGAAGGTATTGCTGAAAGTACGGCATCTCTTATAAAAGCCTTGTCGGGATTCTGGAGTGATAAGATTGGTAAGAATAAACCATTCATGCTGATCGGATATGGTCTTTCTGCCCTGATAATTCCGCTTTATACTTTTGTCATTTATCCGGTACAGGTATTGGGGCTCAGGTTCATTGAAAGGTTCGGGAAGGGAATAAGGACAGCTCCCCGCGACAGTCTGATAGCAGGGTCAATAAAAGCCGGGGAAAGCGGGAGGAGCTTCGGATTCCAGAAAGCAATGGATAACTCCGGTGCAATAGCCGGTCCGCTTCTGGCATTTATCCTGCTTTCATTTCTTCCGGGCAATTACAGGTTGATATTTCTTCTGGCTGGAATACCGGCAATACTGGCGATCTTTGTAATAATATTCGGAATAAAGGAAGCCGGAAAAAGCAAGGAAGAACTATTTACAAAATTCCGTTTTAAAGAGTTCCCTGCTAAATACTATTTCTTTCTTGTTATAGTATTTATATTCACCCTGGGCAACTCAACCGATGCATTATTACTCGTAAAGGCCAATGAGGTTGGAATCAAGATCGCATTCATCCCAATGGTTTATCTTATAACTAATACAGTATCTGTTTTAACATCGATCCCCGTGGGTGCAATAGCTGACAGGTTTGGCAAGGAGAAGGTCCTGATTGCAGGGTACATCATATATGCTGTTGTTTATTACGGATTTGGAGTGACTACCACAACAGGTTCAATTATTGCACTTTTTGCACTTTATGGTCTTTACTCAGCTGCAACTGACAGTATTCAGAAAGCTTTTATTTCTGATCTTACTGACAGGAATAAAAAAGGTACGGGGCTTGGAATTTATAATGCTTTACTTGGATTGACTCTTTTACCTGCAAGCCTGATAGCAGGGACCTTATATGACAAGGTTGATTCGCACGTACCGTTTTATTTTGGCGCTGCCACTGCCGCATTATCAGCTGTTCTTATGACGGTATTTATGGTTATTAACCGCAGATCAGGGAATAATGGCTGACCGGACCCACTTCCCCTGCATAACCTCATTATGTGATTTTTATAAACTCAACCCTGCGGTTCATTGCCTTGTTCGCGGGAGTATCATTGGGTGTAACAGGTTTGCTTTCACCGGCGCCTTCAGTCTGCATACGCGATGCATCAATGCCGAATTTTGAAGACAATTCATTTTTTACAGATTCTGCCCTGCGTTTCGACAGATCAAGGTTAAGTGCATCATCTCCGTCACTGTCGGTATGACCGGATATTTTTACTTTTACAACCGGATTATCCTTCAGAACAGATGCAATATCATTCAGTGCTCCATACGATTCAGGCTTGATATCAGCCTTGTTTACATCAAAGGTTATACCATAGGTGATCAGTTTCCCTTCGGTTATGAGTTTGCTTCTGGTATCAGGAGCAGCTGTGGTGATCTTCAGATTCGTGATCATAGGCCATGAACGATTGTCGTAGCCTGAAAAAAGAAACCGGTTGAACTTTGTATGAGCATAGATGTTTGTTGGTACATCCACTGTCTTTGCTCCCTGGTGATAGATCCTTACTCTTCTCTTTTGAATCCAGACTATCACATGATTGAGTTGTTCGGTTGCTACGGGGTTCTTTGCTCCCTGTCCGTTAATCCATTCACCTTCAGGATTATTTGTGTAGCCTGTCGTTTCCCATCCCTCTTTTTTCAGCCAGATATGAAGGCCGCTTTTGCCGGGATAGAGATCATCATTCATCTCTTTGGGATCTTCAGGATAATCCTCATAGAGAGTTAATTTGATACCATCCTGGTACTCCTGATCGGGAATAATATCAAATTCAAAAATAAAATTATCCGGGAGCCCGATTTTTTTGGAATAGCAGTAAACAGCATCTTCACCGTTCAGATGAAACCACTTACCCGGAGCAATATTTACTGTTTTGACCTCACCACTGCCGTTGGAGGTCCAGAGTGCCGGGAAATCGCCTGTTGCATCCTGGCTGAAATCCTCAAAGTAAAGGATCTTATCTCCGGGGACAAAATCGTATTGTGTAAAGCTTTCAAGCTTTTGTGTTGAAGCTGTGGTTGCCGGTGACTTCTCTTCATTTTCAGGTTCATCGGCCTGATTTTCGGAAGGACTTTCTTCAACAGATTCTTCTTCTTCACCTTCACTTTGTCCCTTCTTCTTTTTAAACAGATTCCCAACACCTTCTTCTATTTTATCAAATCCCCTGTCAACCCCCTGTTCGATTTTAGAATTTGCCCTGTTGGTACCCTGGTTTTTAATAACTTCTTTAGGCCTGACAATCTGGGCATTGGCTAAGACGCCAAAAAGAAACATAAATACTCCTGCAAGGAGCATAATTCCATACTTATTTTTCATTTGATATATAATTAAAAGTGAAATATCCGGTCAGATAATACAATCTTACAGGAGTTTTATAGTAAAAAGCTATACAGGGATCCCCGGTGGGATCACAATATTTTTCTTCAGGTGGCAATTGTATTATTTAATACAGTAAGATAAAGGCAAAGATAAGGATATTTCAGAATTAATCTCAGATCTGTTCTAAAAAGATACCCTTCAGTATAAGATGATCCGGAATATAAACATTAGAATATCTTATTCTGCAAAGAAATTTTGTTTAACTTTTAAGCACTAAGTTTGTGCAACGAGTACTAAGGATATACACAAAGAATCCTTTGTGTCCTTTGTGATTTTCCTTTGTACCCTTTGTGTTTAAGAAAAATTAAAGTAAAAATAGCATTTGACAGTAAAGGGCTTATATTTTTCGGTAACGGTGACCGGGGTCAGCATTTTGATTTCCCGCACTGGTGACCGTTCTAAGAACTGGAAGTATAACCTTATGCTGGGATCACTTCCCCTTAAGCATCTTGAAAGAGTTGTAATTAAAAACAATTCTGTCCTTCACCGTGAGGAACTTCTCGAGGGTATAGGCAGGGTAAGGAATGTTGTTATGAGCCCTGATGGCTATATCTTTCTTTCGATTGAAACTCCCGGGAAAATCCTGAGGCTGATCCCGTCAGAATAAAACATAACTGTACCTGGTTTATTTTTCCCCCGATTAATTGTTAAATTTGCATTTGCGAATTTAAATAATGCCTAACAGGAGAAGATTCAGAAGGATTAAAGTGCCACCGATGATGGAGGGTTATAAACCATTTGGTGTTCCTATGCGTGAACTTGAATCGGTAATTTTGTTATATGAAGAATTTGAATCTTTGCGTCTTGCTGATTATGAAAATCTTACACAGGCGGAAGCGGCAAAAAAAATGAATATCTCACGACCCACATTTACAAGGCTTTATGACAAAGCCCGTAAAAGTGTAGCCAAAGCCTTTGTCGAGGGTAAAGCAATTATTATTCATGGGGGTACTTATATCACTGATGATTACTGGTATAAATGTGATGATTGCCATAAAACAACTGTATCTGATCACCCGGTCGAACAGTGCGATGAATGCGAATCAGGCAAGATTACACGACTTGATGAAATGATTTCGTCCGACAAAAAAGACTAATTAATTCCATGCAGAGTATACTGTAATTTTTAGCAAAAAACATAAAAATTTTATGTTTTAAGTGAACATATGTTCATTTAATTTCTTATCTTTGGAGGATAAAATCATTAATCAGGTTGTTTGATTATGATCTTAAGAGATTAAAAATTGTAAACACTTGTTAAACTAAAAACAAAAAATTATGCCAGGAGGAGATCGCAGCGGACCACTGGGACAAGGTCCCGGAACCGGAAGAGCATTAGGATATTGCTATGGATATGATTCTCCCGGATACACAAAAGGACCGGGAAGGAGAATGGGAAGAGGATTTGGCTTTGGGAGAGGCTTTGGCAGGAGAAGAGGTTTTCGCGGAGGATGGGATTATGAACCCGAACGTCAGGATTATATTCCCGGATATCCATGGAAGCCATCCCTGAGCAAAACCGATGAAATAAAATTTCTCAAATCTCAGGCTGAAGGGCTCAAACGTTCCCAGGAAGAGATAACAAAACGGTTGGAGGAACTGGAAAAGGAGCAATGATGTTTTCCCTGATTAATCAGCTTTAATCATTACTTAAAAGAAATTTCACATATCCGGCTTGCTGTAAAGGATTTAATATCTTTATGGCAGGTCGGATTTTTATTTGTTTGCTTAGGTATTATATCTTCTGTATGAAAAATGCATGTTGAAATATTACATTTACAGAAATTAATATAGCGATGAGTGTTGTCAGGTTCAGCGTCAGTCTTGAGGAAGAACTCCTTAAAGAGCTTGATGAATATGTAAAAGATTACAATTTTGCCAATCGTTCTCAGGGATTACGATACCTTATCGAAAAAAATATAGTTGAGAAAAAATGGCAATGCAACAATATTGTTGCAGGGGCTGTTGTAATGATCTATGACCATCATAAAAAAGATATCATTGCAAGGGCAAATGAAATTCAACACGATTACTTAAATGTTATTTTATCATCCCAGCATTATCATCTGGACCATGATATGTGTATGGAAATCATCGCTGTAAAAGGTAAGGCTAAAACTCTGACCGGACTGGCCGACAAACTAATAAGCATAAAAGGTATCAGGCATGGAAAACTTTTAATGAGTAAGGCAGAATAAATTTTTTTATTATATTCGTAACACGAAAATTAATAATCGTAATACTATTCTGTAGTTATAAAGTTAAGCATTCAGGAATGAAGTATAAAATTTTGGTTTCAGCGGTTTTGTCAGTCTTATCCCTTCCGGTGTTCACTCAGGAAGGTATCCGGTCAATACTTCAGGATACAGTGAATCTTGACGAGGTTGTAATAACCGGAACCACAGTAAAAGTGAGCAGGCATAATGTTCCTTTAGCCGTATCGGTTGTAAGCAGCCGACAGATAACAGAAAGTGTGGAGACCGCTCTTCTGCCGGTACTGAACGGAAGGGTTCCGGGTTTATTTGTAACCGAAAGAGGCATAATGGGTTTTGGGGTATCAACAGGTGCGGCAGGACAGATATCAATAAGGGGAATCGGAGGCAGTCCCAATACCGGGGTGTTGATGCTTATTGATGGCCACCCTCAGTTCATGGGTATTTTCGGTCATCCTCTCCCTGATTCATATATTGCATCCGATGTTGAAAAAGTTGAAGTAATACGAGGTCCGGCATCAATACTTTACGGATCAAATGCAATGGGAGGGGTAATCAACGTAATAACAAAAAAGCAATCATATGATGGTATTCAGGGGAATGCCCACATTATGTATGGTTCATATAATACCCAGAAATATATGGCCTCGGCAGGTTATAAGAGGAATAAATTCACTTCTTTCGTGTCGTTAAACCACGATCAGACCGACGGTCATCGTAAAAATTCGGAATTCAAGATAACAAACGGGTATATAAAACTGGGATATGAGTTAAATCCGGGTTTAAAAATCAATACCGATTTCAGTCTTGCACGTTTTAAAACCACCGACCCCGGTCCCGATACAATTAATGCACTTGCAGGTAATTCCCTTGACATCACCAGGGGCTATTGGTCATTAGCTGCTGATAATAATTTTGGTAAATTCTCAGGTACGGCAAAGTTCTTTTACAATTTCGGTGAACATAAAATATCAGACGGGTTTCATTCGAATGACAAAAACTATGGTATTAATATCTATGAGACAACCAGACTTTTCAGAGGAAATAATTTAACTCTGGGTGCAGATTACCTTGTTTACGGAGGTAAAGCTGAGAATGAAAAGTTCGGCGCTTTTATAACAGATACGACTGTTTATGATGCAGGAATTTATGCATTTACCCAGCAGACATTTTTTGACAGGCTGACGGTTAATGCTGGTTTGAGACTCCAGCAACACAGGGTATATGGACAGGAATGGATCCCTGCGGGCGGATTTTCATGGCGAGTTTCAGAGAACACAACCTGGAAAACATCAGTTTCAAAAGGATTCAGAAGTCCTACAATCAGGGAATTATTCGTATGGAACCATAATGTTAACCTGAGTCCCGAATCGGTTATGAATTATGAAACATCCTTTCTGCAAAGTTTTTATAATAGAAAAATAAATCTGGAACTGACCGGTTTTAGTATTGTTGGTGATAATTTGATCATTACGGTTCCGAAGATCGGATTGCAGAATGCCGGTGAAATTCATAACAGGGGAATTGAATTCAGCGGAAATATAAATCCGTCTGAAAAACTGGAAATGAATATTACCTATTCATATACCGCCATGAAAAATCCGGTATATGCCACTCCGAGGCACAATCTTTTTGGCAGCATAAGCTATAAATACAGGAAATTCAACTTCATGGTCAGCAGCCAGCATATTAATCATCTTGACAGTGATCCGGCAATAAACAGTGAAGCATATGAAACGTATACCCTGTTGAATTCAAAAGTTTCATTCCACATTACCGGATGGGCTGAATTATTTCTGAGTGCAGAAAATATCCTTAATCAAACTTATGCCACAAACATATATTATACGATGCCGGGCATAACTGTTTTTGGGGGTGTAAAAGCTGTTTTCCGGAAATAGTTGTCTTTACAGCAATCAGGCCCGGGCAGCTGCCTTTTCAGTCTGTTTTATTATCTAAAATGATACCGGCTTTGCATTTTCAGAACCAAGCCAGTATTTTTCAATTTCTTCGAGTGATTTGCCTGTGGTTTCCGGAACCTGTTTCCACATTATCCAAAGGTATGGCAGGCACATGGCCGCAAACAGAAAAAATGTCCCTGCAGGAGTAAGGTTCTCCAGAAGCCAGGGGGTCAGCTGTCCGATAAGATAAGTCCCGATCCATAATGAAATACCTGCAACCGACATTGCAAGTCCTCTTACCCTGGTGGGATACATCTCTGATAACAAAACAAATATAACGGCACATATTGAAATGGCACAGCAGAAGATATAGAACAGGAAGAAGATTAAAAGGAACATCGATGACAAGCCTGACTCTTTCCCTATCAGAAAATAAAATCCAATCAGTATCAGGGAAATTATCATGCCGGAAACTCCCCAGTAAACAAGTTTTTTCCGGCCGACTTTGTCTATAATAAGGAGGGCAATGACAGTTGTTCCCATATTTACCAGACCGACCATTACCTGATAGAACAGGGAATCTCCCTTTGACAGTCCGCTCTCTTCAAAAATCGTTGGTCCGTAATACAGAACAGCATTCACCCCCATGAACTGGCCGAGCATTGCAATCGCCACTCCAATGATAACAGCTTTAAAAATCCCGGGTTTTAACAGCAGAGCCCATTCTGACTTTGTATCACCGGTTGTCGATTCGCGAATTGTATTTATTTCATTATCAGCATCCTTTCGGTCTTTATGAATACGATAAATTATGCTTCGGCTTTTTTCGATCCTGTTTTTTAATATGAGCCAGCGGGGACTTTCCGGTACAAAGAATATCATGATTATGAACAGGAATGCAGGGAATGTTTCCATTCCCAGCATAGCACGCCATACTTCGGTATTGAATATCTTGTTTAATAAAGGGCTGGAAAAGATCCTGCTGTCGGAAAAATCAAGCAGCAGGTAATTGACCAGATATGCTGCCAGAAATCCTACTGTAATCGCTAACTGGTATAATGAAACCATACTGCCCCTGTGTTTAGCTGCTGATATTTCAGAAATATAAACAGGCGATACTATTGATGCTACACCAATACCCATCCCCCCGATCATCCTGTAAATGACAAGCCCGTTAAAACTGGTTGCAATGGCACAGCCGGCAGCGGAAACTGTAAACAGGACAGCTGAGCTGAACATTGAATTTTTACGTCCCAGGTGATCGCTTAAAATTCCTGCAAAAGAGACGCCAATTATTGAACCCACGAGTGCACATCCTACATACCAGCCCGTCTGGATTGAATCCAGACCAAACTGGGCTGATACCTGTGAGATAGTTCCTGAAATGACTGCAGTATCATAACCAAAAAGAAATCCTCCGATTGCTGCGACTACGGAAAGAAATATAGTGTAGTAATACATAATTGGTTAAATTATTAATTTGAAGCATTATACAAATAAATTCAGAATTATCTGCCTCAGGATTCAAACATACAGAAAAATCACGGGTCAGTAAAATTACAGTTTCATTCCTTTCGGCTGCCTGGTGAAGCAAATGATTTAATATTATCTGTAACCTTTATTATTTGCCGTGAGACCT
>Ga0209311_1000577_pt1 | contig 32539 bp, 39 predicted proteins | sample AD_UKC045_MetaG_FD_184417 | JGI IMG/M metagenome (GOLD analysis project Ga0209311, IMG submission 184417) | Active sludge microbial communities of municipal wastewater-treating anaerobic digesters from USA - AD_UKC045_MetaG (SPAdes) (version 2) | ecosystem: Engineered > Bioreactor > Anaerobic >... | reverse complement strand
GTGCATCTGATCCGCAAGGAATGCCTGGCCACCATGGGCACCGTCAGCAACTCCGATCACAACCTGATCCAGCTTGGCAAAGCCGGCCGCAAACGTTGGCTGGGCATCCGCCCCACCGTTCGTGGTGTGGCGATGAACCCTGTCGATCACCCCATGGGCGGTGGCGAAGGTAAGAGCTCCGGTGGTGGACATCCCGTCTCCCCCTGGGGAAAACCTGCCAAGGGCGGCAAAACCCGCAAAACCCGCAAATACAGCGACAAGTACATCGTGAAAGCGGTCAAAAAGAGATAAGGGAGTAGATAATGGCACGCTCGATTAAGAAAGGACCCTTTGTGGACGGACACCTCGAGAAGAAGGTGGACGTGCTCAATACCGACAACAAGAAAAACGTGATCAAGACCTGGTCGCGCCGCTCTGTGATCCTGCCCTCCTTTATCGGTCACACCTTCAGTGTGCACAACGGCCACAAGTTTGTGCCGGTGTATGTCACTGAGAACATGGTGGGCCACAAGCTGGGCGAGTTTTCACCCACGCGCACCTACCGCGGTCACAAAGATAAGAAGAAAAAAGGCAGATAAGGAAGTTACAATGGAAGCAACAGCAAAACTCAGCTTCGTACGTGGATCGGCCCGTAAGGCACGTCTGGTGCTGGATACCATCCGCTATAAGAAGGTGACCGACGCCCAAAACCTCCTGAAGTTTTCACAACGCAGGTCTGCCGCTCAGATCCATAAACTGCTGGAATCGGCCATCGCCAACGCCCGGGTCAAAGAGCCCAAGGTGGACATCTCTCAGATGTATGTCACCAAGGCCACGGCAGACGAAGGCCCTCAGATGAAGCGCTTTATGCCCAGAGCCCAGGGCAGAGCTTTCATGATCCGCAAGGCGACCTGTCACATCGCCCTGGAAATCCAGACCATAGAATAGGAGGAAGAACTTGGGACAGAAAATACACCCCATCCTGTATCGCATCGGAGTCAATAAAGACACCGAATCCATCTGGTTTGCCAGCGGTTCTTCCTATGTGGATTTCCTGCAGGAAGATATAAAGATACGCACCTACATCCAGAAGCGTTTGGCCCAGAAGATGGTCTCCCGCGTGAAGATATCCCGCAAGACCAGCTCCATCACCATCGACATCCACACTGCCAGGCCCGGTCTCGTGATCGGTAAGAAAGGTGAGGATATCGACCGCCTCAGAAACGAGCTCAACGTGTTGATCAACAAAAACCGGCCTAATCCCATCGCCGTGATGATCAATATCGAGCAGATCGACAAGCTGTGGCTGGATGCCCGTCTGGTGGGCCTTGAGATCTCACGTCAGCTGGAAGAGCGCGTCTCTTTCCGCCGTGCCATGAAAATGGCAATGCGCAACGTGATGAAAGAAGGCGCTCTGGGCGTCAAAGTGCAGGTTTCCGGACGTCTTGGCGGAGCCGAGATCGCGAGGACCGAGCGCTACAAACAGGGTCGCACCCCGCTTCATACCCTGCGTGCCGACATCGACTATGCCATCGTGGAAGCCAACACCACCTATGGCGTGATCGGCATCAAGGTGTGGATCTACAAAGGCGACATCCTGAGTTAGGAGAGATAAGATGTTAGCACCAAAAAAGATAAGACATCGCAAGATGATGAAAGGCAGACGCAGCGGTCTCTCCTGGACCGGATGCAACGTCGATTTTGGCGATTATGGCCTGATCGCTCTCGAGGACGCCTTTATCACCAGTCGCCAGATCGAGGCCGCCCGTATCGCTATCACCCGCCATATGAAGCGCCTGGGTAAAGTGTGGATCCGCATATTCCCAGATAAGCCGATCACCAGGAAACCCGCCGAAACCCGCATGGGAAAAGGCAAAGGCGCCCCAGAATACTGGGTAGCCGTGGTGAGGCCAGGCCGGGTGCTCTTTGAGCTGGAAGGCGTGGATGTGAAGATCGCCAAAGAAGCCATGCGCCTCGCGGCCCACAAGCTCCCCATCAAGACCAGGCTGATAGCCCGCGAAGGAGTTGAATTATGAAGATCGAAGAACTGCGCGAACTGCATGAGGGTGAGCTGCAACACCGGCTCGAAGAACTGCGGATTGAGCTCTTTAACCTGCGCTTCCAGAAAGCCAAAAACCTCCTGGACCGCCCAGACCGGCTGCGCATCGTGAGAAGAGAAATCGCCCGCATCAACACCATCGTTAAAGAAAAAGAGCAAAAGGCAGTGAGGTAAATCGTGGCTCTCAATCGTAAAATGATCAAACAGGGGATAGTCGTCAGTGACGCCAACGACAAGACCATCGTGGTGCGCGTGCTGAGGCAGTATATCCATCCGCTCTATAAGAAGACCGTGCGTCGCCATAAGAAGTTTATGGCCCACGACGAACTCAACGAAGCTCATGTGGGCGATACCGTCCAGATCATGGAATCGCGCCCCATGAGTGCCCGTAAACGCTGGACTCTCCACAAGATTGTGGACCGAAGCAAGTAAGGGGTTTTGGAATGATTCAAGCACAAACCGTATTGAATATCGCCGATAACTCCGGTGCCAAAAAGGCCATGTGTATCAAGGTCCTGGGTGGCACCAGACGTAAATACGCCTCTCTGGGTGACGTCATAGTTGTCGCGATCAAATCCGCCACACCGGGCGGCAAAGTCAAAAAGGGAACCGTGGAACGCGCCGTGATCGTTCGCACCGCCAAAGAAGTGCGCCGTCCGGACGGGTCCTACATCCGTTTTGCCGATAACGCCGCCGTGATAATCGACGACAAGCACGAGCCCAAAGGCACCCGCATCTTTGGTCCGGTAGCCCGCGAACTTCGCGAAGCTCACTACATGAAGATCGTGTCGCTGGCGCCGGAAGTGCTGTAGGGAGATGAAATGTCAGACAGATTGAAACTCAAGAAAGGCGATCTGGTGATCGTGATTTCCGGAGACGACAAGGGCAAGAAAGGCCATGTACTCAAGGCTTTTCCCAAGACCCACCGCGTCATCGTGGAAAAAGTGAACCTGATCAAGAAACACGCCAAGCCTTCACAGCGCAATCCCCAGGGTGGGATCATCACCAAAGAGGCCCCTATCCATGCCTCCAATGTGATGCTCTTCAACGAGAAGCTGAACGCCGTGTCCAAACCCGTGGTCCAGATGCGCGAGGGCGTTCGCGTCCGCGTCTGCAAGAAATCTGGCGACGAGCTGTAAAGGAGCGATGAAATGACGCGTTTGAAAGAACAATATAAGAGCCAGGTGATCCCCGCTCTGCAGAAACGCTTTGCCTACAAGAACCCGCATCAGGTGCCCAAGCTGGTGAAGATCATCGTCAGCATGGGTGTGGGCAGCGCCACTCAGAACAAGGCCATCCTGGACAACGCCGTGAAAGACATGGAACAGATCACCGGCCGCAAAGCGATCGTGACCAAGGCCCGCAAGAGCATATCCAACTTCAAGCTCCGTCAGGGCATGCCGATCGGCTGCAAAGTGACTCTGCGCGATGAAGTGATGTATGAATTCTACGATCGCCTCACCTCCATCGTCATTCCTCGTATCCGCGACTTTCGTGGTATCCCTGCCGACGCCTTTGACGGACGCGGCAACTTTAGCATGGGCCTCAAAGAACAGACCGTGTTCCCCGAGATCGAATATGATAAAGTGGACGCCATCCGCGGCCTCAACATCTCAATCGTGACCACAGCCCGCACGGACGAAGAGTGCCGCGAGCTGCTCAAAGAGCTGGGCATGCCGTTCCAGCGCAACGAATAAGGAGGCTAAGTGGCCAAGAAATCTCTGATCCTCAAACAACAACGTGAACCTAAGTTCAAAGTAAGAAAATACAACCGCTGCCTTATCTGCGGAAGGCCACGTGCCTTTATGAGAGACTTCGGCATGTGCCGTCTCTGCTTCCGCAAATACGCGTCCCTGGGCCACATTCCCGGTGTGACGAGATCCAGCTGGTAACCCATAGTGGAGGAAACAAATGAGCGTAACCGATCCGATAGCTGATGCATTGACCAAGATCCGCAATGCATATCGTGCCGGACATCCTCAGGTGATCGTGAATCACTGCGGGCTCACCGAGTCCATAGTGAAGATCCTCGCTGCTGAGAATTTCGTGAATAGCGTCCAAGTTCTCGAAAAAGATCCGGAACACAAGATCAACTACAGACGTATCCTGGTGATCCTTCGGTATACCAATGCCGGAGCTCCTGTCATGCAGGGTATCGACCGTGTGTCAAAACCTGGACGCCGCGTTTACGTGAAAGCCACCAATATCCCCAGCGTGTACAACAACACTGGCTGTGCCATCATCTCCACCTCAATGGGTGTGATGGTGGACCGCGATGCCCGCATCAACGGTGTGGGTGGTGAGTACATCTGCAAGGTTTGGTAGGGAGGTAACCGAATGTCACGCATTGGAAAATCCCCCGTCAAGCTTAACGACGTAAAAGTGGAAGTTAGCAGCGAAGGTCTCGTGGCCGTTAAAGGTAAGCTGGGCGAGCTCAGCTACTCCTTGCAGCCTGGGATCACCGTAAATATCGAGGATAACGTGCTCCACGTCCTCCGTCAGGATGACTCCAAGAGCCAGAAAGCCCTGCATGGCCTTACCCGCGCCCTCATCCAGAACATGGTGATTGGCGTGAGCGAAGGCTACCTGAAGACCCTCAACGTGATCGGCACCGGCTACTCATCTGAAGTAATCGGTCCCTGGCTGAAGCTCAGCCTGGGCTATTCACACGACATCATGCTGCAGGTCCCCGCCGGATTGACCGTCGAGGCTGAAGCGGTTCCGCGTTCCAAAGGTACCAGATCCGACCTCACCAGCATCATCCGGGTCAAAGGGATCGATAAACAAATGGTTGGCCATTTCGCCGCTGAAATCCGCGGCTGCCGTCCGCCCGAAAACTACAAGGGCAAAGGCATCCGTTATCAGGACGAATATGTGGTCATCAAAGCCGGCAAGGCCGGGTCCAAGTAAAGGGGTATGATCAATGATAACACCTAGCAATATAGCCAAGATCGCCCTCCGTTCCCGTCGCCGGGCAGCGATCCGTAAACGCCTGACCGGCACTTCAACGCGTCCTCGTCTGGCAGTTTTTCGCTCCAACAAGCACATCTATGCTCAGATCATCGATGACAGCACCGGAAAGACTCTGGTTTCGATGAGCGACAAAGCCAAGGCCTTCAGTGCCGAAGCCGGTCTCAAGAAGACCGAGCGCGGTATGCTGGTGGGCCAGAAGCTTGGCGAAGTGGCCCTGGCAGCTGGCATCACCAAAGTGGCCTTCGACCGCGCCGGATACAAGTATCACGGCCGCGTCAAAGCCCTTGCCGAAGGCGCCCGCAAAGCCGGCCTGGAATTCTAAGGAGGATAGCTTGAATTACGAACACAGCAATATGAACCTTGAAGAAGATAAACTGGTCGAGAAGATCATCGAGACCAAGCGTGTGGCCAAAGTGGTGAAAGGCGGCCGGAACTTCAGTTTCAGCGCCATCGTCGTGGTCGGCGACCGGGCTGGAAACATCGGAGTGGGCAGCGGCAAAGCCAATGAAATCGTCGATGCCATCCGCAAAGCCAAGGAAAAAGCCACCAAGTCCATGTTTCGCGTGCCGATCATCAAGGGCACTATCCCTCACGAGATCGTGGCCCGTTATGGTGCCAGCCGCGTGATGATGAAACCAGCCACAGCCGGTACCGGAGTAATCGCTGGTGGGACCGCCCGCGCCATCTTTGAGGCTGCCGGCATCCAGAATATCCTCTGCAAATCTCTGGGGTCCAACACCCCCTGCAACGTGGTCAAAGCCACCGTCGCGGGGTTGAAGAGCATGCGCACCATCAGTGACATCGCGCGTCTGCGCAACAAGTCCGTTGCCCAAATTACCGGCAGGGAGGAGAAGTGAAGATCAAGGTCACCCAGATTCGCAGTATCATCAATCGTAAAGAAAATCATAAACGGGTTATCGCCTCACTCGGATTGGGACGCCCCGGCAAAAGCCGCGTCCATGATGATAGCCCAAGCATCCGTGGTATGATCAACAAAGTATCATACCTCATCAAAGTTGAAGAGCTGGGAGAGTAACAGATGCTGAGCCTACACAATCTTGGCAAACCTGCCGGCCGCAAGGCCAAAAAACGCCTCGGTAAAGGCCAGGGCAGCGGTTGGGGCCATCAGGCCGGCCGCGGTCACAAAGGCCGTAAAGCCCGCAGCGGTGGTACCGTGCCCGCCTGGTTTGAAGGTGGTCAGATGCCCATGCAGCGTCGCTTGCCCAAGCGCGGCTTCAAGAATATCTTCCGCGTCGGCTACCGGGTGCTCAATCTTAGCCGTCTGATCGGACTGGAAGAGGTCGAATACGACATCGTCAAGCTCGAGCAGATGGGCCTCATCCCCTCCAAAGGCCAGAAAGGCAAAGCCCCCGTCAAGGTGCTGGCTTCCCTGGCCGAGGAATTCACCCTCAAAGTAAACATCACGGCAAACGCCTTCTCCAAACGTGCCAAAGAGATCATCGAGGCCAATGGCGGTAAGGCGGAGGTAGTGTAACATGTTCAAAACGATAATGAACATGTTCCGGATTCCGGACCTGAAGAAGAAGATCCTCTTCACGGCCCTGTTTCTGGTGCTCTATCGTTTGGGCAGCTTCGTCCCCGTCCCGGGAGTCGATACCACAGCGCTGAAGGCCTTCTTCGCCGGTGCCAGAGAAGGTGGCAACACCCTCTTTGGATTGCTGGACCTCTTTGTGGGAGGAAACTTCGAACGGGCCTCCGTGTTTGCTCTGGGTATTATGCCCTATATCACGGCGTCGATCGTGATCCAGCTTCTGGGCTCGATCATTCCCTACTTTGAAAAGCTCAAAAAAGAAGGCGCGGACGGACAGAAGAAGATGAACCAGATCACCCGCTATGCCACGGTAGGTCTTGGCGCTTTCAACGCCACCACCATCACCATCTGGCTTTCCAGCCTGCAGGGCGGCGTGGTACCCAACAGCGGTTTCCTGTTCCACTTCACCGGAGTGGTGACCCTGATCACGGGCACCATGATCGTGATGTGGCTGGGTGAGCAAATCACCGAGCATGGAATCGGCAACGGCATATCCCTGATCATCTTCGCCGGAATTATTGCCCGTTATCCAGCCGGATTCGTGCAACTCTTCAAGCTGATGAGCACGGACCTCAATTACCTGTGGATTTCCGCTGTCGCCCTCGTGGTAATGGTGGTTGTGACCGCGGCTGTGATCTACGTGACCGAAGCCGTCCGCAAGATCCCCGTCCAATATGCCAAACGCATCGTGGGACGCAGGGTCTATGGTGGCCAGAGCACCTATATCCCGCTCCGGGTCAACACCGCGGGTGTGATTCCCATCATCTTTGCCCAATCCGTGCTGATGTTTCCCGCCACTATTACTGCCATGATCGGCGACGCTGCCAAGAGTGGTTTCTGGTCTGAGTTGCAGCGCCTTCTCAGTCCCGGTGCCTGGCTCTACACCATCCTGTATGTGGGAATGATCATCTTCTTCGCCTATTTCTATACGGCGATCGTGCTCAACCCCACCGAGATGGCTGAAAACATGGTCAAATACGGTGGACACATCCCAGGCAAGAAACCCGGTAAGAAGACTGCCGAGTATATCAGCAGCGTGCTTACCCGCATCACCCTTCCGGGCGCAGTGTTCTTTGCCTTTGTAGCTCTTATGCCTGAAGTCATGAGCAACCTCTTCAAGCTGCCATTCTACTTTGGCGGCACCGGTCTGATCATCGTGGTCGGCGTGGCGCTGGATACTCTCCAGCAGATCGAAAGCCACCTGGTGATGAGACACTATGACGGCTTCATGAAAAAAGGCAAGCTGCGCGGACGTTCCAGCTAATATGATATTCCTCAAATCCACTTCCGAGATCACCAGGATGCGGGCCGCCAACCGAATCGTCGCAGAGCTTCTGAATGCTCTGGAACCGATGATCCGGCCTGGAGCCAATACCCAGGAGCTGGATGACTTTGCCACCCGTTTTATCACAGAGCGGGGCGGCCGGCCAGCCTTCAAGGGCTACCGGGTGCCTGGTCTGAATCCGTTTCCGGCGGCCATTTGCGCCTCCGTGAACGACGGGATCGTGCACGGCATCCCCAGCCCCAAAGTGGTCCTCAAGGAAGGTGATATCATCGGCATCGACGTGGGAGTGGAACTGGACGGATACTATGGAGACGGAGCCCGCACCTATGCGGTGGGGACCATATCCACGGAAGCCCGTCATCTGATGGACGTTACCCGCGAAGCCCTCGCCCTCGGCATCGCCAATGCCAGGGAAGGCAAACGGGTGGGAGATGTCTCTCACGCCATCGGAAGCTTCGTTCGCTCTCACGGCTACTACTGCGCGGACAGCCTTACCGGTCATGGGATCGGCAGGGACCTGCACGAAGAGCCTCAGGTGCCAAACGTTGGCCAAGCTGGCCGTGGTCCCAGGCTCAAGGCCGGGATGACCATCGCCATCGAACCCATGGTGAATATCGGTACCAACCGGGTCAAAGAACTGGGTTGGGAGTTTTTCACGGCGGACGGAAGTCTTTCCGCCCACTATGAGCATACCATCCTGATTACCGCCAGCGAGGCTGAAATACTCACAGTGGCAGGAGGAAATCAATGAGCAAATCCGGCGTTATAGAAGTGGAAGGCGTCGTCACCGAAGCCCTTCCCAACACTACCTTCCGCGTGCAACTGGAAAATGGCCACGAGATTCTGGCCCATTCTTCCGGCAAAATGCGCATGAATTATATCCGCATCCTTCCGGGTGACAAGGTCAAGGTGGAACTCAGTCCCTACGACCTTACCCGCGGACGCATAACATACCGCTATAAATAACACTGCCCATACATTATGTTTGGAGCAAGGAGATCATAATGAAAGTACGAGCATCAGTCAAGATAGTCTGCAAAGACTGCCGTATCATCAAACGCCACGGCGTGATCCGTGTTATCTGCAGTTCAAATCCTAAACATAAACAGAGACAGGGATAAGGAGGACCAACTTGGCACACATTGCAGGTATAGAGATTCCCAGGAACAAACGGCTGTTCATTGGTCTCACCTACATCTATGGCATCGGTCCCACGATCGCCAAAGATATCTGCCGCAAGGCCAATATCGACGAGATGAAAAAGGTGTCTGACCTCAGCGTGGAAGAAGAAAAAGCTCTACGTGACATCGTCCAGAACGACTATGTGGTCGAAGGTGCCCTCCGCACCCAAATCGCCATGAATATCAAGCGTCTGATGGAAATCGGCAGCTATCGTGGAATGCGCCACAAACGCGGTCTGCCGGTCCGTGGCCAGAGAACACACACCAACGCCCGCACCCGTAAGGGTCCCCGCGCCGGTGCCATCAAGAAGAAGAAATAGGAGGGGAAATGGCCAAGAAGACCAGAGTAAAGAAAAAACGCGTCCGCCTTGCCTTTGACGAGGGCCTCGTCTTTGTGCATTCCAGCTTCAACAACACGATCATTTCGCTCACCGACCGTGCCGGAAACGTCCTGGCCTGGTCCAGCGGAGGCAAGATCGGTTATAAAGGCTCTCGCAAGAGCACTCCCTTTGCCGCTCAGATGGCTGCCGCGGAAGTGGCGAAAGCCGGAATGGAGATGGGAATCACCCGCGTCGGCGTGATCGTGAAAGGCCCTGGCGGAGGACGTGAATCCTCCATCCGCGCCATCAACGCCGCCGGGATAAAAGTCACCATGATCAAGGACGAAACCCCCATCCCACACAACGGCTGCCGTCCCCCCAAGACCAGAAGGATATAAGCGAGGAGCACATGGCAAGATATACCGGACCCAAAGCAAAGGTCTGCCGCAAGTTTGGAGAAAACATCTTCGGCACCACCAAATACGATAAGATCCTGAACAAACGCAAGTTCCCCGCCGGACAACACGGCAAGAACATGCGTCGTAAGCTGAGTGACTATGGAGTGCATCTGCGCGAAAAGCAGAAAATGCGCTACACCTACTGCCTGCTGGAAAAGCAATTCCGCAACTACTTTGTCAAAGCCGCCAAAATGGCTGGTGTAACAGGCGAAAACCTGCTCGTAATGCTGGAACGCCGTCTGGACAACACCGTCTATCGTCTTGGCTTTGCCACCACCAGGATGCAGGCCCGTCAGTTCGTCAACCATGGCCATTTCATGGTCAACGGCAAGAAAGTGGACATCCCGTCCTACCTCCTCAAAGCCGGAGACATCATCGAAGTGCGCCCCAAGAGCCGTGGCATGGAAATGCTCAAGGAAGCTATGGACCGCACCGAGTCCAGCTCTCCTTACAGCTGGCTTTCGGTTGACAAAGAGAACATGCGCGGGCAGTTCGTCACCATCCCACCCGCTTCCGAAATACCCAATACCGTGGATCTTCGCCTGATCGTCGAGTTCTACTCCAAGTAATGCTCTAACCCAAGCAAGGAGTCAATTATGTTGTACCTTGAACCTTTACAGATGCCGGAGAACGTGGAATTTGATTCCGCGACCTATACCCGTAACTTCGGCAAAGTTGAGATCGGGCCTCTGGAACCCGGATTTGGCACCACCCTCGGCAACACGCTGCGCAGGGTGCTGCTCTCTTCCGTGCAGGGAGCCGCGGTACGCTTTGTGCGCATCGAAGGTCTGCATCACGAGTTTTGCGCCATCCCTGGCACCAACTCTGATTACATCGACCTCATCCTGCGGCTCAAACAACTGGTGATCTATTCTTCCAGCGTTGAGGAAATCACCGTGGTGCTGGAGCATAAAGGCAAAGGCATCGTCACCGCTTCTCTCATCCAGGAGCATCCTCACATCAAGATCGTCAACAAAGATCTATATCTCCTGGAAATCACCGAAGACGTGGACCTTAAAATTGAGCTCATCATCGGGATCGGACGCGGCTACGTGAGCGCTGACCGCCAAAACCCGGATGGCAAAGCAGTGGGCTTCATACCCATCGACAGCGTCTATTCACCCATCTTAAAAGTGAATTTCAGCGTCACTCACCAGCGTGTGAAAGAACGCATGAACTTCGACAAGCTCATCATGGAAATTCACTCCAACGGCGCTGTGGAACCCAAATACGCCCTCTTCCTATCTGCCAAAATCCTCAAGGACATGGCAGCCAAGATCAGCCTCTTCGACACCGAACCGGAATACATCCGCGACGTCGAACTCGATCCTGAACTGGAAGAGAAAGAACGCATCCTGCGCATGAGCGTCAAGGAAATCGAACTCACGGTCCGCGCGGCCAATTGCCTCACCGCGGCCAAGATCGACACCATCGGCGATCTCGTCTCCAAAAGCGAGGCCGAGATGCTCAAATTCCGCAACTTCGGCAAGAAATCGCTCGAAGAGATTATGCAGAAACTCAAGAAATACGACCTGGAACTCGGTATGGACGTGGATGGCATCTACTCCAGAATCCGCGAAGCCAAAAGCCGCGGCGTTAAAGCTGAGGAACCGGCCGTCGCTGAAATCGAAGAAAGTATCGAAGAAGAACCGACCGCCACTCCCCGCAAACCAGTTCCAGCCCCCAAAAAGAAGGTGAAACATGCGACACAGAGTTGAAGGTAGAAAATTCGGCCGCGAAATGGACGCCAGAAGGCTCATGATCTGCAACCTCGTCAAATCCATGGTCGAGCACGGACAGATCAACACCACCCTCGCCAAAGCCAAGGAACTGAGAAGCTATGTGGATAGGATTGTGACCTACGGAAAAAACAACACCGTCCACTCCAGACGCCTGGCCTACAGCGTGCTGGGAAGCCGCACCCTCGTCAAAAAACTCTTTGACGAAATCGCTCCCGCTTTCCAGGGCCGCGAAGGTGGCTACACCAGAGTCATCAAAGCCGGCTTCCGTAAAGGCGACGCCGCCCCCATGGCCATCATCCAGTTCGTGGAAGAATCCACCATCAAACCCAAAAAAGATACCATCAAAGCCAAAGACCTGAACAAATAGTCTCTGGCCTGAAAGCGATAAAGCGGCTTTCCGATCTGCGGAAGGCCGCTTTTCTATTCCCCAGTCCTATTACGGGTGCATTGCGGGTGCACTGCGGGTCGCACCCGTAATGGACCCGCAATGCTAATGGGAGCCAAAAGGTTCATGACAGTATCCGCATAAGCTCCAAAGCATAGATACTCCGGGGGCGGCTGTGATTAGACTATGTTCTAAGGTTGTAAAGATGTAAAAGATGATAATATCCAATTGAGTTGAAGGATGACGCTCAATGTGATACCCATTAACCACGAAACCCCAGGGCTCATCTGCATTTCCGCTTGACATAAATTCCAACCTGGGACAATGTGAAAACATCCTTCTGGAGGTAGTTATGAAGAAACCAGTTCTGCTAGTTTTGCTTGTATTGTTGCTGGTCCCGGTCTTCGCGGCCCGCAAGGCTCTCATTATTGGCAACGCCGCCTATCAGAGCAAGACGCTCAAAAACCCGGTGAACGACGCCATCGATCTGGAGGCGGCCCTCAAGGATCTGGGCTTTGACACCACTCTGCTCAAAAACGCCGATTACGTCACCATGAAACGCGGGATCCAAAAGTTCACCGACGGCCTGAACTATAATGATGAAGCGATCTTCTATTTCAGCGGTCATGGAGTGCAGATCTCTGATATCAACTACCTTATCCCGATTGGGGATATGACTCTCAAAGATAAAGTCGATTATGACGCCTATACGATCCAGGCCACCTGGGCCCTGGGAAAACTGGCCAACGCGAAGGTGAGCATCATGATCCTGGATGCCTGCAGGGACAATCCCACCCTCACGAAAACCATGTCCCTCAAAAAAGGCCTGGCCAAAATGGAGCCCGAAACCGGCAGCCAGTATGTGATCTATGCCACCGAAAAAGACACCGAGGCCTTTGACGGCGAGGATCGCAACAGCCCCTTTGCCAGCTCTCTGCTGCGCAACATCAAAAGCCCTGTGGCCGTTGGCGATGAACTGCTGCGCCTGATCCGCAACGACGTCAGGGCCGCCACCAACAACCAACAGATTCCCACCTCGTATGGCTTTCTGGACGAGCCGTATTATCTGATGCCACCGGCCGCCCAGACTCCCGAAAGAAAGGTCCAGACCGCTCAGGAGAGCCTGCCAGCCATTCCGGCCCCTCCAGAACCTCAGATCGAGACCGTATGGCTCTACGGCATCCTGGAAGTGGAGACCAACCAGCCCGGAGACCTCTATCTGAACGGTGTGAAAAGACAGAGTCTCACGACCGGCCAGGGAAGCCAGATCCGTACAGTGACAGGTGATTACACGGTGGAACTCAGGACCGCCATAGGCAATCAGTCCCGGCAGGTGAGCGTGCAAAAAGACCAGACCCTGAGCCTGGCTTTCCGGTTTGAAAAGCAAGAGCAACCAACGCTTAGCCCTCAAGCTGAGGCCATCCAGACCCCCAAACCGGATCCCCAGGCCCAACCCAAAGATATAGCTACATCCCCCAAGGAAGAACCACAGGCCGCGGAACCCAGCACCCTGGCCCAGCTCAAACTGCCCCAAAGCAATAACCCGGTCCCCAAGGTGAAAGATGCTCCAGCTATCGATGACTATCAACCCCAGGCCGGAGCGGAGGTCCAGAGGAAGGTTGCCAGCAGGATAAGGTTTGGGATGAAGGCGGATGGGGGATTGGATTATCGGCCAAACTACCCTTCGTGGGATGCAGACTACCCCTTTGTTTCCAAAGAAGGTACATACTTGGTCAACAGTGATATGTACGCGCTCTGGCAGTATCGTCAGGTCTGGTTAAAGCTGGGATTGACCTTTAATCATGGTGATTATTACGAAGATGCTTACCTGGTCCCGGATATCAGTGCCAGGATTCCGCTAGGGATTGTTGATCTCCATTTTGGAGTTGATAAACCATTTAAATTCGAAGACTTAAGATATGATGTGAGGCTGGAGAAATCGTTAAGGCTTGGTTCGACGCGATTTAGAGTTCAAGCTGATTTGAGCGTTTTGCCGGACTCCAATGATGACAAGTCCATCCACGGTCGGTATGAGGATATTCTCAAACGCTATTATTACGGCCCTCTGCTATATGATTATGGCTTTATGGGATTAAGTAGCTTCAAGTATGAGAATAGGCAGATGTTTGGGATTGAATTGGGTAACGATGCAGGACTTGAGAACTTATATCATCTTAATGAAGCTTCTCTCGTAGCAATGCCTTTATCAAAAGCCGAAACTGGTGCATATCAGATAGCTTTCTTTTGGTCTCAAACAATGTTTGATTTCAGCAATTCGGAACCTACCTCTCTGATAGATGAATTGTATCGTAAGGAGAAAATCGCCAGGCTAGATATTGCATGGAAACCACAAGGCAAAATTGAGACCAATATCTCCGCCTCGATTATGAACGGGGAGCAGGAATGGGAACCAGGCTCTATAACACATATAGATGACTTTGTTGAGTATAGAGCACGTTATAACCTCGTATACTCTTTTAATAAGCTGCATAAAGCAGTTTTCAACGGAATTTTGGGCCTTCATTATTCTCAAATGATAAGCAGAGGCGAGTACCATTCACTACCCTCTACAACGGTCGGAGGATCAATATCTGGCCTCATCAGTTACATGGCACTTCCCGGCATGAAACTACATGCCCTGCTTGGTCTGGGCCTTGGTTATGACAAAAATAAGTATGATTATGTGGATGATGATTACACCGATGGAATAGTCTTGATGCCAGTACTTGCCATAGGCATCAACATGAATTACGAAAAGCTGTTTTTCAAGAAGTAGTTCAACCTTTTAACCCTGCTCAAAAAAGGATAGCATTACAGCTTATAGCGCCGGCAGGCAAGATGATTCCCGATGGAATGGTTCATTGATTGGAGAAAGGACACCTTGTCAGAATGCTTTCTGGAGTCGATATCAGCTCTGGGCAATTTGATCAATGCGCGCCCTTGATATCTATATCAGGCCAGTCATGGTGTTTACATGCAAAGCCCACTCGTCATTCCCACTTCCGAGCTTTTGTGAAAACTGGCGAAACCAGAGACTGACATAGCCCCGTTGGAGTTCAAGCGGCCACGATAAAACTATACATGGCAACGAGTTTGCGGGCCGCTTGGACTTCAACCAGCACGCTCGCGAGAAAAACCCCCTCCGGTGTGCTGCACGCATGTCCAAAGCCCCATCAAGGAGAGAGTAATATGTATAAGTTATTTAGAGGCTTTGAACTTCGTTGAATTGACTAATTCGCTACCGGCAATGAAAATCCACCTCAGTGTCATTCCCGTGGAGAAGGGAATCCAGCTTACATGCAAGTCTCTGTTACACAATGGTCTGGATTCCCGCCTCCGCGGGAATGACAGCATGGCTTTTCATGTAAACTCCAAGTGTTGATATAGCTCGCTCTGAAGCAATCAAATCGGGCTGGATCTCTCAATCCCCAGCCTCCCTATTCTTCAGCCACCTGCTCAGATTGGCCAGGCGCTTATTGATATCCTCAGCGAATTCCGCGTCTGACGCATCGGGATTGCGGGTATCGTTCCAGACCTGGCAAGGTGCCTGTCCACAGAGGGCGCAATTGGCCAGGCCTTTGGCCAGCACGCATTCATAGATGGGGCAGTGGGTTTTGCCGTAAAACCGGGCCCAGGATATCCTGCCCTCCAGTTCCAGGCAGCCTTCACACTCGGTCTTGTAAGCTCCGCAATGGGTGGCGCAGATGACGCCGCATTTGCACATATTCAAGTATCACCTCTCAAATCTCGTTGTGTAGATGGAATAAGCATTCCTGCGTAAACGTGGACGCTTGCGTATCCAAAAAGCGAGAAAAGGCTTGTTTGTCAATCACTTTCACTTTCTGAGGGCGATTTAGCTTGACATGCCACGACCCTGGGTTTATGGGGTCAGACAGGTAATTTTTGAATCCCAGGGAGGATAAATGAGAAGATTTACTGCGCTGTTGCTCACAGCTCTATGCCTGGTCGCCCTGATCAGTTGCGTGTGCAACGTTGAAACCGAAACCCCCGCCCCAGTCAAGGAGGTGGATGCTTCATCTCAGCTTGAGGCTACCGGAACGTTGGAGACAACTCAGGAAGCGAGTGTCAAGCTGATGCTCAAAGACGCCGCCGGAGCGCCGATCCAGAATGCCGTGGTAGAGTGTTATCTGGATAGCCAGCGGATAGGTTCTCTAAAGACTGATGCCCAGGGTGAAGCGCTGTTTGACAAGCTGATCCCCGGCACCTACAGTTTCAAAGTGAAGGCCGAAGGTTACAAAGAAGCTGAACTGGCCGATGTAAAAGTCGAGACCAATTCCAAGCTGGCCATCGAGGTTAAAGCCGAACCCGTAACAGCAGTGGTCACCGAGCCAGAAGTGGCAGTGGTCACCGAGCCAGAAGAAGTAGTGGTAACAGAGCCTGAGATCATCACCGATATACCGGATGTGGAAACCATCATGCCTACAGATGAAATCGCTCCCCAACTGCCTGTCATGGCAGAATACGACATGGGCGGGTATTCTGGTAAAACCAGTATTGGATCCGTAATGGCAGCCCCCGGAGGAGCTTATCCCAATGCCAATCTGGTCCCAACTGAAGATTGGAACACCGAGGAGTTTAGCGCCATCACTCCCAACATCTTCCACAGCCCGCTCACGGAGCCGCTGTCCACCTTTTCCATCGACGTCGATACCGCTTCCTATAGCACCATCCGTCGCTACCTCAATCAGAATCAGCTTCCTCCCGCCAACGCGATCCGCACTGAGGAAGTGATCAACTATTTCAGCTATGACTATCCTCAGCCCAAAGGCGAGCATCCCTTCAGCGTCTATACCGAGATGGGCGTCTGCCCCTGGAACCAGAAGCGCAACCTGGTGCATATCGGATTGCAGGGCAGGGACCTGGATATGGCCAGCGCGCCGGCCAGCAATCTGGTCTTTTTGCTCGACGTGTCCGGTTCGATGGATGACCCCAACAAGCTGCCGCTGGTGAAAGAATCGATGAAACTGCTGGTGCAAAACATGCGGGAGCAGGATAGAGTAGCGATCGTGGTCTATGCCGGAGCAGCGGGATTGGTGTTGCCATCCACCTCCGGAGATCAGAAAGCCAAGATCGTCGCCGCCCTGGATAATCTTCAGGCTGGAGGTTCCACAGCCGGTGGAGCTGGCATCAAACTGGCCTACGGCACCGCGCTGGAAAACATGCTCAGGGGTGGAAACAACCGTGTGATCCTTTGCTCCGACGGTGACTTCAACGTGGGCGTCTCCAGCACCAACGAACTGCAGCAACTGGTGGAAGACAACCGCGGCAAGGGTATCTATCTCACCATTCTGGGCTTTGGAATGGGCAATTACAAGGACAATCGCATGGAAATCCTGGCCGACAAAGGCAACGGCAACTATGCCTACATCGACAACCTCATGGAAGCCAAGAAAGTGCTGGTCAACGAGATGACCGGAACGCTCTTTACCATCGCCAAAGACGTCAAGCTCCAGGTGGAGTTCAATCCCGCCCACGTAAAAGCCTACCGCCTGATCGGTTATGAAAACCGCATCCTCAACGCCGAAGACTTTAGAGACGACACCAAGGATGCCGGTGAATTGGGTGCCGGACATACGGTTACGGCCCTCTACGAGATCATCCCCACCGCCTCCAAAGAAGAGATCCCTGGCGTCGATCCCCTCAAATATCAGGATGTCAAGATCAGCGAAGAAGCTCAGAAATCTCCCGAAGTAATGACCGTCAAACTGCGCTACAAACCGCCTCTAAGCGATGAAAGCATTCCGCTCGAGACCCCGGTTTACAACAAAACCCTCGGCATGGAAGATGTATCCGAGACCTTTATGTGGTCCGCCGCCGCGGCAGGATATGCCATGCTGCTCCAAAAGAGCGAACATGCCGCCGCGCTGAACTGGAACATGCTGATGGAATGGGCTCACAAGAACATAGGCGCGGACAACGACGGCTACCGCAAGGAATTTCTGGACCTCATCAAGCTGGCTGCCAAGCTCAGCAGTGTCGAACTGGATTAAACAAACATAGTCAGTTAAGTATAAAGGGCCGGCCCTGAGGGGCTGGCTCTTTTGTCGTTAAGCGTTATGCGTTATGCGTGATGCGAACCCTCTGCGCGGAGCTTACTCACCAGCCGAAGGCTCTAACCAGCTCGCAGAGCTCTAACCAGCCAAAGGCTCTAACCAGCCGAAGGCTCTAACCAGCCGAAGGCTCTAACCAGCCGAAGGCTCTAACCAGCCGAAGGCTCTCACCCACTCACACTCTTCCATCGGCATCACCACGCTATTCAGGCCCAGGTCTTCCATCTTTTTGGCCAGTACCGCCAGGACGGGATACTCGGTGTAAAAGTGTCCGGCATCGATGAGGGGGATACGTGATTCCATCATTGTGTGGTAGCTAAAATCGCCGCTGATATAGACCTGGGCTTTGGAGCTGGCGCTGGCGATAAGAGACCCTCCGGAACCACCACAGATGGCGATTCGCTCTATGGGCGCGGAGATATCTTTGCCAGCCGTCCAGAGCCTGGGATGGGGGCAGCCCAGTCGCTCCGTGCAGAGCTTCTGAAGGGTTGGCAGGTCAGCTGGTTCTGCCGGGGCGCAGATCAGGCCCAAACCATAGGCGGGATTGCGATTGGCCACCGGAAAGTGGTAAAGCGCGGGAGTCTGATAGGGATGCGTGGTTTCGATGGCCTTGAGGACGGCACCCAGCCGGGAGCCATCCACCCTGAATTCCAGTTCCAGTTCGTCCACTTCCTGAAGTCCTTCTCCTTTGATGAAAGGCTGGGAGCCAGGCAAGGCCCTGAAGCTACACTGCACAGGGTGCAGAGTCGAACAGCTGTCATAAAGCCCGATCAATCCAGCTCCTGATGCAAAGACGGCCTCTTTCAGCCTGGCGGCGTGACTGGTTGGAACGCTGACGCTGAGATGATTCCAGCTGTCTCCCGTCTCAGGGCTCAGGTGCTCCAGCACTTTCAGCCCCAATGCGTCTGCCAGAGCGTGATTTACTCCCCCGGGGGCCACATCGAGATTGGTGTGGAGGCTGATCACGGCTATGCGGTGCTCGATCAACCGGAGCAGCAGTGGGTCCGTGATTTTGGTCAGAGGCCTGAAAATGATGGGATGATGAGAAAGGATCAATTGAGCCCCGGCTTCGATCGCCAGTTTCACCGTCCGGGGTGTAACATCCAGCGCAACAAACACTTTATCTATTTCGGCCTGGGGTTCGCCCAGCAGCAAACCACAGTTGTCCCAGCTCATGGCCAAAGCCAGGGGGGCAAAGCTCTCGATCCGGTCCAGTATCTCATGTATCCGCATGGTCAGATTCTCCAAAACTATTCTTGATGATGCGTTAGCCTGCTTCCAAGCCTGGTTTTAGTCAAGCCTTTTCTTCTGAATATGTCATCAAATGACGAGTGTAAAAGAGAATTGAGAATTAACAGAACGCGGAAAAAGGAAAAAAAGGGATTTACGCAGATTTGATTGACTATAAGTGAGAATTGACAATTGAGAATCAATCGTGTAATTCCTCTCATCAAGTCCTCGGCGTTCTATTTATCCCGCCAATCCCTTTTTTCCCTTTTTCTGCGTTCCATTCTCTGTTCCTGTAAAGTCACTGTCCCTCTGTTTTTAAATAAGAAAGCCAGGCTCGGCATTGCAATCTCCCGGATTCTGCCTATCTTGTCTATGGTCTGTGAAAGGAGAATAATCATGAATACACTGTTTCGTAAAGATTTACTGGATAAAGAACCGTCGGTCGTAAACGTGCCCGTCCGCCAGCGGATGATGTGCCTCAATGAAAGCTGTCTTGACCCCTATCAGGCGATAAAAGACGAGTTTTTGAAAAGGATGGAGGCGGTGCGGCTGAACCGCTATATGTCTAACGTCACGGGAGAACTGCATCAGAAGCTGGCTGAGTATGTGGGCTGTGGTATCAAGCCTGAGAACCTCCTGTGGGGCAACGGCGCGGACGACATGCTCTATCATATCTTCCTCAGCGTGAGAGATGGCGAGCGCAGCTTTGCCGTGAGCCCGGCCCCCTCTTATTTTGACTACAAGACCTTCTGTGAGGCGGTGGGCCTGGGCATCAGGTTTGTGGAACTAAATGAGGATTTCAGCCTGGACACCGAGGCCTATCTGGAGGCGGCGTCGCATCCGGATTGCAGTCTGGCCATCCTATGCAACCCTAACAACCCCAGCGGCAACCTCTTTCCCAAAGAGCAGTTACGCCAGATAGTGGATGCTTTGCCGGACAAACTGGTGCTGATCGACGAGACCTACTACGAGTTTTCGGATTCCAGCTTTGTGGATGAACTGGCCAGCCATCCCAACCTGATTCTCACCCGCAGTTTCTCCAAAGCCTTTTCCGGAGCGGGACTGCGCTTCGGCTATGCCATCTCCTCACCGGACAATATCTACAGCCTCCGCAAGGTCTTCACTACCTTCCACTCCAGCATCCTCTCACAGGCGTTCGCGCTCACCATTCTGGAAAACGTGCCGCTCTTTTGCGGCCAGGTGCTGGATGTGATCAAGCTGCGCGACCGTGTCTATGAAGAGCTGAAAGCCTTGCCGGGCTTGACGGTGCATCCTTCTCACACCAACTTTCTTACCTTCACGGTGGGGGAGAGGACGCCCCGGCTCTTTGAGTATCTCAAGGACCAGGATATCGCCCTCAGAGACGTGGGAGCCCATCGCAGGCTGAAAAACTGCCTGAGGGCCACCCTGAGCTGCGTGGACGACACAGAGGAGCTGGTGAGGCAGATCAAGCTGTGGATGCGTAGCCAGGCCTGATCTTCTGGTTTTCTTAGCTATAAGCGCTGGTGATCACTGCCCCGCATATCGTGCAAGCCTTTTGATACCAGTGTGTTCTGCCACCGCAATCCGGACAGGACCACCGCTCTGCTTGCTCACTTAGCCAGGCTTCTTCGCCTATTTCTCTGATCCGCTTGAGGTTGTCGATCACCTCGATGTGGTGAGGCCATTCGTCCTTGCTGAATTTCAGGATCATAACGCAAGGAAAATCCGGACAGGCTGCGCAGCCGCTCACACCTTTTTCTCTGGCGCAGCGGATAAACTCGCATTCCTGAGCACCGTTGACGCAGCCAGGACAGGGACCCTCGTTGTATTCATGAATGTAATGCGCGGCATGGAATAATCCGCTCTCTTTTTCGTGGAGCAGCATGCTGCTGCAGGCTCCGCAGTATAATCCGCAGGCTGGCGCGTATGGATGCATGGATACCTCAAATCTGTTGATAGAGCAGGTTTTCAGCGCAGCCCGACGCGTCAAGCTATTTCAAGTTTAAGGATTGTGATATCCTCTTAGCGGGATCGATGATCGGATCCCAGGCAGGTCTGGGACCAGGGGATCCGAGTGATGAGCCACCGCAATACCAAATACTCTATAACACGATGATGCCAAACCAGATAGCTGAAGCTGTTTCAGTCCTCTCTGCTTCCTTCCCGCATCCTATTACGGACTCATTACGGACTTAGTCCGTAATGAGTCCGTAATGATACCGTAATGCTAATCAGGGGGAAGGGCAGAATTATTACGGGAATTAGTGGAGCATCATCCAGTAAAGTGGATGTTGTGCAGTCAAATAACGACATTACCCCGTTTTACGCATGCCCCATCAACTCCAGAGTAATAAAGCCGCACCGCCCCAGGCCATCCCAGCGAAGCTCTCCCAGCGAAGCTCTCCCAGCGTCAACTACTGCCCCTTCCACCCTTTTGATTGACAAATAAGCGCTCCGTCAGAAGCTGACCTTGTGGGGTGTTGTCCTCTTGAAGAGATACCGCACAGCACAGCTTATTGACTATCAAGGACATACAATGAAACAGGAGTTTATCCGCAATTTCTGCATCGTGGCCCATATCGACCACGGCAAATCCACTCTGGCAGATCGTTTTCTGGAAGCCACCCACGTGGTGGGCAAGGTGGATATGGCCCAGGTGTTGGACAGCATGGACCTCGAACGCGAAAAAGGCATCACTATCAAGAGCCACGCCATCCGCATGATCCACAACTACAAGGGCCAGGACTATGTGCTCAATCTGATCGATACGCCTGGGCACGTGGATTTCAGCTATGAAGTCTCCCGCGCGCTGGCATCCTGCGAAGGTGCCATCCTGCTGGTGGACGCATCTCAGGGCATCGAAGCGCAGACGATGAGCAACCTCTATCTGGCCCTGGAAAACAACCTCGAGCTGCTGCCTGCCATCAACAAGATCGACCTCCCAAAAGCCGATATCGAGGGCACGGAGCACGATTTGACCGACATTTTGGGTTGCCTGCCGGATGAGATCGCCAAGGTGAGCGCTAAGGCCGGAATCGGAATTGAGGAACTGCTGGACAAGGTGGTGGAAGTGCTGCCTCCTCCCTCCGGGATTGAAGACGCGCCTCCCAAAGCTCTGATCTTTGATTCCTATTTCGATATGTATCGCGGCGTGGTGGTGCTGGTGAGGCTCGTGGACGGCAAGCTCCGCAAGGGAGACCGAATCCGCCTCTTTTCCACCAGCCGGGAATACGACATCGAGGAAATCGGCCATCTGGGTCTCAAATTTAGTGCCCAGCAGGAACTGGTGACCGGTGAGGCGGGATACATCATCGCCAATATCAAAGAGGTGGCAGACGCCCGGGTGGGCGACACCATCACTCTGGCCAAAGGTGGCTGCGCTGAATCCCTGCCAGGCTTTCAGGAGCCCAAGCCGATGGTGTTCAGCGGTATTTTTCCCATCAATGGCGAAGACTATGAAAACCTGGTGGATTCTATCGCCAAGCTCAAGCTCAACGATGCCTCGCTGGTGTATGAAAAGGAAAATTCCGCCGCTTTGGGATATGGCTTCCGCTGCGGATTTCTGGGCATGCTGCACCTGGAGATCGTGAAGGAAAGGATGCTGAGGGAATACAACATTCCTATCATTGCCACCACTCCCAGCGTGAGATTTCTGATCAACCTCAAAAACGGCGAGCAGATCGTGGTCAACAATCCCATAGACTTTCCCGATCCCAACTATATAGACAGCATCCAGGAACCCTTTATGGATACCGAAATCATTGTGCCCACAGACTATATCGGCAACATCATGAAGCTGGCCCAGGAGCGGCGTGGCATCCAGAAAGACATCCAATATATCGATGAAAAGCGGGTGGCCCTCCACTATGAGATGCCGTTGATCGAGATCATCTTCGACTTTTATGACAAGCTCAAGACGGTGAGCCGCGGCTATGCCTCTCTGGATTATCACTTTAAGGAATACCGCAGCTCCAACGTGGTGAAGGTGGACATCCTCATCAACGGCGAAAAAGTGGACGCCATGAGCTTTATCTGTCACGCGGACAAGGCTCACAACTGGGGCAAAAGCGTGACCGCCACCCTGGCTGAAGTGATCCCACGCCACCTCTTTAAAATCGCCCTCCAGGCCTCCATCGGGGCCAAGATCATTGCCCGCAGCACCATCAACCCCATGCGCAAAGACGTGTTGGCCAAATGCTACGGAGGCGACGTGAGCCGCAAACGCAAGCTGCTGGACAAACAGAAGGAAGGCAAGAAAAAGATGAAGGAGATCGGCAGCGTGACCGTTCCCCAGGAAGCCTTCCTGGCTGTGCTGAAGGCGGACCGGGAATAGCACTGCCCGATGAAACGAACGCTTCCGCTGTTCCTGCTCCTCTGGCTAAGCGCCCTGAGCGGCTTGAGCGTTCAGAAGCTGAGCTGGGACGCGGATTTTCCTGTCGACGCGGCCGCTTGGGAACAGGCCAGCGGGATTATCGGCGGCGCGGTATATGATCCCGCTACCATAAGAGAAGCAATAACGAGGCTGGAGCAGTATCTCAGCTCCAGCGGCCGTTACTTTGTCAAAATTCCCTTCCCGGAGCTCATTCCCGTGGCGGACACGCTTATCGAGCTTAGGTTTAGCCTCAGGGAAGTGCTGCCTTCCGATCAAATGAAGCTGCGCCTGGCCGGGATGCGCTATTTCTCCGAGGACAGGCTCAAAGAGATGCTGCTGATCTCTGAGGATAAACGCTTTGCCATCAAGGAGCTGGACAGAGTGATAGGCCAGATTCTGGATATCTGCCACAGCCGCGGTTTTCTCTTTGCCAGGGTAGAGCTCGACTCTCTGGTGCTGGAGCAAGAACTCACGGCCTGGCTGAAGGTATCGGAAGGCAAAGTTTTCAAGCCTGAGAAAATATTCTTCCAAGGCAACAAATACACCCGTGACCGCAGTCTGCTAAAGCTCTCAGGGATTATGTCCGTGCGGGTGATCACTCCCCAGGCCCTGGAAGAAGCGGCCCAAAACATCCTCCGCAAGCCCTATATCAAGGACGCGCTGGTGGAACCGATCACTGGCAACAGCCTGCTGATCCGCGTCGAGGAAGGCCGCATGACCTATCTGGAAGGCGTTGTGGGCTACAACGGCAAACAAAAAGAGCTCAGCGGTCTGCTCAAACTGAAGTTTTTAAACCTCTGGGGCAGTGACCGTTCCCTGAACCTAAACTGGCGGCAGGACAGCTCCCGAAGCGAACTCGAGCTGGGCTATCACGAATCCGGTCCGGGTTCCATTCCGCTTGCCGGAGATCTCTTGCTGCAGAGAACTTCTCAGGACACATTGTGGATAAAAAGCAACATCAGTGCCAAAATCTATGGCTACTATGGCTATCATAAACTGGGACTAGAACTTGGCAGCTCCGACAACCTCATCGATCCCTCCCTGGCCAGGGGTCCCAGCCAGCGGATCAGGACCGCTGCTCTGGGGGCTTTTTGGGAACTGGACTCGGCGTATCCCGTTGGCAATCCTGCCAAAGGCTATCAAGGCAGGCTGGCCTACCGTTTCCTCAACTCCAAAGACCGTGGTTGGAACGGCGCTTTCGAGCTGGACTGGGCAAACTTTATCCCGCTGGGTAAACGCCTGGTGGGGGCTATCTCGCTGCACTTCAGAGACCTCGATGATGTTGAGGCGGGTGACTATGATCAGTATCGGATGGGCGGTTATGAAAAGCTGAGGGGCTATAACGACGGCGAGTTTCAGAGCTGGCGTCTGGGCTGGGCGGCCTGGGAACTGCGTTGGCGCCTCGATCCGGCTTCCAGGCTGCATGTCTTCTTTGATCACGGGCTCTTGGCGAGACGTCTGGACGGCCCCCTGGGGTCCAGGACAGACTATCGCACCGATCTCTTCGGCTTTGGACTGGGGATCAGGATAGGCACCCGGATCGGAATTCTGGGCATCGATTATGCCCTTGGAAACAGGGAAGATGGGCTTTCCGGCCTGGGAGCCGGAATGGTTCATGCCGGATTAAATGCCTCATTCTAAAAAAAACTCTTGCCAAAAATCCAAGGGTGGATAACGTGGGCCCTAATATAACAGTACATAGTTGTGCGTAAGGACTGTGTGAGTGGCTGCTAAAGGCTTTCGGGCTTCAAGCAGTCCTCAAGCAAAAGGCCCTGGCAAGGCCTTAAATTGCCAAACAAAGACAAAATCAAAACAAAAAAAAACATGGATTTCACTAAATGGAGGAATCAACAATGAAAAAAGTTCTTTTACTGACCTTAGTCGCTATGATGCTGCTCAGCATGTTCGTGATGAGCGCTTGCAAACCCAAAACCGAAGAAGCTCCCGTCGAGGAAGTCGCTCCGGTCGAAGAAGTAACTCCAGCTCCTGCTGACACCGCTCAGGTTCCGGCTGATGCCGCTGCCCCAGCTGCCACCACTCCCGCTCCTGCTGGAAAGTAATAAGCTAAAGCAACTATAGCGCAGTCCTTAAAAAACGGGTACCTTCGGGTGCCCGTTTTTTGTTTGGGGATAAAAAACTTGGCTGGTAAGAGCTATGCTGTGAGAGCTATGCTGTGAGAGCTTCGATGTGAGAGCTATGCTGTGAGAGCTATGCTGCGACTTGTCGGGTAATCAGGGTCAATATATAGCGCGTTTGGGTCTTAGGGATTCTCTATGCAGTCCCGGCTTCAGTTCTTCAACACCGATACGGCGCTAAAGTGTTTGATCATGGGGCCCAGAGTGGATTTGTCTCCAATGAAGACGTCCGACACCACCACCCGGTCGATGACGTGGATGTCGTTGCTTTTTTTGTCGTTCTTCATTCTTTCGGCCCAGGTGTTGTGGATGATGTAGCCTCTGCCATCCACACTGCCCAGATAGAGGGTTACGTGGCCAGGCCGGCGCAAGACTGTGATGGCGGGCTTGCCGTGTTTGATGAGCAGATCGTTCCGCTTCAAAGCTGTCTCGCCTGATTTGAAGCTATAGGCTATCTTGCCGCTCTTTTCCTGCTCCGCGCTGTTGCGTGGCAGCACGATTCCAAAGCAGGCAAATAGCTGCCTGATAAAGCTGGAGCAGTCTGTGTTGCCATGCATGTCGGCCCAGCCGTAAGGACGGTCCAGCATCCTGAATGCCAGGAGGTAAACGTTTCTGGCTGTATAGGTCAGGTACCCGCGCTGGCAATCGCGTCTGGAAATATAACCGCTGATCAGTCTGGAGCCCAGACTGTCCCTCACCGGCAGATTGATGATGTAGTTGTCTCCCTTTTCACCCAGGAGAGGAAAGCGGGAACCCATGCGGGCAAATCCACTCCAGCGGGTGGAAAGGCTGTCCTGCCACACCTCTGCCCGGTCAGAGATCACCACGGCAAAATCCAGCGCGTTTTGATAATCTTTCCAGACGGCCTGGTCCACAAAACACAGCTCGCTCACCCTGAACCAGCCAGAGGTCACAGCGCTGGAACCATAGGCCCAGAGCCCATCCGCAGAGGTATGATAGATCACCAGGGGGGTGCCGATATCGTAGCCGCTGTTTTGCAGCTCGTCAAACTCGTAGTCGAAGGCTTTCTTGTTGAAGTTGACGTCGCTGGGCACGATCCTCTGATCGGCAAAGACGGCTGCTAAGGCAGTGCGGATCTTGATGCTGCCAGGGATGCTGCCAAGATTGCAATTGGCCTTGATGGGGCTCCAATAGCTATCCGGGACCCGAACTCCATTGGCGTCGTAGAGCCGCATGTTTCTCAGGACTTTCAGGCCGTTCTCGATGCCGTTACGGATGGTGCGGCCAGCGATGCTGCCGGTCAGATTGGGCAGGTTGGCCACGGAACCCCGACGGTTGCGAATAGAGGTGTTGAATTTGACGATCTGCTCGGGATTCATTATTACTGCGTCGGGAGAAGGATGACGACTGATCCAGAAGCCGGGATTGAGCATATCGGGGGTCACGTTGTCCTGGAGCAGCGGTGCCGTGTAAAGTTTGGGTGGCTTGGCTTCGGCACTCAGACCGAGGATGGCTGCCAGCATCAGGAGCGGCAGCAATAATCTAATTCTATTCATAACATACCTATATAAGTTTCGAAATACTTCTAAAGCTGGAGGCGTCATCCCGTTACGCACTCAGGATCACGTAACGCGTAACGCTTCACGACCTCAAATCACCAGGTCCAGCACCGGCAGCATTTCTGCCAGAAAATCTTCATAACGGTTTTCCAGGATGGCCTGGCGGGCCATCTGCATGAGTTCCTGATAAAAATAGAGGCTGTGGATGGTGGTGAGCCGCATCCCCAGGATCTCGTTCATGGTGATCAGGTGACGGATGTAGGCCCGGCTGAAGTGACGGCAGGTGTAGCAGTTGCACAAGGGATCGATGGGGCTGAAGTCGTCCTTGTAGCGGGCTGCCTTGATGATCATCTTGCCGTAGCGGGTGAATATAGACCCCTTGCGGGCATTGCGGGTGGGCATGACGCAGTCGAACATATCCACCCCGTTGGCGATGTTGTTCAGAAGGTCTGCCGGAGTGCCCACTCCCATCAGGTAGCGGGGCTTGTCCATTGGCAGGATGTCGTTTAGAAAGCTTGTGACCCTCAGCATATCGGGCTTGGATTCACCCACTGCGAGTCCGCCGATGGAATAGCCGGGAAAGTCAATATCCATCAGGGCCCGGGCGGATTTTTCCCTGAGGTCCTCATACACGCCTCCCTGCACGATGCCAAAGAGGGCCTGATGCTGGTCGTTTGTAAAAGCCCGTTTGCCTTGCTCGGCCCAGCGCAGGGTGGTCTTGAGTGACTTCTCCACATACTCGCGCGTGGCTGGATAGGGTGGGCATTCGTCGAAGCTCATGATGATATCCGCTCCCAAAGCTTCCTGAATGGCGATAACGCTCTCGGGGGTAAAGAGATGCCTGGAGCCGTCGATGTGAGATTGAAACTGCACGCCGTCCCGGGTGATCTTGCGCAGGGCTGCCAGGCTCATCACCTGAAAGCCTCCACTGTCCGTAAGCATGGGCTTTGACCAGCTGATAAACTTATGCAGGCCACCCGCCTCGCGGATAAGCTCGTGACCTGGTCTCAAATAGAGGTGGTAGGTGTTGCCCAGAATGATCTGCGCGTGGCTTTCCTCCAGCTCGTGAGGGCTCATGGCCTTGACGGTGCCCAGAGTGCCCACCGGCATGAAAACCGGAGTGATGATCTTGCCGTGATCGGTCTCGATGATTCCGGCCCTGGCTTTACCACTCCTGGCCTGAAGGGTGTAGCTAAACATCCAGCTTCATCCCGACAGGGCGCGGCTCAGCACCTTGGAAAGATCAGAGTAGGTGGCAAGGATCATCAGCATCAGCAGCAGCGTGAGCCCGATCCGTTGCAAAATCCCCTGCACTCTAAGGGGTACAGGCTTTCCAGTGATGCCTTCAATGACGCAGAAGAGGATGTGCCCACCATCCAGGATGGGAATAGGCAAGAGGTTCATAGTCATAAAGATAAGGCTGATGCTGCCGAAAAAGAGGATCAGATAGCTGAGACCTTTGTCTCCCACCTGAGAGCTCATAGTGGCGATCATGACGGGGCCGCCAAGGTTGCGGGCCAGCTGTTCCGGCTTGGCAAAAAGCTTGAAGATGCTGCTGTAGTTGCGTCCCACAAATTCTACTCCGGAGGGCACACCGTAGCTGATAGACTGCCAGAGATTGAAGCGACGGGTGCTTTTAACCGGTTGGGAATTGGTGATGCCGATGAGGCGTTCCTGTCCCAGCGCGGCATTGGCTTCCAACACCACGTCCCGGTGGAGCAGTTTGCCATCGCGGATCAGGGTCAGCCTCACACTGGAGCGTGGCGATCCCACGATCTTCTCCCGCATGGCATACCAGTCATAGACGGCCACGCTGTCCACCGCAACCACCACATCGCCGCTTCTGATCCCAGCCCGCCAAGCTGGCATGCCGGCATAGACCTCTCCGATCTCGGTGGGCAGGACAGGACTCAGACTTCTGAGCAGGCTATCCACTTCCACAGCGGGGACTATTAAACTGGTGAGGCTATCCGCTCTGATCAGCGCAATGCTGTTCTCTTTGCTGGCGGAAAGCTCGCTCAGGGCTTCCATCCATCCCTTGACGGGTTTGCCGTTCACAGCGGTGAGACTGTCTCCGCGCTCAAACACCCGGGCCCATTTGCCATCCGCCTCAAAGACCACCGGATGGTGGTCTTCCACCTTGATGGGCAAGAGGAAAGATACCGTGAAGAGTAAGAGGCCCAGCAGCAGGTTGGCAAAAGGACCGCTGAAGGCGATCAGGGCGCGCTGCCACCAGGGCTTTTGCTGAAAGGACAAGGCGGGGTCCGCGTCGGTGTCGTCGGGATTTTCACCCTGCATCTTGACATAACCGCCCAAAGGGATCCAGCCGATCTGCCAGAGCACTCCTTTGCGGTGAAACTTGAGGAGCGGAGCGCCAAAGCCGATGGAAAACTTTTCTATCCCCACTCCAAAGCGCCGGGCCGTCCAATAATGGCCCAGCTCGTGAATGAAGATCATCAGCGCCAGTGCCAGAAGTGTAAACAGTAAGGTCACTTAGCCTTCCTGGCCAGCCGCTCTGCCATTGTGATCGCTATATAGCTGGCCACATCGGTGGAGTATGAACCCGTGCCAAAACCGGCATCATAGCCCAGCTCGATGGCCAGTTCATGAGAAATCCTGGGACCGCCGCAGATGAAGAGCATCTTGTCGCGCAGGCGTTCCGCTTCGGCCAGTTCGATCAATCGGGTGAGGTTTTTGATGTGAATATTCTTCTGAGTGACCACCTGGGACACCAAAATGGCGTCCGCTTTCAGCTCGCGCGCCTTCGCCAGCAGGTCTTCGCTGAGCACCTGAGCGCCCATATTGACGGCATTGAAGCCCTGATAGCGTTCCAGGCCGTAGCGGTGGTTGTAGCCCTTCATGTTCATGATGGCATCGATGCCCACAGTGTGAGCGTCGCTTTCGATGCAGGCCCCCACCACGGTGAGTTCGCGTCCGATCCGCTCTTTGATATAGGCATCGGTGGCTTCCATATCCATCACGGGGGTTTCCACCACCTTCACTTTTATGGAGTCCGGATCGACTCCCGCACTGGTGACGGCATAGGCGATAAAATGGGTAAAACCTTCATTGAGGTTTCTCATACCGGTGATCTCGATATCATCGAGACCGATCTGCCTGAGCAGCAGACGGGCGGCTTCCTTGCCATGAGCATCGGCAGATACGGGCAGGCTGAAGGAAAGCTGCAGCTTGCCGTCTCCGGATGTGTCTCCGTAGGGACGGATCAATTGCTTTTTCATAATCCCAGCTCCTTCATCATCCGCTCCCGGAAGGGATTGTAGTAATCCTCATCCTTGCGGAACACACCGTCCAGACCTTTGCCGCCATTTTCAGGACGTTTGATATCGGCAAATTCGCCTCGGGCCATGGCTTCCAGCAGCCCCTCGGAAGCCACTTTCTCCAAAAAGAGGGTGGCTTCTTCCAGCACCTGGTTGGCACGTTGGTGGATAAAACTGTCCGGGGCCAGCATGAGGCTGGAGGAGAGGTCTTTGACGGCCCGGAAGAGGTATTGGGCGTTTTCGATGGCCAGCGAGCGATCCGCCAGATGGGGAGTGTGGATGGCTTCCGTCATCATGCCCAGGAGTTGCACGCCCTGGCCTGTGAGCTGACCGATGAAGTTGAACATGGCGTCCATAAGGTGGGTCTTGAAGATATTGCCGCTGGCAAACTTGGTGGGCGGCATATACTTAACCGGCGCCTGGGGAAAGAGCTCGCGAGTGAGCATGGCGTGGGCCAGCTCATAGCTGAAGCTGTTTTCCAGCTCCGGATCGATCTCATAGGCGTGGCCCAGTCCCATCTTTTCTGGCTTCACACCGCTCAGGAGGGCAAACTGCTCGTTGAGGAGCTGGGAAGCCGTCACGGTGTAGGCTTTCTCGATGGCGTCTGAGGTGGTGAGATAGTTGTCTTCCCCGGTCTGAATCTCGATGCCGGCATAGGCATTGATCATACGGCTGAAGGATTGGTCCAAAAGCGTGCGGCGGGGATTGATATCACGAAAGAGGATGCCATACATGGCGTCGTTGAGCATCAGGTCCAGCCGTTCAATGGCACCCATGACGGCTATTTCTGGCATGCAGAGTCCGGAAGCATAGTTGGTGAGGCTGATATAGCGGCCTTCGGCTTCGCTCACTTCATCGAGGGCGGCGCGCATGATGCGGAAGTTTTCCTGCGTGGCATAAGTGCCTCCGAATCCGACGGTTGTGGCACCGTAGGGCACATAGTCCAGCAGGCTCTGAGCGGTGGAACGGATCACGGCAATGATATCCGCGCCTTCTCTGGCGGCGGCTTTGGCCTGCACCACGTCCTCATGGATATTGCCGGTGGCCACGATCACATAGATAGCAGGCACGCGGCGCGGTCCAAAGCGGCGGAACATCTCTTCCCGCCTGGCTTTCTGGCTGCTGATATGGCCCAGCATGGTGTCTGTGAGCTCTTGCAGGAGGCTATATATCTCATCCGCGGGGGCCATGGGCAGGGCTGTGATATCCAGATGATGCTGGCCCATCGCTTCCGCTATCTGGGTAGCGCCGAGATCTTTGTTTAACATGGCATTGGCCAGACGGATGGCGGCACCTTTTCCCAGCGCGCCTTTGGCCTTGAGCTGGTCGGTGACCACATTGGGCAGAGGTTTGCCGTCTTTGAGAGCTCCATCCAGGCCCATCATTCTGAGCACGGTGCGCTCGATGGTGAGCGAGCTGTAATCCTCGAAGAGCCAGCCGAATGAACCAGTTATCTGTCGCGCCGCTTTTCTGGCCCGGCTCACCAGGTCGTCATTCAATTCCAGCTTGAGCATCCTTCCTCCATAAGTATCTTATTTGCAGCCGAAATTTTGGAAGGCTGCCTTTGCGTCAAGCAATATCGTGAAAACAGCCCTGAAGTGACGCTCCCTGGCAGGCAGTTTGCAGCGTTCCGGGAGTTTAGCTACCCTGTTTTAAACAGAGAATGATTTTGGAAGGACCAATAAGGCCGAATTGACGCATTCTATCCATGGGGCTAATGAATTTGGTGCGGCTTGGAGGCTGCCTTTTTTCTAAAAAAGAGGGAAAGAGGAACATCGGGTCGGTAGTTCAGATAGCAGCCGCGCGCAATCCTCAAGTTGAGTTGCATCGGGAACATTTCCTCTCAAAGCGATTGCACAAAGCCGTAACACTGACTTCAGAGCTTGTGAAAAAACTGATTATCGTGGCATCATTCCTTACGAGTCCCGGCGGGACGACAGTTTAGATAGATCCGGTATCCCAAACAAAGATGAGTCCTGTAGGGACGACAGTTTAGATAGATAAATGCATAAATTTA
>Ga0209311_1000556_pt1 | contig 33505 bp, 25 predicted proteins | sample AD_UKC045_MetaG_FD_184417 | JGI IMG/M metagenome (GOLD analysis project Ga0209311, IMG submission 184417) | Active sludge microbial communities of municipal wastewater-treating anaerobic digesters from USA - AD_UKC045_MetaG (SPAdes) (version 2) | ecosystem: Engineered > Bioreactor > Anaerobic >... | reverse complement strand
TTTCGGATAGTTCGTGCTCCGACTGCCTACGATGCCACTAATCAAACTGGCCAGCACATTCAACTGCTTCGCTCCGTAGCCTTTCGGTTCATCCAAAAACATTTGTGAAAGTGCCGTTCTTATGCTATGATAGCGTTGGTGGTTGTCACTCATGGTTCGCTCCTGGTTCTTTGGTTGGAACCTAAGCTTACCAGATGTCAGCCACTATTTTTGTCCGGTAGAGAACAAACAAATTATCATTTTTATCAAAGTCAATAATCTACGTCATTGGTGATATCCATACATCTAAAGGAACGCGGCACCTCCACCCGCTTCAGCAGGTGGAGGTGCCGCAAAGAATTATTATTACCACGAAGAAGACAAACTGCTATTGTCTTTTTCGTGGTAATAACTAACCCGCCTTTCTACCGAGGCTAAAGTCCTATAACTAGCGGCGGGTTATTAAAAGGTCACTCAGGTGATAAACAACGGAATCCTGAAAAATACGCGCCTTTAACGCGTACAGGGACGACCCCTCTGCGCTCAGATGTACGAAGAGAGGCATCTATCCAGCTTCCCCCTTTTAGTACACGGTATTCCCCATTTGTGGGGCCAGTGGGGTTGTTAACGGGTGAAAGATAAAAATATTGTTCCTGATAATAATCACTTACCTTCTCCTCCACATTTCCCGCCATGTCCATAGCACCATACGGGCTGGCACCTCCTGGATAGCTGCCCACGGCTGACGTATCACCTACGCAAACAGATGAAGGCCAGTGAGTCGAATAATTCGCCAGGCTGCAGGTCTTCGTTGCACTGCCCCAGGGGTAGAGCATTCCATCCGTGCCTCTGGCTGCTTTCTCCCACTCTGCTTCCGTAGGCAGGCGTTTCCACGCCCAGGCACAATAATCCACTGCATCCTGCCAGCTTATATTAATCACCGGATAATCTGCGTAATCAGGGTTATCATAGTAACTTTCCCGGGTGAAGGAAGATTTATCAGCAGGTTCCACACACCCCCCAGCGCCTACACACCGGGCATATTGAGCGTTGGTTACCTCATATTTGTCTATCCAATATGCATCCAGATAAACTGTATGAAGTGGATTTTCGTCAAATTCTTTATCTGAACCCATTTGGAATTCTCCAGCAGGCACATACACCTGTTCCATGCCATCATTTTTCCATAGCCTGCTGTTTGGATATCCGCTGGCCTGTTTCAAAATAATGAGCATGCTCCCCAAAAAAATTGGGATCATTATGATCAAAACAATTCCAACCTTGGCATTCTTAATTGTCATTCAATATCCCCGGAACTGCAAAAACCCAAAAACTAAATGATTCTCGGATTATTGTACCATACCCATTCATTCCCAAAAAACTGAAACGGCACCTGAAGCAATTATCCCCAATCTTTATGTTAATACCTTTACCACCTGACAATATCAACAAACAAAATATCATTTTTATCAAAGTCAATAATCTGCCGGCGTCCAGGCGCAGCGAAATCCGGCGTCATGTCCCTGGTAATCTGGACTGACTCCATACCGGTGGGTAAGCAAACGATAATGATCCGTGGCTCCCGGATAGGTATGAAAAACCGTCCAGGCGCCTCCCCGCATCACCCGGTTGATGCCTGAAACCGGTCCGGAAGGATTATTAACTGGCGCGACACTGTAATAACTGGCGTCATACCAATCATTCACCCATTCCCATGCATTTCCCTCCATGTCCAGCAGCCCATAGGGACTGGCTCCGCCCGGATAATGGCCTGTTTCCGTTGTATCCCCAACGCAGGGGGCTGTCAGGTCAAGGTTGCCCAGGCTGCACGAAGGTTGAGCTTCACCCCAGGGAAAAACCTGCGTATCCGTGCTGCCGCGGGCTCCTTTTTCCCATTCCGCCTCCGTGGGCAGGCGTCTTCCAGCCCACTGGCAATAGGCATTGGCCTGGTCCCAGCTCACATAAATCACCGGATACTGAGCGTATACCGGATTGCCATAATAGAAAGGCCGGGTTGCTGAGAATGGGTTGGCAGGCGCCGTGCACCCCCCTCCCGCAACGCACTGCTGGTAATCTTCATTCGTGACCTCGGTGCGGTCAATATAGAAAGCATCCAGATAGACCGTCGCAGAAGGAAGCGTGCCTGCTTCACAGGTGTATCCGCCATTATTAACGGCATCGCACCCACGCACAAAATTGCCAGCCGGAATAAAAACCATATCCTCCGGATGGGTTGGGGTGAAAGCCTGAACCATCAGGGGCAGAAAGATTTGCACATCCCGTGGAACTTGAGGCGCAGGTGGTTGGCCCGGCATGGCAGCAGGCTGCATGCCTCCCACAGGGATCAGTAGAATCAGGATCATCCAGCAAAGTGAAAAAGAACACACACGTTGTGGCATGGTTTTTCTCCTCAACGGACCTTTTGGAACTTTTTTCTGTTTCGGGAAGAGATATTCTCATTATAGCTCTAAAAATACCCTGGCCGCAAATGTTATTCTCCAAAACGTGGTAAGATAACACCCATGCAAACATCTGTTTTCCATCCAACCCTGCTGGTCTCGCCGGCTGACCTGTTTCGCGCCCAGGGAGCCCGGCTGGATGTCTTGCAGGCTCGCCGGCCGGCATTGGTCGACATGGCTGAGCAGGCTGTCCGGGAAGGGATGGCCCTTATCGCCCCCACTGTCTGGATTGGGGTCCTGGAAATTTGTCAGGGCGGACCCGATGGGCTGCTTCTGGAAAACGGTTTCACCCTGCAAAGCGCCTATGTGGCTCAAAAAACCGCTGGCGCAAAACAACTGGCCTTAGCCCTCGGCACGTTGGGGTCTCTGGTGGAGGAAACCTCTCAGGAAAGACTCGATGAGGATGCTTTACAGGGGTTGATGCTGGATTCCTTCGGCTCGGCCGCGGCCGCCGCCCTGGGGCGCTGGGCCGCTGACGTCATTCATGCTCTGGCCAGAGAGGAAACGCTGGAAGTGTCCCATCCCCTGTCGCCCGGGCATGTTGACTGGCCAGTGGACCAGGGCCAGCCGCAGATTTTCTCCATCCTCCAGCCTGAGCCCGCACTCATCCACCTTACCCCAAGCGGGCTCATCCTCCCCCGCAAATCCTTCTCCTTTGTCATGGGTATGGGCTGCCCTGCGGGCGCTGCCTCTCCCTGCGAGGAATGCCACCTGCGCCAATCCTGCCCGATGCGCTGTGAAACCGATGAACACACCACCCAACGCTGAACCATTTCAGGTAGATCTCCAGCCGGCCGGCCGCCGGGTGCGCATCCATGCGGGCAGCACCCTGCTCGATGCGATCCGCAAAGCCGGTCTGGAACTGGTCGCCTCCTGCGGCGGCGCGGGTTTTTGTGGCACCTGTCGGGTGCGCGTTGTGCGCGGGCAGGTCAACCCGCTGAGCCCCGCCGAAATGGATACCCTCGAACCGGAGCAGCTGGCTGCTGGCCTGCGCCTGGCCTGCCAGGTCATCCCCCTGAGCGATGTGAAGGTGGACCTGCCCCCTGAATCCCTGGCCGGCCGCCAGCAGCTTCAGGTGGATGGCCGCCGTGAGTCGGCCACTCAGCTTGCCCCTGCCGTGACCATCACGGCCCTGTCACTGGCAGAACCCGATCTGGCCCACATCGACGCCATTCTGGCCGTTCAGGGCTGCCCCCCTCTGGATATCTCCCCGGAACAGTTTTCTCAATTATCTTCAATCCTGATCCATAACGGCGGGCAGGGTCGTCTGGTGACCCGGACGCGGTCAGGTCAATCCTCTTTTGTGACCCTCCTCCCTCCCGGTCAAAACCCCCTGGGCCTGGCCATGGATATCGGCTCCACCAAGGTGGCCCTTTACCTGCTGGATCTTGAAACGGGCGGCACCCTGGCCAGCACCGGCATTCTGAATCCGCAGCTGGCCTTCGGTGAAGATGTGGTCAGCCGCATTGCCTGGGCTGCCCGCGGCGAGGAGCAGCGCCGCCAACTGCAAACCTCCCTGGTGGAAGCCATCAACGCTGCCTCCATGTGTCTATGCGAAGAAATCCAGGCCAATCCAGCCCAGATTTGCGACTGTGTCGCGGTGGGAAACACGGTCATCCACCATTTGCTCTGCGGTCTCCCGGTTGCCCAGCTGGGCCATGCCCCCTATGCCCTGGCCGTCGAAGGCGCTGTGCATTTTCCTGCCGCAGACATCGGCCTGAACCTGGCTCCAGGGGCATGGATCTACCTGCCGCCCAATATTGCCGGTTATGTCGGCGCGGACCACTTGGCAGCCCTGCTCGCCGCCATGCCGCTTTCCTCTCATCAAACCTGTTTGCTGATGGATATTGGCACCAATACGGAGATCAGCCTTCTGCATGACGGGAAAATAACCGCCTGCTCCTGCGCCTCCGGCCCCGCCTTTGAAGGCGCGCACATTCACGACGGACTGCGCGCGGTTCCCGGCGCCATCGAAAAAGTCCGCGTGGAAACGGACGGCCGCCTGAGCATATACACCATCGCCAGCCAGCCGCCCATCGGCCTGTGCGGGTCAGGAGTATTGAGCGCGGTCGCCGCCCTCTATCAGGCCGGCTGGCTTGACCGGCGCGGTGCCATCCTGCGGGGCGAGCGCAAACAAATCTGCCTGGTTGCGGCCAGCGAAAGCGGCCACCACCGCGAGGTCGTCCTGACCCGCAAGGATATCCATGAAATTCAGCTTGCCAAAGGCGCCATCCGCGCCGGCATCGACACCCTCCTGAGCCATGCCGGCATCTCAGCCAGCGCGGTTGAAACCTGGCTGGTGGCCGGTGCCTTCGGCACGCATATCGATCTGCGTTCGGCGGTCGCCGTGGGCATGTTCCCGGATCAGCCGTTGGAACGCTTTCACCAGGTGGGCAATGCGGCTGGCATGGGCGCCCGGCAGCTGCTCCTCTCCCGGATGGAGAGAGAGAAGGCGCTCGCCCTGCTGGCAAAGATCCACTACCTGGAACTGGCCAGAGAGTCCGGCTTCCAGCAGACCTATCTCGAATCCCTGTATTTTCCTGAAAAGAATTGATTAAACCGGCGGCAGGGCCTCACCCAGGCCGCTGCCTTCCCAGCTGCGGTGCGCCGGCTCCGCGATAAAGCGCTCATCGTTGAGCACTGCATAAGGATAGGCAAACGCTTCTGCATCGTAACGCAGCGGTTCAGGCGGCCTGTTTCCCGCATAAGGCGCCAGCATCAGGCTGAACACCTGAATCCGGCCGTTATACGACGGCGCATAGGGCTTGATCTGGTCGGCAGCCGAGAAGGTGATCGTCAGCAGGGTGCCGAGATGGGTGTCCGCCGTGGCATAATCATACTGCCGCCCATCGTAACTGCCAAAGGGATTCAGACGCACCTTCATTTTGCCGCCCTCCAGGCGGGTGCGCAGCGGGCAGAAAGCCACACTGCTGGCCTGATCCGCATTTTGCGCCACCAGCAGCCCCTTCTCTCCATCGGTCACCGCCACCCAGCCGTGGGTGATCTGGTTATTGGCATCGTCCAGTTCGCGATTGCGGGAAAAGCCGCTGTAATCCAGGCTGTAGGAGCTGAGGTGGTCGCAGAAATTGTGCTTCCACACCTGCAGGGGATGCTCCGGCATGCCCGTCAGGTCCGGCCGGATTTCACACGGCAGAACCGCCTTCCAGCGGTGATCCCAGGCCTGCTGCAGGCGCAGCGCCTTGCTTTTCTTGTAGCCCTGATCCGGGGTGCGTGGGTACGCCACCCGCAGCGTGATATACACATACGGCAGATCTGCCGCCACCAGGATTTCGCGTTCAAAGCGCGCCGTATGCCCGCCCGGCAGGGTCAGGCTGCCCGTCTGATGCTTCCAGCCGGCCGCTCCCTTCGCCTGCGACTCACTTTCCTCCCAGCGCTCCACCCGGCAGGTTTTCCCACCGTAGACGATCGCGCTCTCAAAGGTTTTTCCCCCGGCATAGGACTTCCCATCCACGGTCAGGCCGCTCACCTGGCCGTTCTGGTCAAAACGGATTTCCACCGCCCCATTGGAAATCGCATCCGCTGTTACCTTAACCGGCCCGCCCGCCTCCGGCATTGGACTGTCCGGGTCAAGAAGGTAACGCCGCTCTTCACCGCCAGTAAATTGATCCACAAACAGCAGTTCGCGTTGGCCTTCCTTTGTGAGAATGGCCGCTGGAATGATCTCGCCCTTTTCGTTTTTGAGGGTAAAGGTTTTGGGGGCGCTTTCCCGCAGGGGCAGGCGCACCAGCCCGCGCGAAGGGTGCGCCGCATACTGGATCAGGCCGGTGGAATCACCGCGCGCATAATCCAGCAGGCGGATTGTCCCCGCTGCCGGACGTTCAACCGCCTGTTGAAAGGCCGCCGCTGCCGCATCCACAGCCTGCTGCACCAGGTTCCTGGCGGCGCGCTCACGGGTCAAATTCATCACCGGAGCCGACATGCCAAAATGAGTGGTGGATAGAATCTTGACGCGCAGATCAAAAGACTCCTCCAGCAGTTGCCGGATGCCCTCCGGCGCGGCTTCCCGGTTCCCCAGCAGGCGCAGGGTCTGCAGTTCAAGGATGCGGGCGCGCTCCAGGCCAGTGAACAGGCGGTGGTTGGACCATTTTTCCGCCCAGCTCGATAGACCGTCAAAACTGCCGTCCGCCGTGTCCTGCCCAAATGAGATGCTTCTGACCGGAGGGTGATCCTTCAGATAGCGCCCCGGCGTGGTGAACCGGATGTAATCCAGGTCGCGGATATTTTCGATCAGACCGCCCAGCCCCTGCAGGGTGGAAAGGCGCTGTTTTAACCAGCCTGGTGCGTCGTACCCATACCATAGCGGGTCGTCGGCATCCTGATCCAGCAGCAGCAGCAAATCGCCGGGGGTGTCCATGGCCAGCTGGGCGCGGCGCAGCTGCTGCACCCAGCGCCGCAGAGTCAAATGGTCGGCCAGGTCGCCCACATTGTAACAGGGCATCAGGGTCATGGTTTCGTTGATTCCCGGGTACGTCAGGGTCAGGGGGTTGTAACGCTCCTGAAGGCTCAGAACCGGGATAAAGTTGCTGAAACCGTTAAACGGCAGAGCCGAATAATACAGGCTGATCGCATCCACCCCGCAGGCCCGGTAGAGTTTCAGATGGATCGGCGTAAACATCATTTCCTGCGGGCGCACCATGGGCTCAAAGGCATCCCCAAACAGGTCGCGCAGGCCCGATCCCGCCGGGTTGGTCAGCCCGCGGCGCACGGCCGCCTCAAACTCGCGGGCCGTGTGAGCATTGATCAACCCGTTGTTGTAGGACATCAACTGAAATTCATCCCGGCCTTCCCTGGCCCGGCGTTTTAAGGCCGCGATGATATCCGGGCAGTGCTCCGGCATGATCTTTTCCAGCGAGAAGTAGTTCTCAAAATCCCAGGTGCCGCACACCGCCACCCCGCGCCGGTTGCAATCATCCAGCACCTCGATGATCCGGCGGATAATGCGGATATCCTTGCCAAAACCCAGTTCATCCGGGGTATCTCCCCGGTAAGAGTGGTAAAAATTTCCATGGAAACGGAAGGCAATATGGATGTTTGATGGCATGAGCAGGCACCTCTTCACACAGACTGGAACAATTTACGTTACCGCTAACGAAAATTATACCGGAAAAACCTGTTTTGGCAAATCACCCGCAAAAAAAAAGCCCTCGTTTTGCGACGAGGGCCAGGGTCATCAGGCCACCACCGTGACCTTTGAGCCGCGCTCAAAGGTGCCCGGATCATGCTGGTTCAGGCCCGCCAGCGCCAGCGAGACCATCTGCACGGGCAGAATTTCCAGCAGGGGAAGCTGCACCTCAGCGGTGAGGGGCAGGCTGAACACCGAACCGCTGCCGCTGCTGGAGATCAGTTCAGCCTTTCCGCCAGCCTGATGAATATCCGAAGCCAGGTTGGCATTGAGCTGCCGGGCCGGTCCAATACCGGCAAACACCAGCACCATCATCTCCGCGGAGAGCATTTCAAAGGGGCCGTGGCGAAAAGCCGCGCTGCTCATCCCCTCGGCATGGAAGTGCGCCGATTCTTTGATAATCAACCCGCCGGTGCCAGCTGCCGCCAACGAAGGTCCGCGCCCGGCCAGGACCAGGTGGCGGACGCCCTGCAAAAGACCGGTCAGGCTGTCCACATACTGTTCCCAGTGCTGCAGGTACCCAGACATCAGCTCAACCGCCTCGCGGCAGATGCCCAGGGTAACGGCAGGATTGCGCCCACTCAAAGCGTCGCTCAAGTAGCTCAGGGCTGCCAGGGCAGTCACATAGGTCTTGCAGGAGACGGAAAATTCACTGCCAGCCCGTGTGGGAATGACCAGGTCAGCGCGCTGACCCAGTGGGCTTTCCAGGGTATTGGTGATGCCCACCAGAGGCAGCCTGCCCTGAGCCATATCCATCAACTGCACCGTTTCCGCGCTGCGCCCCGATTGCGAAACCGCCACCAGCAGGGTATCCGGCGCCAGCAGGCGCGGCGCATAGTGAATCAGTTCCGAGGTCTCCAGCATATGGGATTCAATCCCCTGCTGCAGCAGGGCCAGGTTGGCCGGATGCAGGGCGTGGTAGGATGAACCCATGCCCGTCAGCACCACGCGGCGCAGGGATGCCGTTCCCAGCCGCCCGGCCAGCGCCTGAAGCGGCGCCAGCGGCAGGCTGTCCAGCCCATCCAGGGTGTCTGTCAGGGCCTGGGGTTGGGCGAGGATATCTTTAACATAATTGTTTTCTAATAGCTTCTTTTCCATAAGTTTACCCGTAACGTTGTAAAAATACCCGGGCCGCGCCGGCCAGGGCCACATCTTTACCCAATAATGCGGGCACCAGGCGGGTGCGCTCGTGAGGCACCAACCCGCATGAGGTCCGGATGGTTTCATTGATCTTATCCCAGAAAAGCGCGCGGCTCTGCATCACGCCGCCCCCCAGGGCAATGACATCGGGGACAAACAGGGTGACCAGGTTGGCCAGGCCCATTCCCAAATAGCGTCCTTCTTCCTCAATGGCAGCCAGAGCTTCCGGTTCTCCCCGTTCAGCCGCCTGGCAAATTTCATATGCTGAAGCCCGGCCATTGTTTTTCGCCATGGCTGTACCGCTGGCCAGGCTTTCCCAGCAGCCGTGTGCGCCGCAAAAACAGCGCGGTCCGCCGGGGTCAATCACATGGTGACCAATTTCCGGGTGCGAGCCGCCTGCGCCGCGATAAAGCTTTCCGTCAAAGACCATGCCGCCGCCAATGCCGGTGCTGACCGTGACGTAGATCATGCGCGCTGCGCCCTGCCCGGCCCCCCAGGCTGCCTCAGCCAGGGCTGCCGCATCCGCATCGTTTTCAATGGCTGCCGGCACCTTGAATTGATTCTGTAATGCCTCCACCAGGTTGAACCATTCCCAGCCCGGGAGGAATTCAATCAGGCCCAATGTCCCGCTGTGCGGGTCAACAGGGCCGGTGCAGCCAATGCCAATCCCCTGCAGAGCTCCACCGGCCTGTTCAGCCGTCTCACGCAGCATGCGCGTGATGCGCGCCAGGCCGTCTTGCAGGCCGCGTTCCGGATAACTGGGGGTTTCCGCGCGCGCCAGCACCTTTCCGTGTTCATCAACCATACCCACGGCAAACTTTGTTCCACCGATATCCACTGCGCCAATCATTCTTTTAACGCTCCTGCGGTCATGCCCTCAATAAACTGCCGCTGCATAAAGAGAAAAACGATGATCATCGGCAGGGCGGTGAGCACTGTGCCCGCCATGATCTGCGCCACATTGGAGGTATTTTTGGCCTGCAGCTGGGCCAACCCTACCGGCAGGGTAAACAGGGCCTCAGAGCTGGTCACCAGGCGCGGCCAGAGGAAATCGTTCCACGTGCCCATGAAGGTCAGGATGATCAGGGTGGCGATGCCGGGCAGGGCCAGAGGCGCCACAATGCGCCAGAAGACCCCAAACTCACTACAACCGTCAATGCGCCCAGCATCCAGCAAATCGTTGGGAATGCTCTTGAGAAACTGGCGCATCATGAAAATACCGAAAATGCTGGTCAGGTTGGGGACAATCAGGGCCAGGTAGGTATTGGTCCAGCCGAGAGTGGCCATGATGCGGTAAAGCGGGATCAAATTGACCTGGAAAGGCACCATCAGGCCCAGCAGCAGGACAAAGAAAATTTTATCCCGTCCCGGGAAGGTCAGCTTGGCAAAGGCGTAGGCCGCCAGAGTGTCAAAGAAGACGTGTCCCAGGGTGGTGATGACGGCAACAAAGACGCTGTTGAGGAAATATTTGCCAAAATTGATTCGGGTGAACACAGACAGGTAAGCCTGCAGGGTGGGCGGATTGGGGAACCATTGCGGCGGGTTGCTGAAGACAAACTGCTCCATCTTCAGCGATGTGCTGACGGCCCAGTAAAAAGGGATGATCATGGTGATCGAACTGACCACCAGCACCGCATAGAGGACGAACCGTCCGAGATAAAAACGGAATGGCTTTTGGGTTTTCATTCCTATTCCTTTTCCATCTTGAAGGCGATGAAAGAGAAAATCACCAGGATGGCGAAAAGCACGTAGGCAATGGCAGAAGCATAGCCCAGTCGCAGATCCTGAAACTTTCCAAAAAGAAAATATACGATGGTGGATGTGCTTTGCATCGGGCCGCCGCTGGTCATGACAAAGACCTGATCAAAGATTTGATAACTGCCAATGATGCCGTAGATATAGACAAACGCAAGCACCGGGCGCAGCGCGGGTAGGGTGATGTAAAAGAACTGCTGCACGCCGCTGGCGCCGTCAATCATGGCGGCTTCATACTGCTCGCGGGGAATGGATTGCAGTGCCGCCAGGAAGATGACCGTTTCAAAACCGAAACCCTGCCAGATGCTGGCAATGGCGACGGAAACCAGCGCGATTTTGGGATCCGAAAGCCAGCCCACTGCCTCGAAACCCAGGCTGCCAAGCAGGGTATTGAACAGCCCATTCTGGTTGTAAAGCATCACCCAGATGGTTGAAACCACCACCAGGGAGGTCATCACCGGCAGGTAATAAGCTGTCCGGAAGATGGATAGAAAACGCACCTTCTGGTTGAGCAGGATGGCTGTCAGCAGTCCCAGAGTGGGGCCAATGCCCATGCCCAGCAGCACAAATGATGTAGTGTTCCTCAAGGCATTGATGAAGTTCTTATCTTTGGTGAACAGCTCAATATAATTCTGCAGGCCCACAAATTTGGCGGGCTGCAGCCCGTTGTAATCGTTCAGGCTCCACCAGAAAGACACCACCATGGGAATCAACAGGAACACCACAAAGGATAGCACCGGCACAGCGATAAACGCATACGCCATGAGATAATTCTGAATTTTCTGCATGCTTCGCTTTGAAACACTGCCAGCCGTCATAAATCCTCCAGTTGTGTGCCGCCGGCAAAGCCGGCGGCACACGCAGTTCAGCTTGCTTATTTATTCAGGGCTTCGGTGGCTGTTTGAGCAGCTTCGTCTAGCGCTTCTTTGACCGCCATCTGGCCCAGGCCAACTTTTTCCATGGCCTGGCTGAAAGCCACATCCACATCGCTCCACTGGCGCACGTATGGGAAATGCTGGGCTGTCTTCATGGCCTCCAGGAAGACTTCAAAAACTTTCTGTCCGCCAAAATAAGGGTCCGCAATATTGACTTCGGGGCTCTGCAGGGCTGCGGTGAGGGCAGGGGCAGCGCCGGCATATTTATAGACGCCAATCTGGTTTTCCACGCGCATGGCATATTCGATGAATTTCCAGGCCGCATCCTGCTGTTTGGAACTGGCCGGAATCACCAGGCCGGTGCCGCCAAGGTAGGAGCCGCTCTGTTTGCCAGCCGGGTGCAGGGCAATGCGCCATTTTCCGGCCATTTCAGGGGCAGCGCTCTTCATAATGCCCATGTTGTAGGGACCATCAGAAAACATGGCAATGCGCTCATCCTTGAGACCCTGAATGCGTTCACCCTGGTCTGCGCCCCAGTAAATAGCGCTCTTATCGGTCAGCAGGCTGGCATAGGTTTCAATGGCTTCAACAGCTTCCGGCGCGTTGAAAGTCACGGACTTATGATCCGCACTCAGCAGGCTGCCGCCGTTTTCAAAGATCCACTGCGAACCGTGGAAAGTCTCGGCCAGCCACTGGTATTTGTATTTGTCGCCTTCGGCCAGTTTTGCCGAGACCTCTTTCAATTCTGCCCAGGTTTTGGGAACAGAAAGACCCTTCTTTTCAAACAGGTCGGCGCGGTAGTAAAGCGCATAAACATCAAAGTCATAGAGGGCCGCCACAATCTGGTTCTGGTAGGTGATGGATTCCAGCCCGCCAGCAGTGTAGGCGTCCTTCCAGGCGACATTGTTGAGCTTGCCGCCTGATAATTGATTTAGGTCGGCAAAGGCGCCCAGGGCTGCGAACTTGGGCAGCCAGGTCATATCAATGGTGACCACGTCCGGCGGCGTGCCGCCAGTCATGACCACATTCAATTTTTCCAGGGTGCTGTCCCAATCGAGGGCTTCGTAATTGACCGAAATATTCGGGTATTCTTTCTGGAAACCTTCAATGATGGGTTTGATGGGTGTGGCTTCCCCATAGTAATCCCAAACCGTAATGGTGACTTTCTCTGTGTTCGGAGCGGTGGTGGGCTGTGCGGTGCTCGGCGTGGCTGTGGGCTGTGCTCCACAGGCGCTTAACACCATGTACAGGATCAACACGATTCCGAGCAAGACTTTCTTTGTTCTCATTCCATTCTCCTTCTGAATCATTGAGTTGGATACCATGCCGCTCTCTTCCGGCATGGGGTTTACAAACGCCATTCAATCACTGCGCCGCCATAGGCGGGTAATTCCATAGAACATCCCTGGTTGTGGACAGCCAGGGGGTGACGGCCGTTCGCATCCAGCAAGGCAGCCTCCCGCAGGGCCTCGCGGCTGGTCAGCCGGATGCTCCGCGCCTGGGGTTGATGATTGGCCAGCACCGCATAGCCGCGTCCGACCCCGCACAGGGCGCCAACTTCCACGCCCGGCACATCGGTGCTGAACAGCGACTTGAGGCCGGCCCATTTCGCCAGGGCCTGCAAAATAAAATGGGTGGTCTCGAGATGTTCAAAGGCATCCGGGGTGCTGCCCACATACACTTCCAGCGGATAAGCGCTGAGCAGCGTTTTACCTTTGCCGTAAGTGTGGGAGACAATCGCCGGGCGGCCATCCTGGTCCACGGCCAAAACCGTCCCTCCAGCCATGTCCAGGGTGGCAGGCCAGCTGCGCGGGTTGGCCGGGTCAGCGTGGTAGTGAAACGTGCTTCCCGCCGCAATATCCCCAAAGGGCTGCACAAAGGTCAGAGTCACCTCGCCCGCAGCGCAGTGATCCGCCAGGCTGGCGCCAAACAGGTCCGCCATTTCGGGAATGGCGGCGTCGGCGCACAGAGAGGCGTAGAGGATTCCACCCTTGCTGACATAGTCGCGCACCTCATCCCAGAAAATGGTGTGAATATGCACCAGGTTGCGCTCCGTGCTGGTGAGCGGGGAGGGCAGGAGCAGCATGGGGCGGTTCTGCCAGACCGAGTATTCCCGCGGCATATCCACCTTGAGGCCGGCACGCCGCCCCAGGATGAAGGTGTTCAGCAGGGCACGGGTCAGCCAGACATTTTCTTCGCCTGTCGGGAAGGCATCCTGGACGGGGGTATAGGGGATGGTATGGGCAGCCGTCAGGCCGGATCGCGAAAGATCGCCCAGCGGTTTGGCCCATTCGTGAGGGATGATCAGAGCGGCCTCAGCTGGCGCAGGCTCAATGCCGTTGAGGTCCATCTGCGCCAGCACTTTGGAAAAGTCGCGCAGCACCTTTCCGCGTGGGCGGTCCTGGCGGTCCCAGGTGGTCAGACCAAACTGGGTCTCATGCGGCGCGCGGCGGTAAGGGAACTGCCGGAAGAGCTTCGGCGCGGCATCCGTATAGCACCAGGGCAAAAAGCCGCAGGCGCCGGCTGCCAATCCGGAATAAAGAGTCACCCGGTCAAAGTGCGCCACGCGTTCCGGGCTGTACTGGGCTGAAGAAGCGCCAAATTCGTGAATCATGGTTGGTTTTCCCGCCCCCGCTGAAAGCAGGGTCTGGAAAGCCCCGGCATAAGTGCCGCGCTCTGAAAGCATGGGATCGGGGAAACGGTCGAGAGTATAGATCGAGTAGGGATGCACAGAGAAGAAGTCCACTTCCCCGGCCAGGTTATCCGGGCGGAAGGTGCCGTGGCCGATATCTTCCACGCTGGTGCCAACGCACAGGATGTGCTCAGGATCATACCGGCGGATGGCACCGCTAATCAGGCGTGTCCAGTTGATCGCCATGGCATCCGTGGTTTCCCCGGCCACAATCCAGAAAGGCGGTTCGTCGGTGAGGTCCCAGGCCAGGATGGCGGTTTCACCCTGGTAACGGCGGGCAAACTCGGCCGCATGATCTGTTTGCAGACGCAGCATTTCTGCATCAGCATGGGGATGGCGTCCCTGACGCCAGGGCACATCCCAGAAGGCTTCGCCTACCTCGCCGCCGATGAAAAGGGCCGGGTGGATGTAAATGTCGTATTTATGAGCCATGCGGATAAAAAAGTCGAACTGCTGGAAGGCCTCCGGGTTGTACACGCCGGGATGCGGTTCAAACCAGGCCCAGAAAAGGTCGAAACGCATGGTGTTGAAACCCAGGTCTTTCATCTTGGCAAAATCGGCCTCAATATCCACCTCGTCCCAGCGCAGTGGATACTGCAGGCCGGTGCGGGCAGGCACCCAGTGGGCGCCAATGGGAATGAATCGCCGGTTGTGGGTGGAAAAATAATTTCCGCTGAGGGTAACGGCAGGTAAAGTCATAGCAGGATCACCTTTTTAATTGCAAAATGGCACAAAAAAACCGCCTGGTTGGAATCGGCGGTGGGATGGATTTTTATTACCCAATGAGCTGTCGCCCGGAGTAAAAAGTGAAGCGGTCTCCCCTGTAAACAGAGGTCACCACCTCCACCACCTCATAATTGGCCGAGAAAGTGATGCGCCGGGCGGTCAGCACCGGTTTGCCAACCTTCAGCTTGAGCAGAAAAGCCTCTTCCTTGGTGGCTGAGGTAGCCTCAATTTCAGCGTCTGCCCAGGTGGGGGCCATCTGAAATTTTTCGGTAAGGATGGCATATAGGGAGTTCTTGTTGAGGTCTTCGGAAAGCAAACCGGGGAAGAAACGGCAGGGCAGATAGGCGGTTTCGACAGCCACCGGTTCGCCATTGGCCAGGCGCAGGCGTTTCAGCAAATAGGCATGTTCGCCCGCAGCAATATGCAGCTTCTCTTGAATCTCCGGTTCCGGCTCCACCTCTTTGAACATCAGCACTTCTGAGCTGGCCGTCATGCCGCGGGCGCGCATATCTTCGGTGAAACTGCCAAATCCCGATATTTCGCGGATGCGGGTCTGCGCCACAAAGGTGCCGCGTCCCTGCTGCCGGAACGCCACACCCTGGCGCACCAGTTCATCGAGAGCACGTTTGGCGGTGATACGGCTGACCTGGTACTGCTGGGCCAGTTCGGTTTCAGTGGGAAGCTGCTCCCCTGGTTTGAGCTGCCCCTGTTGAATCTGCAGCAGGATGCCCTGCTGGATGCGAAAGTACATGGGCGAGCGCGGGTTGATTGGATTTAAGGTCATGATCATTCCTCGATATAACATATTGTTATGTTGATATATTGACCTATCAATAAAGAGATGATATTCTATTTTCAGGCACTTGTCAAGTCCCCAATCAGTTCCGGTTATTTCTATCACAACAAAAATAGGAACATGTTCACAGGAGAAAAATGATGAAAGTTCAGGTGATTATCGCTTTGCTGGTGGCGCTCTCTTTGGCCTTCTCAGTTTACAACACCATCACGGTTCAGGCTGCCGGGAAGGTGACCCTGCTGTTTTATGATCGCAGCGGCGCTCAGCTCAATGTGAGCCAGATTCGCAGTCTGTCCAATAACGGCTCCGCTGGATACGACAACGACGCCCTGCTCAACCCGGCCAACCTGGAGGTGATCAGCATGAATCCCCTGGTCACATCTGGAACCACCCTGGCCTTCACTGTCCCGGCTCAGCCGGTGGCCCTGGCTTTCAACTGGCCGATGCAAAACAAGGGCTACTCTCTGCTGATTCTGGATAACGGCGGGGCTGGCTTCAACAGCGGCGCCACGGTGAACTTCACCTACCAGGCAGCACTGGATATTAAACGCCGTCTGGATGCCGCTCTGGGCGCCCGCCCTGATTACCAGCCTTCGGCGGCCTTTCAGTCAGCCTATCAATCGGCAGCCGCTTATATTCAGACCGCCAAAGGCAGTTCGGATCAGGCGGTCAAGGGCAAAAACGGCCAGCTGGCCCTGGACCAGTTAAATATCGCCTTCGACCTGCTTCTGGCCGAGTACGGCCCGCAGTACGCCCACAATCATCTGGGCAGCCAGACCCCCTGGCTGGGCGTGACTGTGGACCGGTTGGAAAACTATCAGGCTGTCCTGGATATCGCCGCCTCTTCCGCACAGCCCTACGGCTGGGTACGGGTGGTTTTTGACACAGGTAAAGGGCCGGCGGATTACGACGCCCTGATTCGCTATGCGAAATCTAAAGGTCTCAAAGTGCTTGGCCAGCCCGTCGATTCTACCTACGACGTGGATTATCCCACGGTGGCCGCCTACCGGCAGCGCTTTGTGGATTTTTTGACGTATTACAACGGCAGCACAGCGCCCCTGCTGGATGCCTGGGAAGTGGGCAACGAGGTTAACGGCAGCTGGCTGACCGCTCAAATCCCCGAAAAAATCACCGCCGCTGCCAAGGAGGTGCGCGCCCGCCAGCCCGGAGCCCTCACCGTGCTCACCCTCTTCTGGCAGATTAACACCGATTCGCAGGCCTGCTCCATGTTCAACTGGGTGCATGCTCATGTAGACCAGACCATGCGCCAGAATCTGGACGTGGTGCTGATGTCCCAATACATCGAGCAGGCGCCGCTGGGCCTGGCTTTCGATCAGGTGATGACCGCCCTGCAGGTAGAATTCCCCGATCAGAAAATTGGCCTGGGCGAACTGGGTTACTGGATCGAGGACCAGCGCTACTGGTGGGCTTTCAATCAGGCCAGCCCCATTCCTGACGGCCTGTATGCCACTGCGGCGCAGTATTACCCCGCTTCTCTGGGCTACGCCGGCAGTGTGGGCGGTGGTTTCTGGTGGAATTTCAATACCGAATTTCCAGATTATCCAAAATTGCAGACCATCCTCGGAAATGTGCGGGATGATATTCTGAACGGCAGCGGTCCAACCCCAACGCCGACCAGCGCGCCAACCAGCACACCCACTCGGACGCCGACATCCGCCTTAACGCCCACCCGCACCCCGACAGCCGTCTCCACACCCACCCGCACCCCGACGACTGTCTTCACGCCCACCCGGACGCCGACTCAAAACCCCACCACGCCTCCCACCGCCACCCGCACACCTACCGCCACTTTACCAGCCAGCGGCAACACCCACAGCGGCGCATGGGCGGCAAAGGTCATCCTGACCGCCGCTGCCAGTTACAAGGACCTCTACCAGGAGAACATCACCGTCAGCCCAAATACCAGCATGGCGGCCAGTTTGTGGATCAAAGGCACAGGCGCCGTCAAATTGAACATCTGGAATGCCAGTTGGGGCACCAATATCGCCAGCAAAAAATGCACCGCCTCCGCCGCCTGGACGCAGTGCACCCTCACCTTCAATACCGGCAGCCGTACCAAGCTGGTGCTGGATCTGGAATCGGCTTACGGCACAGCCGGCACGGTCTACGTGGATGATCTCTTCCTGGGCGTTTCAGGCGGGAGCAACTTGCTTACCAATCCCGGCTTCGAAAGCGGGGCCGCAGGCTGGAACTCCTCCGATCCGGCAGTCTGGCAGATCACCAGCAATCCCTAATCCAGGATCATCCCTCCCGCATATTGCCCATCCCTTTTTGGGATGGGCATTTTTTACCGGTATCTAAAAAAGTACCCTTTGTGGCAGAATACCCTCTTGACAGTCTCTGGATAAGTGGCTAAAATGAACTTGTACTGATGACTTGACATCATGACGAAATAACAACCAGGAGTGAGCATGGTCCATTGGGAAAAACTGATTATTGTTGATAAGCTCTCCCACGTCCCTCTGTATGTGCAGATTGTGGAAAGCATCACCCAGTTGATCGAGGACGGCCAACTGCGCAACGGCGACCTGCTGCCCTCGGAGACCGAATTTTGCCGCATCCTTGGCGTCAGCCGCCTGACCATCCGCCAGGCCTTTGATCGCCTGGAGCACTCGGGACTGATCAAACGGCAGCACGGTGTGGGCACCTTTGTGGCCTACAAACCTTCCACCGCCATCACGCCTGGCCGCCTGTCCTTTACCAACAAAATGAAACAGCTCGGCAAAACCGTACGCAGCCAGGTGCTCTCCATCGAGCATGTGGCGGCCAATGAAGAGGTGGCTGAAAACCTGCGCATCCCCACCGGCGCGCAGGTCATCCGCCTGGCCCGCCTGCGTTTTGCCGATGAAGCGCCTGTGATGGTGGAACATTCCTTCCTGCCTGTGGAATTATTTCCGGATCTGGTGGAAGCCTTCCCCCAAAACAGCTCGCTCTACCAATTTTTGCAGACCCATTACAACACCCGCGTCCTTTCTGTGGAACAGACCTGGCAGCCCGTGCAGTTGACCGGCGAACAGGCTGATCTGCTGGAAGAAAAGCCCGGCGCCCTGGGTATTCTCACCAAGCTGGTGGCCTGCACAACCCGGGAAAAACCGGTTGAGTATTCCTGGTCTGTCGTTTCCTCCAGCAAATGCCTGTACTACTTCCGCTTCCGAGAGGAAGAGCCCGAAAACTAAACCACTTTGACGGATAAATTTATGAATATTTCTCCTGCCATCCAGAGATTACGGGACGGTCTTATTGTGTCGTGCCAGTCCTACGAAGGTGAAGCCTTTTATGGCCCTCAGTTTATGGTCGAGTTCGCCCGCTGCGCCTTTGAAGGCGGGGCCGTGGGCATCCGTGCCAACGGCCCACGGGATATCCGCGCCATCGTTGACGCAGTGCCCCTGCCCATGATTGGCCTCTACAAAGTCGATCTGCCCGGCTGCCCCGTCCGCATCACCCCCAACCTGGATGCTGCGCTGCAGGTTGCCAGTGCAGGCGCGCATATCATTGCCCTCGATGCCACCCGCCGCGAACACCCCGGCCAGCTTTCCGCTGCCAGTCTCATTCGTCAGGTGCAGGAAAAAACCGGTCTGCCGGTGCTGGCAGATATCTCAACTTTCGATGAGGGCCTGGCAGCCGAGGAAGCCGGCGCCGCAGCCGTGTCAACCACCCTCTCTGGCTACACCGATTATTCTCCGCAGCAGGAAGCCCCAGACTTTGAAATTATTGAGCGGCTCAGCCGCCGGCTGACCATCCCCGTCCTGGCTGAAGGGCGCATCGCCACCGGCGCCGAGGCGCGCCGCGCCCTGGATCTGGGTGCTTACGCCGTTGTGATCGGCACCGCCATCACCCGACCGCAGTGGATTGTTTCGAATGTCGTTCGAGGAATGAAAAAAGCATGAACATCACCATCCTCCCTCTTGATGACCGTCCGGTCAACTACGATTACCTGCAAATGCTGGCCGCTGTGGCAGATGTGCAGGTCAGCCTGCCCCCCCGCGGCTGGCTGGGCAATCCCTGGCGGGCAGCCCGGCATGCAGAACTGGTTTCGTGGCTCAAAGAGTCAGCCGCCTCCGCCGATGCTGTGATTGTGGCCGCCGATACACTGGCTTACGGCGGGTTGATCCCCTCGCGCTCTGCGCCTGATTCCTTTGAAATGGTGTCAGAAAAGCTGGGGCTCCTCTCTGAATTGAAAAAGAATCACCCCGGACTGCCCATCCTGGCCTCCAGCGTCATTCAGCGGGTCAGCCGGGCCAATTCCGCCGAAGAAGAGAAGTCCTACTGGGCTGAATTTGGCAGCCGTATGTTCCGCCTTTCCATGCTGGAGCATAAATCAGCCCTCAACGAAGCCTCAGCCGAAGAAATCACCGAATGCGGCCGCCTGAAAGCCGAGATCCCCGCGGAAATCTACGCCGACTATGCCAGCATCCGCGCCCGCAATCACCAGGTCAACCGCCTGATGCTGGATCTGGCCAAGAAGGGTGTGGTGGATTATCTGCTACTGCCCCAGGATGATACCGCCGATTACGGCTGGAACATTGCCGAAGCCCGCCAGCTGCAGATGATCATCCGCCGCGAAGGTCTGACCCACTGCGCCATCACCTACCCTGGCGCCGATGAAATCGGCTGCCTGCTGCTGGCCCGTCTGATCTGCACGCAGCACGGTTTTGTCCCGCGCATTTACCCACGTTTCAGCAGTTCTTCCTCGGCGCCTATCATCACCGAATACGAAGACCGCCCCATGCTGGAACTGGTGAAGGCCCATCTGGCCCCGCTGAACGGCATCGTCGTTGAATCCTCCGAGACAGCCGACATCCAGCTGTTCATCAATGCACCGGCCATTAAACAGGGTGTTGGCGAACTGCAGTGGGCCGCCCAGTATACCACCGATGAATTGCTGCAAAAAGTTCCCCCTGCTTTGAAAGGCTATGTCGATTCTCTTGCCGCGGACCCCTATTTCCAGATGACGCGCCGCGAGATGCAAACCCCGCGCCGCAGCCCGGAAGAGTTTTGCCGTGCCATTCTGGCTGCCGTGCGCAGCGGCAAACGGGTGGCGGTGGCCGATGTGGCCTTTGTCAACGGCAGCGACCTGATTCTCGGCTCCCAGCTGGTCCAGCACCCCGAAATCGCCCGCCTGGCTGCCTACGGCGGCTGGAATACCGCCGGTAACACCCTGGGAACGGTGCTGGCCCAGGCATGCATTTTCGCTGCTCAGCGCGGAAAAGGTCTTAGACCTGAGCAGCTCATGGCGCATCTGGAATTCCTTTTCCTGCGCTTCCTGGATGATTACTGCTACCAGGCCCTGGAACGCACCCTGTGCATGATGGAAGATCTGCCAGCGGCTGGCCTGCATCCCGGAGAAGAACGTCTGCCGGATGGCGACATTGCCCGCTCGATTGAGCGCTGCGTGGCCCGCCGCCTGCAGGACCAGGCGCGCATGCTGGAGAACCGCTTCCAGGAAGCCGGTCTGGTCAGCGCAGTTGACGTATCCGATATCTACCTGCCATGGCAAAGGTTATTTGAAATCGGCTGCACCATCCATGCAACCCGAAAAAGCTGAATTCTGATAGGTTCTCAAAGGAGGTTGACGCTAGCTGTCTTAAGTTTTGCCCCGATTAAATTAATTAATTGAATAACAATTAATTAATATTTTGAAATTTGTGAGGAGACTATGAAAAAGTTCGTTTTGTCCGTTTTGCTGATGGCGACCCTGATCATGTCCGCCTGCACCACCCCGACTGCAGCCCCCACCGCTGCGCCTACCGCGGCTCCCGTGAAAACCGAGCCGACCGCCGTTCCGGCTGCGGCGACCGAAGCGCCTGCCGCCCCCACCGCTGCCCCTGCGGCTGAAACCGTCGAAATTACCGTCTGGGATTTCTACGGCGACACCACCCCCATCAAACCCCTCATCGCCCAGTTCGAATCCGAAAACCCGGGCATCAAGGTCAAGTTTGAAGAAGTCGGTTGGGATGGCTTCTGGCAGAAACTGCCCATCGCCATTTCCTCGGGCGAAGTTCCCGATGTGGTCACCACTGGCCTGATGTGGGCTCCGGAATACAAGGTCTCCGGCGCTTACCTGGACGTCATGCCCCTCAGCAACGGCATCATCAACGGCAAGAAGTTCGAAGAAGTGCTGCCCAAGGGTATGCTCGACGCCGCTAAAGATGGCGACAAGGTGTACGGCATCCCCTTCGATTTCGACGCCTATGCCCTCTACTACCGTGCCGACCTGTTTGAAGCCGCTGGCATCACTGAAATCCCCGATACCTGGGAAGGTCTGGCTGAAGCCTTCAAGAAAGTTTCCGATCCTTCCAAGGGCGTTTATGGTGTGGTCTTTGACACCGCCTGGTCCTCCTGGGATCCTTACCTCTATGCCTTCGGCGCCCAATACCTGGACGAATCTGGCAAAGCAGCTTTCAACTCAGCCAAGGCGGTTGAATCCGTCAAATTTGTCAAGCAGATGATTGCGGACCAGAGCGCCCTGCTGCAGACCGCTGACACGGGCGACACCGTCACCCTCGTCAAGAGCGGCCAGGTGGCCTCCTTCATCAACGGCCCCTATATGATGGGTGTCCTGCGCACTTCAGCCCCTGAGCTGGCTGGCAAGTGGAAAGTGGCCAAGCTGCCGACCCAGAATGGTACCTTTGGCACCCATATCGGCGGCGTTCATCTTTCCATCATGGCCAAATCCAAGCACCCCGCCGAAGCCTGGAAACTGGTTGAATTCCTCAACCGCACCGACAGCGAAATCGCCGTCTGGCAGACCTCTGGCGCCGCCCCGGCCCAGCTCGATGCCCTCGCCAGCGCCGAAGTGACCAAGCCCGATCCTTACTTCAGCAACCAGGCTGCCATCTCCATTTTCAAAGACACCGTGAATGCCGGCCAGCCCAACCCCACCATCAAGGAATGGACTCAGGTTGGCACCATCGTCTCTGAAGCCCTGGCCAACATCTTCCAGGCTGACGCCGATATCCAGACCACCCTCGATGCAGCGGCAGCTAAAGCCAACGAGATCATGGGTAAATAATTCGGGATACTTTCTTTTATTCTGGCGTCCGGCCTGTCTCTCCTGGGCAAGCCGGACGCCCCCCTGGTTCATAACAAGCGCGAGGTGATTGCAATGACCTCATTCAATAAAACCCTGCAGCAGGCCTGGAAGGGCCGCAATGGCTACCTTTTTATCCTGCCGCCCCTGCTTTCGCTGGTCATCTTTTTCTTCTATCCCTTTCTTCGGGCCATCTATCTCAGTTTCACCGATTATGATGGCACCAACATGAAATGGGTCGGGCTGGATAATTACATCCACCTTCTGCAGGAAGAAAATTTTCAGAAAGCAGCGGTCAACACGCTGGCCTTCACGGTCGAGTCGCTGGTGGTGGGCGTGGGTATTGCCCTCATTTCAGCCCTCGTCATCCACCATATTTCCACCGGCAAGGGATTTTTTAGAGGCGTCTTCTTCTTGCCAGTGGTCACCAACATGGTGGCGGTATCCATGCTCTGGAAAATGCTCTACCTGAAACGCGGCCTGATTAATGGCGTCCTGGGCATGCTGGGCATTGCTCCCATATCCTTCCTCGGCAGCCCGCAAAATGCCATGTTTGCCATCGTCATCACCAGCGCCTGGCAGGGGTTTGGCTACTCCATGGTGATGTTTCTGGCCGCCCTCGAAGGCATTCCCAAAGAATTCTACGAAGCGGCTGATATTGACGGCGCCAATTTCTTCCAGAAGTTCTGGTTCATCACCATCCCTGAACTGCGTTACACCTTCCTCTTCCTCTCCATCACCGGTGTTTCTGGCGCGGTGATGGTCTTCACCCAGATCTATGTGATGACCGCCGGCGGCCCCTTGAAATCCACCGGAACGGTGATGTTCGATCTCTTCGACCGGTTCATCCATTTGCGCCTGGGTGAAGCCAATGCCATTGGGGTCATCATCTTCCTTTTCCTGCTGGTGTTCTCCCTGATCAACCTGCGCATCAGCCGCGAACGCGATTCATAACTGGAGGAAAAACCATGAAAAACCAGCAATACCGGCTGCGTAAAGCCATCATCCAATCTTTTCTCTACACCTTCCTGGTGGTGGGCGGCTTCCTGACCCTTTTCCCATTCATCTGGATGTTCCTCTCCACCTTCAAGACTGAGGCTGAAATCTTTTCCGTGCCGCCCACCCTGCTGCCCTCTTCCTTCCAGTTTGATAACTATGTATACATCTGGAACAGCCTGGGCAATTTCCCGCGCTTTTTGTTCAACAGTGTGTTTGTCACGGCTTCGGTGGTGATCCTGAACCTGTTCTTTGATTCGCTGGCCGCCTTCGCCTTCGCCAAATTGAAATTTCCAGGGCGCGATAACCTGTTTTCCCTTTTCCTGGCCACCATGCTGGTGCCCGGCCAGGTGCTTCTCATCGAACTGTACCGCATCATCCAGAATCTGGGCTGGATCAACTCCTACCAGGCCCTCATCCTGCCCTCTGCCATGTCCGCCTTTGGCATCTTCCTCATCTGGCAGTACATGAAAAACATTCCCGATGATTTTCTGGAAGCGGCGCGCATGGATGGGGCCAATGATTTTGATATCTATCTCCGCATCTACATGCCGCTTTCCGCCCCGGCCATGGCCGTGCTGGCCATTTTCACCTTCATCGGCACCTGGAATGATTTTCTCTGGCCGCTGATTGTCACCAACAGTGAAGAGCTGCGCACCCTGGTGGTGGGCCTGGCCTTGATGCAGGGCAATAATGTCATGCACTGGACCTGGTTGATGACCGGCGCGTTTATCAGCGTGGCCCCGGTGATCCTGTTCTACATTCTTGCCCAGCGTTACTTCATCGCCGGCCTGACCGCTGGCGGCGTTAAAGGCTGATCCGGGCTCTTCTGTAACCATTTCAAAAAAAAAATATTAACCGGACCCCCTTTCGGGGGCCTGATATTATCCGGCGATCATTCAGAGAGAGAAATAAGGTATGAGAAATCGGATTGTTTCATTTTGTGTTGTCATCTCACTGCTGCTGGCGGCCTGTTCGGCAGCTTCATCCACCCCTGCGCCCACCTTACCTCCTTCGCCTTCGGCCGCCCCTCAGGTGACGGCCGCAGCCCCTGCGCCCCGAGGTATCATCGAAGGCACCATCGTCCAGCCCTGGACGATGGCCGGATACACCCAAATTGAACAGTGGGACCGCGAGTTTGCCTATATGCAGGAAGCCGGCATGAATCTGTATATTTTCCAGTGGACAGCGGATGCGAAATATAAGACCACGGTTTATGAAACCGCCATCCCTGGCTGGGAGCAGTCTTCCAAACCCGACCAGGTGGCGCTCGTGCTTTCTTCAGCCAAAAAGCACAGCATGAAGGTGTTTCTGGGTCTTTCTTTCAGCGAAGAATGGCTCTCCAAACAGGCTAAAGATAAAGCCTGGCTGACCGAGCATGCCGCTTCGATGAAACTGGTTGCCAGCGACCTGTATCAAAAATTCTACGCCAGTTATCCGGACACCTTTGCCGGCTGGTATATCAACTGGGAAATGGATAATGTGGCCGGTTACAACACGGATCCGGTTCAAAAAGAAACCATGACCGCGGCACTGAAGGAGGTGGTGGATCACCTGCACGGTTTGAATCCCCAACTGCCTGTCAGCCTTTCGCCCTATTTCCATGCCAAAAAAGGCGCCACTGCGGAAGAGTGGAAATCTTTCTGGCAGGAGATGGTCCAGAAGACCGGCCTGGATATCCTTATCCTGCAGGATGGTGTGGGCGTGGGCCGCGCCAGCCTGGATGACCTGCCCACCTGGTTCAAGGGTGTCTGTGATGGTGTTCATGCGGCAGGCGGGCAGTGCTGGGATGACCTGGAGATATTCTCGGGACAATCTGCGGTCAACAACCCTGCCCCGACTGAGCGCATCATCCAGCAAATTGAAACCGCTGCGCCGTATGTGGATAAAATCGTCTCCTTCAGTTTCAACGTCTCCATGTCGCCCGAATACGGTCTGGATCCACAAGTCTATGCTCGTTATCGATCCTATGTGGACAGCCAGAAAGGCTCAGCAACCGCCACGCCTCTGGCGCCGACCCCCACCCGCAGCGGTCCCACCCCGACCCTCATCGCCACCACCACCCCGCAGCCGCCCATCCGTGGTTCTGCTCCGGCGCCACTGTTCAGTCAGGGCACCTTCATTCAGCCCTGGACCCTCGACGGCTATACCGAAGACCGGCCGTGGGAGCATGAATTTGCCCTGATGAAGGACGTGGATATGTCGCTGGTGATTCTGCAGTGGACGGCAGATTCAAAGAATCAGACCACCATCTACGATACCGATTTGCCCGGCTGGGTCCAATCCACGCCGTATGATGAGGTGGACCGGCTGCTGTCCTATGCGGAGAAAAATCATTTTCAGGTGTTCCTGGGCCTGGCCTTCAACGAAGACTGGTGGAGCGTGGAAGGCGCCAAACGCGACTGGATGCTCAGCGAAGCCGAGAAAATGTCCGCCGTCGGCAGTGAGCTCTACCAGAAATTCCAGGCGAAGTATCCCCATGCCTTTGCCGGCTGGTATATCAACTGGGAGATGGATAATCAGTCCAGCTATAACACCAATCCGGAACACCGCCAAAACATGAAAGACGCGCTTAATGTGGTGGCCGGAAACCTGAAGGCCCTCAATTCAGAATTGCCCGTCAGCATTGCTCCCTATTTCAATACCTCAGGCGGGGCCACGCCGGCCGAATGGAAAGTATTCTGGAAGGAGATACTCAATGCCACCCGGGTCGATATCCTGATGCTTCAGGACGGCGTGGGTGTGGGCCATGCAACTGTGGAAGATCTGCCCGCCTGGTTTGAGGCCGTTTGCAGCGGCGTCCATGCCGCCGGGAAGCAGTGCTGGGATGATCTTGAGAATTTCACCGGCACCACCAGCCTGCAGCCGGCGCCCATCGAACGGGTGATTGCCCAGCATCAGGCCGCTGCACCTTTTGTGGATAAAATCGTAACCTATTCATTTATTGAGGCCATGTCGCCGGAATTCGGTTTTGATCCCATGGTTTACAACCTCTACAAAGCCTATGTGGATGGGCTGGCACGCCGGCCAACCGCCACCCCGCTCTCACCCACCGCCACCCTCCTGCCGCCGACTGTGGTTCCGACCATGACTCCGGCTGCCCCGCGTCCTTCTGCCGGGGGTATCCGACCGGTCACCTCCGGAACCTTCACGCAGCCCTGGACCGTGGATGACTACACTCCGGAAAAATGGGAGCAGGAGTTCCAGTTGATGGAAGACCTGGGCATGGACCTGTTCATTTTCCAGTGGACCGCAGATTCCAAAGCCCAAACCACCATCTACCCAACACAGCTGGAGGGCTGGAGCCAGGCTTCTCCTTATGATCAGATTGAAGCCGGTCTGGCCGCCGCCAGCCAGCATCATGTCAGGGTGTTCATGGGATTGGCATTCAGCGAAGACTGGTGGATGAAGCAGGGCAGCGACCGCGCCTGGCTGTTGCAGCAGGCTGAAGTGATGAATCGGGTCGCGGATGAAATCTATGCCCGCTACTACCCGGCTTATCCCGATACCCTGGCAGGCTGGTACATAAATTGGGAGATGGATAATGGCAGCGGCTACAACACAGATGAGTTCCAGAAACAGAATATGATCGATGCGCTGAATGCGGTCAGCGTTCACCTTCACAGCCTCAATCCGGCTCTGAAAACCAGCATCGCTCCCTACTTCAATGCCCGCACTGGCCTGCTCCCCGATGCCTGGGGGCCATTCTGGCAGCAGGTGTTGAGCAGAGCCGATATCGATATTCTGATGCTGCAGGACGGCGTGGGTGTGGGTCATGCCGCCGTGGAAGATCTGCCGGTCTGGTTTGAGGCCGTCTGCGGCGGCGTGCATGCTGCCGGCAAGGAATGCTGGGACGACCTGGAAAACTTCACCGGCGCTTCAGCCGTGAACCATCCGGCGCCCATTGAACGGTTGATCCTCCAGCACCAGGCGGCAGCCCCCTATGTAGATAAGATCGTCACCTTTTCCTTCAATGTGGCCATGTCGCCGGCCTTTGGCGTGGATCCCAGGGTGGTGGAAGCTTACAAGGCTTATATCGAATCTTTGAAATAACCTTCAAACACCCCCCATATCCATTTCAACCGTCCGCCTGCACTGAACAATGGTGCGGGCGGATTCTTTTTTCAGGTTTTTTCGTTATAACCCCGATTTGGCAACAAAAAACACCCTTCACAGGGTGTTTTAGGTGGGCGCGGAGGGGCTCGAACCCCCGAACCTCACGGATGTGAACCGTGCGCTCTAACCAGCTGAGCTACGCGCCCGAAGTGTCTAGATTATAGCAGAGGATTTCACCTTTGGCAAGGATTTTGCCAAATTCCTTTTCACGATGTTTCCCTGTGATACAGTGTGAAATTCCGAAAAAAATTCAGAGAGGGGTACCCAGTTCTCAGGAAATCAATCAATAGTGATATCTGGCCTGTAGAAAATCAATCTGATTTTCCCTCACAAGATACACAATGCGATGTTCCAGGGTCAACCGCCTTGACCAGGCTCCTGGCGAAAGATATTTCAGCGGTTCTGGTTTGCCAATCCCTTCAAAAGGATCGCCTAAAATGGAGGCAATCAAACCAAAAACCTTGAGCGCAAATTTTCGATCCGTCTCAACCCAGTAACGCAGATCCTCGATAAATTCGGGCTGAAATACAGCGACCCATTCTTTTTTACTCAAGTTCTACCATCCCCCGTAAATCATCCAGGGTTCGTGGCTGAACCTCATTTTTCAATGATCGACCAAGCGCAGAAAGTAGTCGCTCGGCATTAGCTGGAGAGCGTAACAGGTAAGCTGTTTCCATCAAGCTTTCCAGTTCAGACGCAGCAATCATTGCGACTTCTTCTTCACCCCGTCGTTGAATGATGACCACTTCACGATTATGTGTCACCTGATCGAGTAATTTGGCCAGTCCATTACGAGCCTGAGTGTATGTTGTTTGAATAGTCACTTCAGCCTCCTTACTGTACAGACTTACTGTACAATATTCTTCTCTGTTTGTCAAGACACATTTTCATCCAATTTATTCCGCCTACCTGCCGCCACTAGAATTTTATGTGATTTTTTTCAGATGGCAGGAACCACAATTGATTGTGAGGGGTTTGTGTAGAAAATCAGGCTATAATATTTGATATGGATAAGATTGAGCGATTCCGCCGCCTCATCAAGGGTTTGAACAGCTTGTGGATGGAAGGAATGGATCTGGAATGACAACAACCGACCTTCTCCGTAGGCTGTATCATGTGGTGCAAGCCGAGGCAGCTACCCAATACCAGGCATTGGAGCAGCAATGGAATGCACCTCTATCTGAACGGGTTGCTAAAGGCTGGGCCATTGAAGGCCTGCATGTCGAAAGAATTGATGGGGAAACAATATATCTTGTCTGTGATACCAACATTTCGCGGTTTCGGGAAGGAGACCTGGTCGCACTGCACAGGGGCAATCCCAGGGATCCCAATGCTCTGCATCTTGAGTTAACTTATGACGGGGAACAGGAAATTGAAGCCTCTTTAGTTCGTGGCAATGTTTATTTTCTAACTGCCGAACCCGATGGTTGGATCATCGATCAGGATTGGTTTGATGCCAGTCAATTTTATTTGGATGCCCTGAATACGGTGGCGGACTCTCACCGCGGGCGGGCGTTGATTTTGCCGCTTTTGAATGGCTCATTAATCCCCAAGGTCGATTTTGCCCGCTACGACCGCTGCGTGCATGAAATTGATTTTATCGGTCTAAATGATAGTCAGATCGAGGCTGTGGCACAGGCCTACGCAGTGGATTTGCTGCACCTGATTCAAGGTCCCCCTGGCACGGGAAAAACGCTGATGTTGGCACATCTGGCCAAACTGTTGGTCAGAGATGGACAGCGCGTTCTGGTGACGGCGCTCACTCACCGGGCCATCCATAATGCTCTGAATAAAATCATTCAGGTGGATGAGCATATTCCAGTGTGCAAAATCGGCAACAAACGGTTGATTGGCGATCTAAACGTACCCAATTACGAAAATTTTACCGAATCCAAATTTGAAAGCATTCATGGGGGATATGTGGTTGGGGCCACGCCTTTTGCTTTGCTGTCGCAGCGCTTGGCAAATGTTGAATTTGATGTGATCCTTTTTGATGAGGCAAGCCAGATCACCCTGCCCCTGGCAATCATGGGCATGCTGGCGGGCAATAAATATATCTTCATTGGAGATGATAACCAACTGCCGCCTGTGACTATATTGGATCAAAAGTGCGAACAGCAGCCAGCCATCTTTTCCTACCTGGCTGGGCGGGGCAATGAAACCATGCTGAATATCACCTACCGGTTGAATGACGCCCTGACCCATTGGCCCAGCCGCACATTTTATGGTAACCAGTTAAAATCCAGTCAGGAAGCAGCTGGGCGACGCCTTCAACTGGTTGGAAACAGTTCTCGCTGGGATTTTGTCCTGGACCCGGCTGCGCCCGTCATTTTTCTGGATTTATGCCACCGCAACACCACGGTTCGCAGCCTCCACGAGGCAGAAGTGGTGGTCGAGTTAATCCAGGCCCTGCTGGATCATCATATTCAGCCTGATGATATTGGCGTGGTGGTCCCCTACCGGGCGCAAAGCCGCCTGATTCGCACCCTTCTCAGGCGAGCGGTGGCGAACAAAGAAATAACGGATCGAATCGTAGTCGATACGGTCGAACGGATGCAAGGCCAGGAAAGGGAGGTGATTCTGGTCTCTTTTGCTACCTCCAGTTCTACGTTTGCTTCCATGATGGCGGGGTTTATTTTTCAACCTCAGCGTCTCAATGTGGCCATCACCCGGCCGCGGACAAAACTGATTATGGTAGGCAGCCGAAAAATTCTCTCTGCGCAGACAGATGATCCGGATAACGCTTACGCCATTAAATTGATGCAGGACCTTGTCGATCATTGCCAGGTCTTCACTGTTCCAGATGGTTCCCTCATCCGCTGATGGCTCACATTCTACCCGACACCCTTCCACAATCTCTCCCTGGTGAAGTGCTCAAAACCTTCCGTGCTTTGAAGGCTTTACCCGATTCATATTTCATCTGGCATCATCTGGCGCCCTGGCAGCCCGAAACCCCTGATTTTCTCCTGATCACGTTTGATGGCCGCGCTTTACTGATCAAAGTCAGCACAGCCTCAGCGCAGCAAACCACCGTCGCAGCACAACTATTGCTGATTGATGAAAACCGTCCACCTCTGGGAAAACCCGAAAATGATATCTTCAACCAATTCCTGACAAGTCTGGATTTTCCACCAGGCGCAGATCTGGAAACATTAACAGTGTTTCCAAATATCCCGCATGCAAAAGTGACCGAAAGCCGAATTGGACGGCCACCTGGTGAAGCCCAGTGGGCTGGCAAAGAGATCTTACAGGCTGGAGCAAATACGACCTGGGAGACCTATCTACCTCAACGGCCGTTGGATCGTTTATTGCTGGAAAAGATCCGCCATCGGTTTTCACCTGAAGTGGTGGTCTGTTCGGAAATGACCGTGCGGCAGGTCCCAGAACGCCGGCGTGAGGCTGGTTTGACCGATTATTTATTGGACTACCAGCAAGAAATGGCCGTGAAAAATGATCTGACTCTTGAGCCAGATGGGCAGCTGCTCAGCCGCGATTTTGGTTTGAATATTATCAACGGGGTAGCTGGCAGCGGTAAGACTCTGATTCTGCTTTTCCGGTTACGCCTCCTTTATCACCTTTATCCGGGCAAACGGTTCCTGGTGTTGACCCACAACCGCCCGTTGACCAGAGATATGGAGGCTCGTTTTAACCGCCTGGAAGGCAAGCTTCCAGATAACATTGAATGGGCGACCTTTTTCGGCTGGTGTAACCACCACTGGCCTCAAAAACATATTCCATGGGTGGATCCCCTGTCAATCGCAAAACGGGAAGAGGTTATAAAGCGGGTCTGGCAGAAATACCTGGCAAATACAACCATCTCTGAACAGATGTTTTTAAGTGAAATCGATTGGATCAAAGATCAACTACCCATTACTGAGGAAAATTACCTTTCCATTGACCGGCGTGGACGCGGGTTTGGGTTGAATCTGGATCAACGCCAACACATCTGGGCCGCCATGACGGCTTACCAGCAGGAGTTGACTCAATTGCGTAAAATGGATTGGGGCGAGGTTCCTCAGCAGCTCTGGAAACTGGCTGATGAAGGTAAGTTTGAAATACCCCAATATGACTTCATTTTTATTGATGAAGGTCAATTTTTTGCCCCAATCTGGATGAAACTGATCCAGCGCGCGCTCAATCCACAAAATGCACACCTTTTTGTGGTTGCTGATCCAACACAGGGTTTTCTGGGACGGAAAACATCCTGGAAAGCGTTGGGGCTGGAAGCGCGTGGCCGCACCCACCAGTTACGCCGCAGTTACCGCACCACTCAGGAAATTATGCGCTTTGCCACCTTCTTCTACCGCTCGCGGGTGGCCGATGAAAAGGACGAAGAAGTTCTGGCACCGGATATGCTGAACATGCCCAACGGCGCGATTCCTCAGGTCATCTATCTGACGAGCCCACAGGATGAAATTGCCAGAGTGGCCAATGAAGTGTCGGAATTTTTGAAAAATGGATGCCCAAGAAAAGATTTGCTCATTTTACATGCCAATTACGCCGGGCAGGAGGCGTTGATCGAGGCGATCAATCACCGCGTCGGCAAAAATGCAGCAATGGATCCCAAGAAGACTTATCCGGGCAATTATGTGCGAGTGACCACTTTGAATGCTGGCGCCGGCCTGGAGAGCCCCATTGTCTTTCTGGTGGGTCTGCGCGATTTATTCGAGGAAGAACAATCTTTACGGCTGGCAGACGACGAGCGTGAAGCCATGATTCGCGACAACACAAGAAAGATCTATATGGCCGCCACCCGGGCCGGGCAGAGGCTGGTGTTTACGTATGTGGGCGAGTTACCCGAGGCCGTTGCTCGTCTATTTAATGGTTGAGAAAATCTGGATTGTCAGATCATCCGAACAGGTATATTATTTCCTGGCAATTGCAAAGCTGTTTGGAAAAGATGTCATTTTCCCAAACTGCTGCTGGAGAATCCACCTGCTATCTCTTCATGATTGCACCGTTCGTCTCTTGCCGATAGAGCAGCCTATGGGATGGCCCCTCCAATGGTTGAAACTGAGTTAAAAAGGAGACACAAAATGCAAAAGGACTATGATCTGTTCTATGAAACACCCGGTACAGTTAACGAGAAGAATTGCCCAATCTGCGGGGCTCTCTGCCATGTGAAACGAAATGTGATCACTGCTTCAGGTTATGTGGCAGCCATGGCGCATGCGGTCAGTCCATACGATGTTTTTACCTGCCCCAACGCTGAGACCCCCTGGCACGATAAAGCCGTCAGGCTGGTTCAGGAAATGGAAGAAACTCCCAGTAAACGGCTGGCTGACCTGATGCGTCTGGATCTGGAGGACCTGTTAAAGGAAAATCTGGAAAGCTAAAATTTTTACCAACGTGTTTGGCGTTGACCATCATTATCGGGAATAAACCGTCAAGGAATAAGGCCGGTTATTCCCGATTTTCGCGGTAGACAATGGATCTCCAAACCCATCTGTGGGATGACTCTCTGCCTGTTGGCGGGAAAATGTCCTTGTGACGCGTTTTGACTGCTTTTTGATCGATTCGGAGGTGTTTGGGCCCTTCCACTCACTTCTCCGGGCTGGTTGGGCAATGAAAAACTGAAATTGGCTTGAAAAAAACCTGCTATCCCTTCCTGGAGGCAGGCTTTTTTTGAATTATACAACACGCTCTTCAAGAGAGCGTTGCATAATTAACCAGTGAAGAAATGACCAGTGAACAAGGAAATGTGGTAAAGTTTTTTTATCAAGAAAAATAAACCACGCCTTACCCACTGGTCAATATGAGTATACAACAAAATTTAT
>Ga0209311_1000555_pt1 | contig 33552 bp, 19 predicted proteins | sample AD_UKC045_MetaG_FD_184417 | JGI IMG/M metagenome (GOLD analysis project Ga0209311, IMG submission 184417) | Active sludge microbial communities of municipal wastewater-treating anaerobic digesters from USA - AD_UKC045_MetaG (SPAdes) (version 2) | ecosystem: Engineered > Bioreactor > Anaerobic >... | reverse complement strand
TTCATTCGGATGCTACTCCGCCCTCCCGTCAGACTGGATATATCCTTTCGAATACACGCTCACGCGATATAAACCGGGCGGAAGCTTGAATTTGGCGGGCGTCTTCCGGTCCTGGATCTGGTTATTGATCCAAATCGAAGCCCCCGTGGGCTGCGACAACACCGATAGCGTGGCCTCCATGGGCTTCAATATATATTTCCGGTCGTATTGAAAATCCTCCTTGACCGTGATCGTCTCCGTCTGAGGATAGTAATTTGGTAACTTTATATCAAACTGATATTCCCCGATGGGAAGCGCTATGCGGAACAACGGGGTGTTGCCCAGGCTTTTGCCGTCCTTGAGCAGCGTGACTTCCGCCCCCGCGGGCTCCGATTCCACCGTCAGATAGCCCACCAGAGGCTCCATGGCTATCACGAATTTCTCTTGTTGACCCTCCTTCACCTGGATGCGGTCCGCCGCCTTTTTATACCGCTCCTTTTTCAGGAGCACCTCAATCCAGCCGGGCGGCATGCCGGACAACGTCACCGGCGTAAGCCCCCGCTCGATGCCCTCTATCATAACCGTAGCCCCCTGTTCGGGCTGGCTGTCTATTATGATCTGGGTGCCCCTCGCCTTCTGTTCACCCCGCCCACACCCGGCGGCAAGCACAAGCACCACGGCTGCCGCAAACACCCAGCCACGGCCACATCCACCACTTCGGATACAGCCGATCTCAGGCTCCAGGCCTCCACAGCCTCCCTGTTGACGCTCCGTCGCCATTGTTCTCCTTCCCCTTTTCGGGGGCCGCCCCGGCGTTCACGCCGTCACTCCGGCCTTTTCCCGCGGCGGCAGCCGTTTTGGATGAATGGGGACGCGGACAGTGCCGCCGGCATATAGGCACGGCCCGCCTGCCCCAGGCGCAGCACGCTGAACCTGCGGGAAGCCGCGCCTTCGGCAGTTCTCTCCCTGCCCCGTCTCCATACACCACGCATTATGTACCACGAAACACGGTTAAAGCGCAAGACTGCTCCAGGCAAATGCCTCTACTCGCGATTGATCATCTTTACCGGCTGCTCATCCCGCAACGGGGCTTCCACATACACCGTGAACGCAATCGATGCCGGCGTGGCATCCTTCACTTCATCCCCCGAACAACGATCCCCCGGCGTGGGATCCTCCACCGTCCGAACCGACAATAGATAATTCACGTCCCGTTTGCGGTACTGACTTTCATCGCCATTATCGCCCAATTGGTCCACATAATTGTTCTCACACTTGGGCGGACGGATGTTCATGAAGGACCTGATGGACGGACAGTTTTGTGGTTTATCGGGGGATTCGCACAGATCGGTCCAGCAATCCCATGCCATGGAATACCCGTATATGTCCATAAACTGGCTTGGCGCCTTCTCGGACAACAATATGAGCGTGTCGGGGATATACAATTTCACGGGGCCGCCGCCGGAAAATCGGATGCGGCCCGCGGCCACCTGACGGGAATCCTCGAACAGCTCCCACTCGGCGAACAGAGTATTCAAATCGCTCGTATCGGCCATCCCCGGCGTGATGGTGAATGCCGCCTCAATGCGCTCTCCGCACGCATCCAACGGCAGCAACGGAATCCGCGTCGAAGAACCGAACTGCGTTTCATAAGCGTCCGGTTGGGGCGGATTCTGATAATCAACGCCATTCTGCTCATACCAGAACTGCGCGGTCGCCGTGGTGTCGAGCACATAACCACCCGGCGTATGCCACCACCAGTATTCGATGTCCTTGGCCTCAAGTTCTTCAAATGTGGTAGTAGAGCCGACATTATTTGGCTGAGCATTCCCCGCTTCATCCGCCCCCGCCACCGTCAGCATCACCCACTCGTTCGGGCATCTGGCTAATAGACTGCCCAATGTCATTCCTTCCTCGGTCATTGGCCATTGCATGTCAATGGTGTGCTTCTCATTCCCGCAACTCCAATCCGAATCGAGGACGATCTCCCAATCCGCTGTTTCAGGGGGTGCGTCCTGCTGGATGGCATGCCAGAGCGCAACTTGCGCCACCGGCTTACACGGCTCCGCGCCCTTGGGGGCAGCGTTCTCATCCCGATCCAGGGTCCATGACAGGATCGGCTCTGCAATCGTTATGCCCTTGGGGAAATCCGCCTCCAAGCGCGCGTGCGGATCCCGCTCCCACCATATATTAAATAATCGGGGCGTTGAGTATACATTACCGGCAAGATCAGCCACATCGAACCCGGCATTCTTAACCCAACTTGTGTCCCCCGCAAAAGATATATTCTGCAACGGCCACAAGACGGTTAAAACATCCCCGTCCAGATTGTAAACAGGCCGGCTGGCCTCGGTGCTATCGGGCCAGTCATTCGCACCGTCCGACCATCGCGCTGTCCCCGGCAGGAACACCAAATCCACGACACCAATTCCTATTGTGCTATCAGAGGACTTGGAAAATCCGTCTAAAATTTCAGATACGGAGGGATCGGTCGTTCCCAGAGTTAAGCCGCCCGTATCCATGCAAAAACCGGAAGTTATCACAGGGTGTTCAACACCATCCGGATCCACGGGCAGAACTTCTTGAAAACTCATCTTAAACGTAAACTGCAGATACGGTTCAGCCGAAGCGTCAAAAAATACAAACGGTTCATTACCGTCTCCAAATCCAGCATTGTCATTATACGGCAATGGATATGTCCCCCTCCAAGAGTTGGGAAAATAGCACGGCATGCCACCAGCATTGCCGATGCCGTTATAATCACTAAGGTACATATCCGGCGTGCCCAATAAAACTATATCGGGCGGGGTCATGTCGATGACAAATTCCCTGTCGTTATCGGGAACCGTCACCACGCGTGCAAGATCTCCTTCAAGACCGATGAAAAGGCCGTTCACGCGCAAATAGATCCGCGCAAGCCCTTCCACGCCATGATATCCATCGTCAAAAAGGGTGAAGGCGCCGGGCAGGGTAAAGGTGGCCGTGAGAGTATTGCCCGTCTGCTCAGGATTCTCTGCGATCAGTTCATCCGCGAAACCATCGCTTAAGGAGGCTTCTTGCGGCTTGATTATAATGGCATTGGTCTCACTCCCGCCAAGATTCTCCACGGTCACGGTCACGGTGAATTCTTGTCCATTCGGCAACTCCAATATATTGTAATTCGTACACCGGGAGGCATACGGAATGATATTTGAGATATTGCAGTCCGTCCAATTGATCCAGCCGCCCGTCCCAAGCCCCAGGCACACATCGTCCACATAAATCGCCGAGCCGCTGCCATTGTTGAGCGTACTCTCGAATTTCAACTCCTTTTCATCAGAACTCACATGTTCGGAAATGTCAAACGTCTGCTCCGTATAATCCGCCACGGCAGTGGTGGCGCTGTTGTATGTGGCAAGCTCCTTCCCGGCCATCGACACCACCAGCGATTCATCGGGCTTCAGGGCCGCGGGCATTTTCAAATAGAACGAGAGTACGCTGCGGTTGAACGGTACCACGAACGACTGAGACAATGTGCACGTTTCCGACACGAAGCCAAACACCGCCGCATACGGCGTGGAACTGGCCTTGTCGCCTACGTCCCGTATGGCCTTATCGGGATCATCCCACACGCTTGCATCGCTGAAATCGCCCCCGCTCACCAGCGTAGCGGGATCGTCCGGACATGCCTCCCCAAGGCATACATCATCCACATAAAACAGCGTGGTGCCAGTCACAACTCCGTGAAATTCCAGACTCTGCTCGCCGCCCGCCACCGTGGAGACATCAAACTCTATCTCCTTGTAATTCTCGCCCGTGTACGACGCTTCGTTCGGGTTATGGTTGTTCTCCTCATCATAGGCGAACGTCACATTGCCATCGGCGTCTACCACCGCTTTAAACACCTCCGACCCCGCCAACGATACCGTCAAACTATCCTCCGTATTTCCTTTTCCGGCTTCTATGCGGAATTGAAAATTCAAGCGCATCTTGCCACCCCGCGGGATGGTGAAATGGGCAGCATATTCTGGAGAAAGCACCTCGCTACCTTCAACCTGTGCAGTGCCTGTCCAGTTTGCATCACCCTGAGTGAAAAGTCCGTTCTGAACGACTTCCGTCCCTGCAGGCAGTATGCCCGGTGCAGTGATTGAAACATCTTCCAGGTTGAAAAACGTTGGCTTTATGCGCGGTGTTATTTTTGAAGAAAATTTGAGCTCGGATCCATTAAGAATCTTTTCTAACGGCAAGGTAATCTTAACATCTACCCAATCATCAAACGTGTGGGCGTGGTTAAAGTACTCAAAAGACGCAGGATATTCCGGGTACGTCGTTACATCGCTTCCGTCATAATTTACGCGAAATACTTCATCACCACCTACGGACGCGGCAAAATAGTCAACATCATGCTCGTGTCCCTTATCCTCGATTTTTACAAAAAATCTCAATTCCGCCTTTAAGTCACCCCCGAAATGCGCCGCGTGATTGGCCGCCGCCTCATTTTCCAGCACAATCACCGGATACGCCGATAGATTCGTGTTGGCCATCCAGACAGTGTTATCCCCTTCAAAATCGCCCGATTGAATACGATTGCCTGTTTCACAGTCGGGACTCGGAACGCAGATGTTGTCCACATAGATTTCCGTGGCGCCGATCATATGACTTACAAACCGCAACTCCTGTTGTGAGCCTGGCGGAACGCTCGTGAGATCGAATTCCACCGTGGAGGCATTCCCCGTGGGAGTTTCCGTAAAGGGATAGGGCCCGGGAAATTGCGGCACGCCCGTGGAATCCACCACCATCAAGGGCACCCCGCTCAGCATGGCTGTAAAAAGATCCTCGCCGTTGTTGCTCGGTTTCTTAATCGTGTAGCGAAAACTCAACTTGGGCCCCACAGAAGTTCCCACAAGTTTCAACACATTGGGCAGACTGGGGGCATCTGGAACTGAAATAATCGCATCATCGGCCACCGCCAAATCCAACACGGAGCATTGCGTATCAAAATTGAAAGAATTTACACACGGTATTGCATCGGAACCGTCTCTCGCGCCTATCCGGAGATCGTCGATCAAAAAGACGCTGCGCTGCGGCTCATCCGGATTTCCAACCTGCACTTCAAAATTAACGACTGGCGCTGGCGCTATATTCAGCCGGATGGGAATTGTGATTTCCGTATATGCGGTATGCGAATACACATCATCCGGAATCGGGGCTATTGTACCCAGCCCCGTAATAACAAGAATATCGCCGCTCGTTGGGCTTACCGGCCCCTGCATCTTCAACATGAAGGAAAGCACCAGCGGCCAACCGAACTTCGCGGCATGCGTGCCATGGTAAGCGCCTTCAGCCACAACCAAGGTGAGCGGGGTGGGTGTCCAGAGCACGCTGGGACCCGGGCCGGCTTCAAAAGTCTCCATGCTGCCGGTTGCAGCCATTTCGATATCATCTAAATAAAAAAGGCTCACCCCTGCGCCATTCGACAGTTCAAACGCCAGATTTCTGTTTCCCGTATCCGGGACGTGAACTAAAACGTTGACATAAACATCCAGTGGCAAAGGATTGGGCACGGACGCATCCGTATGTGCGCTATTCGTTATGTTTCCCACTCCATTCACGGCAAACCGCTCGTTAGTGCCAACGGTTAATTTCAATACATCGGATGGGTCGCCCCCATGAGGAATTTTAAGCCAGAAGACGAGATCTGACGCGCCAGCGAACGTTTCTTGATGCACAAGCCGTTGCGGTGTTGATGGCATAGTGAACGGCATGGAAAGGTCATCAATTCCTGACCTCGGCATAACAAAGGTTTGGCTCAGGTCCTGATCGAGCCCGGAGAACGTGACATTAAGGGGTTGTGACAAATAGGGGTCCACGCCTACGATAGGCAGGGTAACCTTTTGGGTGAGGGTCTGGTCGATGCCGGAGATGGTGCTGCTCTTGAACTGGGCATATCCGCTGCCATTTCGCGCGTTGCCGCTTTCGCCTTCTCCCTCACCTTCGCCTTCGCCGCCGCCGACAATAATGGCGTCCTCGCCCTGCCTGTCGCAGTTTTCCGACCAGACTTCATGCCCTTGCTCGAAATCACCGTTGTCAATGCCGCAATCCAGCGCGTGAACGTTTGCCGGGAAAACCAGCCCTCCCATGGCGATCAAGCCCAGAACCACAACAAACGCAACGATGCTGCGGCGTTCCGTTGGCGGGTTCAAGCGATAAAACAGATGGATGCACAGGGACACACCGGTCCCTGTGGAGTGACGGGTTCCGCCGCCCAGCGGATCCCTATGGTGTAATGCGTTAGAGCCTCTCATGACGCGACCTCCTCTGACGCTGTTGTACCTCGCGAGCCCCGCGCGCCGCGCGGGGGAATCACGCTATGTGGGTTTACTTCCTCATTGTAACGTTTCATTAGTATTTTACACTATAAAGCCGAATGCTGGCGCTTCCGGCGCCGTCCTGATTCGGTCCGGACATTCAATTTTCCTAACGGCAAAACGCCGTAACTCCTTTGCCTGCGGCAAGATGCCGCTTTCATGAAGTCCCACCTGGAGATGGGACCTACTATTCACTCCAACTCTCATAAAGTCCCACCTGGAGATGGGATCTACTAGTCGCTCCAACTCTCATGAAGTCCCACCTGGAGATGGGACCTACTATTTACTCCAACTCTCATGAAGTCCCACCTGGAGATGGGACCTACTATTCGCTCCAACTCGTTTCCCATTTCTTCCTAACGGCTAACGGCCAATGGCTAGCGGCTCCTATGCCCCTGCTCTGAAAATTCCCCGTACCCTCCACCCATTTTCATGGTTTCAGGGGGAATCTACGATTCATGGTAACTCGTTCCCAAGTTGTACTTGGGAACGCACTTGTCTTCAAAGCTGTGCTTTGACCGTTCCATCTCGTTCCCAAGTTGTACTTGGGAACGCACTTGTCTTCAAAGCTGTGCTTTGGGCCTTCACCGTATTCAACTGTCTATTCCGTCCATTTTATCCTCTACGCGCCCTCAATAGCACGTTTTTCTTACTACTTCATAATCACCTGGTCAGACGCGAGCGCGGGCGTGCGCCGTTCATAGACCATCCGGCTCTTGGTTTCCGCCGTGGTCACGAACTCCTGGCCCCGGTAATCGTAAACGCCATTGCCGTCATAATCAATGCCATACCCCGCCTGAACCGTCGCAATAACCTGGAAGACATCCGACCGGACCGTGATCGAGTTGGCCATGCGCGTGAACCGGGCGATGGCCTCGTCAAACCGCCGCTCGGAACTGGCATCGTTGCTCAGCGGCTTGAATACAACCTGCTGGTTGGGATTAATGGAGTCCGGGAAAAACTGATCCTCCGTCAGATCGCTGTTCTTCTCATAATACCGGCCATCCACGTGCCTGGGCCGCAACGACATTATCAACGCGGACAGCCGCTGCGCCGCGAGTTCCTCATGCCCGGTTACTTCTCCCAGGAAATCCGTAGCCGTCTGATACCCGTCCGTGCTATAGTTCTGCCGCGGCGCCATGGTCTTTCCCGAACCCGCGCCAAAAACCGACAGGGCCAGGTCATCCGGCGAAGTCCAGGGCTGCTGCGCGGTATTATTGGCAGGCAACACCGGCACCGAAGGCAGATCAACCTCATCATCCGGTTCGTACGGCCGGCCAATGGGTTCCCATTGCGGCACACCCCCGTCTACAACCAGCCGTGAGACAGTCCTGAGGACATTCGCCACGCCGGGCAAGCCCATCAGCGGATTGAACAATTCGTCCTTTACCTGTGGATTGCTAAGGCGGACCACCCGGTCCTGCACCGTGTTAATGTTGATGCGGCCCGGTGCGCGCTTACGCGGCGTCAGCACCACATGCGTGATCGCGGCCACCTGTCCCGGCTGGCCCATGTTCCGCACGCGCAATGCCAGGAAATTATCCGTCACGCGGACCACCTGCGGCTTCAAGGAGCCGGTTCCGCTGGTTCCATAGATGATCAGGCCGTCCAGCCCCGGCGTATACACCGTGTTCGGCGTCCAGTCCTCCGGATGCGCCAGCCCGGGATTTTCATCCCCGGAGCCTTTCGGGGCCTGACCCTGGGCGCGCGTGCGATCCGTGATCACCTCCAGGCCAAGACGCGGCTCAAACTGGATATTGCCAAGGGTGTCCGGGTCCATCGCCAGCAAATCAAACGGGCAATACGCCCCCGTGCCGGCCGATAATATCGACGATTGCTTACTCCATGCCTCTTCGAGCGCATTCCCCATGCCGGGGATATACGTGCCCACGCACACATAATATTCGCCGTTCTCAAGCCCGTCCCCGGCATCCCACGTGAACAACGCCTCCGGACGGTGCGCCTGATTCACGTTTTCACGCACTTCGCTCACATACATGAATGCCCGCTTCTCCAGGGACCAGCGCTGCGCCAATTCTGCTTGACCCAGCATCCCGGCAAAAGCGGTGCCATCCGTACCCAAACTGAACAGATAATCCGTGTTGTACATGTAGCAGCGCTGTATTCCGCCGGGCAGCAGGAAGCTCATCGCACTGTACCCTTCGGGGAACGGAGAATAATAGGGGAATTGCCGGTTGGTTTTACCCGTAAGATCACTATCGCCGGGCAACTCGAACAGGAACACGGGCATCCACGCCGCCGGTGCATGCGCCTGCGTTAGATCATGAGGCCCCGTGCAATCCGGCGTCGTGCCTGAGAACACCGTCTTCCATTGCAGCAAATCCGTAAACGTGCCATCCGCATATTGCAACTGTGTATCCACCCACGTGGTGTTCGGATTGGGATTGGGCCGGATGGGCGTTAGCTCCGCCAAACCCACCGGCAGGATAATCGGATTCATCGCCATCGCGTCCACCGTCTCCTCCACCCACGGAACCGACACGTCGTTGGATTGACCCACCATCACCCCCTGCAGCGACGTATCCTGGAAGCTGACCACGGTCGAATCCGGAATATTCGGGCTTAAGGATTCCCGGTAGAACCCGTAGTTCAGATGCGTCATGTCATACAAGAACGGCTCCTCTTCCAGTGGCCGCAACATGCGGTGCTGGAAGGTAATCATGGGCAGCCGCGCCAGATCCCCGTTGCTCCGCAACGATTGATTGCGTAAATAAAGTTCCCGTGACGACCAATCCAGGTTCTGAATCAAATCGCCGTCACTGGAATTCGATGGCGACGCACCCATGTTCACCCAATCGCCCGCGATAAATTGCGATTCCGGCCGCTCGTTCCCCAGTTCTTCCGTGCCGCTTGGAACGGTTATGCCCAGCTTAGCCGCCACAAGCCGCACCAGATCCGCCGGATTTTCCATAATACGCTCCGCCATGTTCATCCGTAGCGGCGAACCATCCAGCGCATGCCCGAATAATCGGTACTCATCGCGGACCATTCCCATCTGGAATCGGTTGGTGAAGGCAACCGTCGCGAAATTGGGATAATCAATGCCATTATTAACCTGTGTAAAATCGATGACCGCCGTGTAGGGGCTCAGACTGTCCGACCAGTCATCATAATTGCCGTCCGTCGCCTCCCACCGGTTCGACGTCCCAAACCGATCGCCGTTATACAACGGATGCTTCCGCTCCAGCGACCGGTAGAAATCCAACGCCATCTGATCCGGCAGCCACAATGACGTATACAGCCCCGGACGCAACGTCGGAATCTCCTCCGGCTGCGCAACACCCGAACTGTCGGTGTAATCCGGTGAATTCGCAAGATTCACCCCATCCAGGAAATAGGGACAGTCCACCATGTCGTCTATGGTGCGGTTCGTTACGTCAAATTCCCGGTACGTCACCCGATCCGCCACCTTCCCCTCCAGCGTCGTTCCTTCATACAGCGTCACCGTCACATTGTCCCCAGGATACCACCGCCGCTCCACAAACGCCTTCCAATCCGGCGGATCCGCATCCGATCCCAGATACAACGCATCGTCCGTGATGCCAAGTTGATCTGCTGGCAACTGTGCCTGATCTTCTGCATAATCCCCCAAGCGGGACACCAGTTCTTCACTTTCCGCATATGTATCCGGCACCGGGGCCGTGACACTATGCCGTGCATCCACCGCTTTCCAGAAATCGTCCACGCGGAAAACGCTAAGATTTGTAATCGCGCACGTTAGGCTATCAGGATTTGCGGGATCGGCAACAATCCGCACCATGGCTTTGGCCACCGCCTCGCAGGTCAACTCTTCGATATAGCCGCCTGGATCTATCCGCATCATCCCTTTATTTTTCAAGCCATTATCATCATCTCCCAAAACAATCTGAAATGCTCCATTGATGACGCCCCCAACATCTCCAACCGTATAACTGACCATGTACCGCCCGCCATTGACAAGCGGCAGGATGTCTCCAGCGTCCATGGCATCGATCATGTCAGGATTGTTGGGATCTTGGTATGCTTCGCCCGGGGCGTCCTGTGCTTCCAGGGCGCCGCCAACGACCGCCCAACCCGCCTCTGTAAAATCCCAAACAAGAGGATTGCTCATATCGCCATACGCAACCGTTTCATACAGGCTGTTGTCAATTTCTTGCGCATCCACCCAAAAACGATAGGGATCAGCTTCATCCCCTGACAGCGGCGCGCGATCATCAGTGGCATTCGGAAGCGTATAAATCGCCCATTGCATTTCGGAAGGATAAGTGCCCGTGTATACATTATTTTTAGCCAAATCTTGAAACCGGTTGTTGAGGAACGTGATGGGCAGCACCCCCGCCCCGAAATCCCCCGCATTCACACCGATCCCCTCATCCACGCCTTCGCTTCGGAACGGGCTGAACGGGATATCGAGGGTAAAGGGCAAGACAAATCCATCATGATCGACATCCCAGCCATCGCCACGCTCATCTACAAACCCGTCAAGATCATTGTCCACCATGTCCTTGTCAAGAGTGCCGGGGATATAAAAGCGCGGGATAACATCGCCAACGTTTCCATCGCCATCCACATCGTCCGGAATATCATCCCCATCAAGATCAATCGTATCCCAAATCAGATAGCCGCCGTCGCCGTCATTGTCAATGCCGTCGTGTTCCGGATAATTCGGGAGGAACCCGCCTTGCAGCACAATCCGGGACAGGTTCTTAAGGGCCTGTTCGGGCGCCGAACCCGGACTCAGCGCACTGTACAAATCCACCTTGCTGGAATTGGGATAGAGCGGATCTTCCCGCCAGATCGACTCATTGTACAAGCTGACAATACGATCCCACGGCTTGTCAGATCCCTGAATCGCCGTCTCTTCCGTGGATTCGATATCATTCTCCCCCCGCACCTTGGTCACACCGTCATTTTTCGTGTACTCTCTCACATGGTCCGTGCGTGAATCGATATCCGGATTCAATCCTACAGCCGCCCACCCACTCGCCACTGCCTGCTGCACCAGATAGCCCGACGTCACCCCGTCGCCGTTATTGTCCACATAATCCATGAAATAAGCGGGATCGGCGTCACCATTGCGCTCAAAAACGCTTCCGGTGGGATCATACAGTTCGCCCTCCGGATACTCGGCGATGTCCGATGAAGCATCGGCGAAGGGGGGGGCCGTCACCCCCCCAAGTTCGATATTGTCAATATCGCCGGGATCAACATCGCTCTTTTCAAGCCCGATGCCGTTCGTATTAAGCAGCGTGGGCGTAAACGGCGATTGACCCAGCGCCGGATCCGTTCCATTAATTGTTTGGTACTTGTCGTACTTCCCGTTAAACTCACTGTTCTGATCGGACTCGAAACTCAGCAGCAAATACCCATGCGGCGCGATAAGCGTGCCCTCCGGAATCGTCCAGACACTCTTAAACGTGTCCGTCGGACGGCTCGTCATCAGACTTGCATTCGCGGGATCCGGAATCCCGACCTCAAGCTGCCACCCGCTCAGATCCACCTCGACATCCGATACGTTCGTCAACTCCACCCACTCATGATCCGGCTCCTGGCTGAAATCCAGAAAATTGATCGCCAGCGGCTTGCCATCGTCCTTCACTTTCCGAAACGCAACGCACAACGCCATATCCGAAGTCAACGGTGGAATCGTTACCGTATGCGTTTCGGGATTGCCCGCTGCCGGCTCCCAGCCAGCTACCGTCCCGCCATCCGAGAAATAATATCCGCCTGGCTCCGGATTCGGATTCGGATTGAATTTGGGCTGAAGTGGATCTTCAGGCCATTTATTAGGTGCTAAATCCGGAATCGGCGTGCCATCAATAAAAACCCACCCTTCCGGTTCGCCCGGATGATGCGATATCTGATACGCCGCGATCTTGGACCAATTCGTGGTAAAATAAACGTCCAAATTGGCTTCCGTGGCATCTGGATCGGCCGCATCATATTGGGCAAAAATATCTTCTAAAATTGTGCTGCTTCCAACCATAGGCAAGCCAGTTGCCGTATCAATTTCCACATATTTGATGGCATATTCCAGTTGATCGGCATCGGTGACCGTGGGAATCCCGTCTTCATCCGTCATATTCACCGCAAGGTAATACCGGCCCTCAGGCAGGCCCTCCTCCGTCCCGCGGATAACAAACTGGATAACATCATTCTGAGTAGTGGTAATAAATGCGGCGCCCGAACCTATGAAATTGTTCGCTGTTCTGGGATCAAACCAATAGGAATCGGGAATTATTTGACCGGTATCCGGGTCCACATCAACTCCCATGTCCATTTCCTGAATGTCAAAATAAGGCATCCTCGTGATGTCAATGTTTAGATCTTGGGGATAGGGGGTGGGAAAATAATTCCGGTAATAATAGTAATCGGGTGTTGTGGCCGGATCCATAAGCCCATAGAAAAAACTAGGATTATCGGCCCGAAGTTTAACAAGCGATATGCGTTCAGGAACCACCGGCGGATCTACATGCGTGACCGCTTCGGCCTCGATGCGGCGGACGGGCCGGACCATGAGTTCATTAATCCGGATGGCCTCGTTGCCCGCCACCGTGTTGCTGATCAGCCGTTCTTCCCTCGGAATCTCCCCCTCCGGAATGCCCGCATCGGGATCGGCATTAAATACATACCGTTTCCACCAATCGTCGGGCGATTCAAGAACCCGCCCGGTGTCGCCCATGGTTTGCTGCAGTTCCTGTTGCACCTCGCCTATCGCGAATTTCATGTTTTCAGGAACGGTTTCCCGCGCATTCACCTGCTCCGCCGGCGGCCACGCAACCAACGGCGGAACAAGCTTGGCATTTTCGCCGGGGTTCGTATCCACCCTGTCCGTGGTAAGCACGGTGCGGGCGTAATCCGTATCACGATCGTCTATGGCATTCACGCTCAATTGCAGCGCGCTGATCACCCCGTCCGCCGGGAATGCTTTCGTAAAGGGAGTCCAGTGATCAGGATCCGTTTCAGCCGGGTCAAGGCGGTAAAACACGAATTCGCTGCCGAGAGGTTCCGTGCCGAAGGGATGTTCAATACTGACTGTGCTATACTTGGTTTGTCCGCCCAGCGACACGGCATTTTGCCGCAACCCTTCCATGTAACTCAGAATTTCGCTCTTTAAATCCGTTTCCGCCGTGGACATGGCTTGCGCAGTCAAAACGGAATCCACGGCCTGGTGGATATCCTGGCTGAGCAGGAGATCGGAGGCAATTTGCTGCGCCGTGGAATGGTTGAAATCCAGGCGGTTATACGTCCGCTGGTTGCCCTCCGCGTCCTCCATGAACTCCACGTTCCGGTCCGTGCTGAACGTGGTGATCAGGTTCTTCAGGTGGCCATAGGTTGCATCGCCAATCTTGTACGCCAGCATGATTTCTTCCGGCTTGTTGAGCTGTTTGTCGCCCAATTCGCCGATCTCATCCGCCTGTCCTGGACATGATGTATCCCCGTTTCCAAAATATTCATTGTTCGTCGCATCCTGTTCGGCCAGGAAATTGCGCAATGCGGCCAAACGCTGCATTTCGCCCGGCTCGTCAATCCCCTCGAACAGGCCCAGGTACTCCGGATACGCCGGGTTCACCCCCTCGTCTATCATGCCGTCGCCATCGTCATCCCGCCCGTTAAAACACAGCAGCAGCGCGTTCGCGTTATCGTCCACCCGCCCATACCCGGGAAGGCATACGTCATATGCGTAATTGTAATTGGGCGGATCATACAGACAGAACTGATCGGCCATATCGCCCAAAAACACCTCTTGCGCCGGCATGCCCGTGGCGCCGCTGACATACGGGGGAAACACCATGCCCTGCGGGGAGCCGGTCAGCAGCCCCCACATCCGCGCGGACAGCACCACGCCGATATCCGGCAGCATCCGCGTCTCATATTCATACGGCGTTGCCCCTTCATTCAGCGCCCGAACCAGCCAACCCTTGTAATTGAGCGTGGGATCCCCATTCTCATCCAGGATGGGCGAAGGGTATTCGTTATACCTGTACCCCCCCATATAATTCAGATTCACCTTGCCCGCCTCATCCTCAATGTAAATCGCCGCGCGCCCCGCCAACTCGCAGTTCGGCTCCCCGGAATGTGATATCCGAATGCTGCCGGATAAAATCTGCGCGGTATCATAGGTGACAAACTCAGTGCCTTGACGGAATTTTAAAGTAGCAGGAGTGAACTCCAATGACTGCCCCGCGAACACGTGCGTGATATCAATCTCGGCATAGGCACGGGCACGCGAGGTCCCATACAAATCCGCATCCCCCTCATACCAATTGCCGGGCAGCACCCATGCCACGTCATAATAGGGATCGCCCAAGGCCGCTTTGGAATTCATGGTGGTGCCCCAAATCACAGGGTTATGCAGTTCGACAAGGTAAGCAACGCCATCCACAATATCGCAACGGTAATTAAACGGAAACAGGCCGCGATCATCGGCATAGGTGTTCGGGCCCACATACGCATACGTGTTGTAATTGTTTATGAACATGTCGTAATCGTTGTCGAGTTTGTCCACATATCCAGCATCAAGCCTCCGATAATCAACCCCTGAGCCTTCACTATCGGAATAATTTATCCCTACGTGGACATAGATATTCTCAGGTATCTTTACCCGCAGCACCTTAAGCTCCGGCATACCCGTTGAGAAATTCGTAAAAATACCATCCGGCACCAGATCCCCGGCGACGCCGTCGGCATTCAAATCGACTGGTATCCAAATGCCGGGGAGCGGGGCCGTGAGGAACAGCTTGTCCTCATCGGGTTCATCCACCTGCCCATCGCCGTCGTTGTCCATCCCGTCGCCGGGCCGAGAAAAATCGCCTTCCAACGGATCCAGCGGCGCGCCCAGCCCGTTGTACACAAACACCCCCGCCTCGATGGCTTCATCGGGATCAAAAAGGCCCGTGGGGATGCAGGTTTGTTCAGAGGGATCCTCGCAATCATCAAATCTGCCAATATAACCATCGCCGTCTTCATCCCCATATTCGGCAAAGGAATTGTCCTGACGTTCGTCCAGCAATCCGTTCAGGTTGTTGTCCATCTGATCATAGGGATAGAAGATATCCGCAGGGATCGGAATCCAGATCGAATCGCGCAGGCCGTCTCCGTCATTATCCACGTCCGCCCACGCATCCACCTGTTCAATCGGATACTGCAACCCATCCGCCCCGGGATATTCATCAATATTGTTAGGATCATCCTTCGCCGGCGGGTTTGTTAAGGCATACCCATCGACATCCTGCACGAATCCATAATAATCCGAGGTGACAAAAGGATTGTAACGTTCTACTACATCCAACGTGTCACGAAACTGAAACATACCCGATTGACCCAATGGATTGCCTTCGGCGGTTTGCAATCCTTTGAATTTCTTGCCCCCGCTCTCGGGATAAATCACGGGCCGGTCGCCTTCCATCCGTGGAATAAAGAGCCAGCCGCGGGTGCGTTCGCCCTGGTAGAGGGGTTCCCTATAACCGTCCTCGAACTCGGCATAGATGTTCGCAAAGGGGGTCATATCAATCTCGGGGACACCCAGCGGGGCGCGGCCTCGTTCCAAAAGCGATTTCCCCCCCCGCATGGCCCATGGTTTCCCCGCAAAAGCCGCCCCGTTAAAATACGTGCGCCACGCATGGTCCGTAGACGTGTAGCCGGGATGCTGCTTGAATTCCGTGTTCAGCGTATGCGCCGCAATCGCATTGGCCCCATCCGCAAGCTGGTCCGCGCGCACTGTATTACTGACGTTCGTGGCCGTCTGCAATTCCAGCTTCGTCACCGTGAAAAAGGTCAACGCAATAGCCAACAGGATGACCATGATGCCAATGGCAATGATCATCGCCGCGCCACTGTCACGTCTACGTCTCATAGGTTCCTGCCTTCTTCCATGAATCCCAGCATCTTCCTATTGTGTCACGCCTCCCAACCCGCGCGTAAAGCCGCTGGGAAGCGTTATAATCTGACTGAACCACCTCCGATAATCAGGCGCGCCCGGCTCCCTGGCTTCCAGCAGAAGCCAGAATTGCGGCGCCACTTTGTACGGAAGCCGCGGTTCCAGCGGCGAACCCGGCAAACTATCCACCTTGCTCGCCTTGATCCGCGTCAAAAAATCGTCAAACGCCTGCAAATCCTCTATGTCCGGCATCAGCGTCCGCATATACCCCGGATAATCCAATTCGCCATTCAACTCACTGTTTTTGGGAAAGGGCTGGAGATTCATATTGTCATTGAAAAAATGACTGCTTACTTCTTTCTCTTCGTGCGTCTTTTCATCGAAATAAAAATCGCCACTGCAATAACTGAAAATCCCCGGCCCATACAGCGCGTCCATCGGCGTCTTCTCATCGGATACGGGCAGCATCAAGGGGACATCCGTTTCCGGATCCAATAACTGCGCCTTATATAAAATTCGGTCCGCCGGCAGGTAATCATTGATATTCTTATCATTCCAAAACCATTCGCCGAGAGAGGATAATGGACACTCGCCTTTTGGATAGTTTTTATCACAATAGGTTTGCGTGTCCTGTGTGTCCAGATCCGGATCCCCGGCCAGCATGCGGATCCAGATCTCGCGCCGCTTCGCATCCAGTATCTTTTGCACTACATCCGCATTGATCATGTTCAGGGAAACATTCTGATTCTGCTGCCAGAGCAGCGTGCGCATGTCATAGGTATCATCAGACACTTGCGGATTAATCGCGGAAAGTATTTCATGATACAGGCCCGTGTTACTAGAATCATATTCGTCCGACTCGTGCACAAGGCCTGTGTTCGACAACTCCGGCGCAACATACGGCCACACCAAATCCCCCGGCAGGGGGAAATTGTCCAAATCAGTAACCCCAGGCTCCTCGTAACGCACCAAGGCATAGTTTTGCGCCATTACCCGGAATTCCACCAGCGCCATGGATGACTCATCCCCTGGATCCACTGAATGATACTTCGCCTTCACCAAGTCCTTCGCCGCAGCCTCCAAGGCATTGATCTCTTCCCCGGACATCCCCCTAGACACCCCATACTGCCTGGCCTGAACGGCTATCCGGCCCAACGTATATGTCCAAGGCTCGGCAATCTCCGTTATCCGGCGTTCCCCGCTCAGCCGTTCAACAACATTGCCGTCCTGATCGGCGCCGAACACCATGGGGCGCAGCACATAGGTAACCCGGCCAATGCCGCCGCTTTCCAGCGTACCCACAAACACGAACCCTTCGGGGCGTCCGTAAAACTGATAATAGGCGCCCTGCTCCCGCGCCGTGAACGCTGCCGCCAAATCACGCTCCATGGCGCTCGTCAAGCTCCGCGCCATCGCGAAGGCATCCATCGTCTGATAGCTTCCGAATACCGTGCTCACCGCCCCGGAAAACAGCGCCACCACCCCCGACATGATCACCAGCAGGATCACCATGGCCACCAGGATTTCCGGCAGGGTATACCCCCCCGCCGAAGATGCACGAAGCCCCGCCCGCGGCGGCCTTCCACCCGCCCGCCGGCCTGCTTCCTCTATCCTCGCCTGGCGTATCATCATCTCGGCCTCACAGGCGCCCGCGCCTTCGCACGAGCCGCCTCGTTTACAATTGCGTCACATACGTCACGAACTTCTCTTCCCGCCCGTCAAACATCTTCACCGAAAACGTCACCCGGTACAGATCCGCGCCCTCGCTCCCGCCAATCCGCTGCACCGTCGTCCGCCAGCTCTCATACATCGAATACGCCCGCTGCGCCGCCGTCAGATTGCGCAACGCGTTCTTCTCCGCCCACGAATGAATCCACGGCTGGAAATTCTCCTGATTGAACACGCCCCCCGCCCGGACGCGCCCCAGTTCCGTCCGTGCAAGCGACGCCACCGCCGTCCGCTCCGCCGCCACCTGCGAGTTGCGCATCGACATCGGGAACAGCCGCATGATCGCGATCAGCCCCACCGCCAGTATCGTCAACGCCACCAACACTTCCAACAATGTAAATCCTGAGAGTCTTCGCTGTACACGCCGCTTCATGACATTATCCTCACGCGTCCCGTCGACCGGAACAGTTCTATCCGTATGCCATAAAGATTCCACGTTGGTGCGCCTTCAGAATCATAGATTATCATTCTGATCTCATTATCATCGATTAGCCGCTCGTCCAGAGGATCACTCGGCAAAGGCGTCACGATAATCTCATACCGCTCTTTCGTCTTGATACAAAGACTTTCGCAACCCGACTCAATATCCATGCGTCCCGAAGGCGTAAACACATGGGCGGGAAATACGCTTATAAATGGAATATTCGGCAAATCATCATCGATGGGCGGACCCTTTACCACCACCGGAACATCACGCATGCCAAGATAACTGATCCCGGAATAGGTGATCCGCCCGCCACCGCATCCAATCCCATCCGGATCCTCCACGGCATTGTCTTCACAATAAAACCGGGGCCGTCTGTCCTCCAACGCAACATGACGGTCATCATAGATAATCAATGGGTTGCCATTCTTCGGGTCTGCCGTGGCCGGATCACGCATCAACACCCCCATATTCCCCGGAAAAAACATGAACTCGCCCTCCGGATGGTTTATGGGAACAAAGCAATCCATACAGCAGTTTTTACATACCCTCATGCCTCTGTCGTCCAACGTCGGCTGAAACATAATCGCGGCGCCAATAATAAACCGGACATTTTCCCCCGTAATACTGTCGACTATCGGCGATGACAGGCCCGGCGTGTTCTCTGGGTCCACCAGTACGTCCCGGTAATTATCCATCATGTACACCACCGCCGTGTTCCGGTGGTAGGTGCTCGCGTAAATCTGCGCGGTGCGAAGAAGACTCTGCAATTCGCGCGCCGTGCTTTTCATTTCATCCCGCGAAAACACCCCCGACCGCGAAATCGCTGGCACGGCAAGGGCCGCAAGGATCAAAAAGACGGACATCACCACCAGCAGCTCCACCAAGGTGAAGCCTGGCGATGCCTTATCGCGCCGCGTGATCACCTCACGGTCCTCCTCTGCCCGCGGCCCGAAGCTCCGGCCCGCGCGAATGTGCTTCCAACAACTCTATGGCTAACCGTATAAAATTAATTATAAAACCGGCCCCAACTCTGATCCTGATCCCAGTTGTTAATATCATCGCCGCCACCCCGAAAATCTTCCTCTTGCTCGGGATCGTAGTATTGTGCCTTTTCGTTGCTCGAATAATCGCCATAATAGTTATATAACGCCTGACTCGACTTCATATTCGCGCCATTCGACCAAATAAAGGCCATCTGGTTGCGCGAGGCTGGATACCCTACCCGTATTAACTCGTCCGTCTCAGGATCTACCACATTTAATGTGAGATCATCCTCGCCTTTGTCCGTTCTGCTGCCCGGCATTTGCTTGTCCGACTCAGGCATGTAAACGCGGAAAACACACGGGCCTTTGCGCTTAGACCACGGACCCGGGTAAATATTATAAAATGTTCCCCACGGATCGTCGGCTATATCCAGATAATTGGTGCCCAGCTTGCGAACCACATTCGCGTCCAACAAATCGCTGTATCTAAACGTCGGGCTATCATCAGGATTATCCGAATACAATATATCCGCCGCAACACTTGGACTTAATACCCCGCGTCCTTCCCGGAGCAAGGCATAAAATGTATGTGTGTACACGATTGTGGCCACCTGGAAATACAATGCCGCACTCGTTTCGGGATTAATGTTCCAATCACAGGCTACTAACCTATGCACTGATGGAAACACAGGGCCACTGTTTCCACATTGCTGTTGGGCGAAAAACTGCCCAAGATCCGAACGGTTGGCATCCGTCATCATCTTGGTCAGCGCCGTTTCGATGCTCTGACACTCCGACAGTGCGCGGGTCACCCGCCCTCTGGCTATGTACTTGGCCACATTGGGCACGACAATAGCCGCCAGAATCGCGATGATCGCCATCACGACCAGCAGTTCAATCAACGTAAAACCATCTCTGCGTTTTCTCATGGAACCTCCTCTGCCACGCCCCCTAACGGGCGAATCCGCGCTAAGCGCGTTGTTTAACGGTTTTTCAACTTTACTATGCCATAACGCGCCGCGCACGCCGCGGCGCATTGTATTACTTGTTAATCTGGTCGCCAAGGGTGAAGATCGGCAGATACAGCGACACCACAATGAACCCGATCACGCCGCCCAGCAACACAATGATGGCGGGCTCCATCAGGCGCAGCATGGCCTCCACCGCCACCTCCACTTCCGCGTCGTAAATGTCCGCCACCTTCATCAGCATCGCATCCAGGCTGCCGGTTTCCTCGCCCACGTCAATCATATTCACCACCATCGCGGGAAACACCTTCGTCTCATCCAGCGGCGCGGCGATCGTATCGCCTTCCTTGATGCTGTCATGCACCTTGTCCACCGCGTCCTGGATAATCTCGTTCCCGATGGTTTCCTTCGTTATTTTCAGCGCCTGCAGAATAGGCACGCCCGACGTAATCAGAGTGCCCAGCGTGCGCGCAAACCGCGCCACCGCCACTTTCGTGACTAAGTCGCCCACCAGCGGAACTTTCAAAATGACGCGATCCCGGAACCGCCGCACCGCATGCACCTTAAAGATCAACTTGAAAAAGATGATGGTCCATCCAATCACCGCCGGGATCACCCAAATGCCCTTGTACACCATGAAGTCGCCGCAGGCAATCAGGAAACGCGTGGGCCAGGGCAGTTCTCCGCCGAATTCCTGGAAAATCTCCGCGAACACCGGCACCACCTTCGTCAACAGGAACGCCACGATGCAGCACGCAATAATCACCACCGCGATCGGGTAAATCATCGCCCCCTTCACCTTGCGCCGCAACGCCTCGCGCCGTTCCATGAACACCGACAGGCGGTTCAGCACCACTTCCAGCATGCCGCCCACCTCCCCCGCGCGAACCATGTTCACGAACAGGCGGTCGAATTGCTTGGGATGTTTGGCCAGCGCCTCGGAAAACGTCGTCCCGGACTGAATATCGCTGGCAATCTCCCGCAAAATATCCCGCAGCTTGCACGGCTTCAATTGCGCAATCAACACGTTCAAACTGCGCAACAACGGCAGGCCTGCATCAATCAGCGTCGACAACTGGCGCGTCATGATCACCAACTGCTTGTTCTTCACCCCGCCGAAATACAACTCGCTCAGGCCGCGCTTTTCCTTGCGCGCCTTCCGCTCATCGCTCTTACGCGCCTCCCGCACATGCGTCGGGTACAGCCCCAGCGTCCGCACGTCATTAATGGCGAGCGCCTGGCTTTCCGCCGTCACAATCCCGAAGACCTCATGGCCTTCCTTGTTCAGGGCCCTGTATGCATACTTGGGCATGACCGATCTCCTTAAGGCCGCGGCGGTTCCGCCGCGCCCGCCTTAATTGTAACCTACTTGCCGCTCTATCCTTGCCAGCCGCCCGGCGGGTTCCGCGGAAGGCGCCGCGAAAACCGCCCAGGCGTTATTAATCGTCATATTTGTCTGTGTGCGCGATAATTTCCTCGGGGCTGGTAACGCCCTGCACACACTTTATTATGCCTTCCTCCCGCAACGTGCGCATGCCCTGCTTTTTCCGCGCATACCGCCGGATATCAAACGCCATGGCACGATCAAGAATCATGTCCGCCACCGTCTCGTCCACATCCAGCATTTCAAACAACCCGGTACGGCCCATGAAGCCAATATAATCGCACGCCGGGCATCCTTTCGCCTTGAATAAGCGAAGCTTCGGATCCTGCCGCCAACTCTTCGGCAGACCAAGCAAATCCATCTCCTCCACCGTCGGCGTATAGGGGGCCCGGCAATGACGGCATAGCACCCGTACCAGACGCTGCGCCAATACCGCTTCCAGCGACGCCGTGATCAGGAACGGCTCCACGTCCATATCCAGCAAACGCGTAATCGTTTCCGGCGCGCTGTTTGTGTGCAATGTGCTCAACACCAAGTGCCCCGTAAGAGAGGCTTCGATGGCTATCTGCGCCGTTTCCAAGTCGCGGATTTCACCCACCATGATTATATCAGGGTCCTGACGCAGAATAGACCGCAGGCACGCCGCAAACGTCAGCCCCACCTCCTCATGCACCTGGCATTGAATCAAACGATCTATCTGCAATTCCACCGGATCTTCAGTCGTGATGATCTTAACGTCCACCTGATTCAACTCATTCAGACAGCCATACAGCGTGGTGGTTTTCCCGGAACCCGTCGGTCCCGTTACCAGCAATATGCCATTGGGCTGGGCGATGATCCGGCGGATCTGCGCCAGAATATCCTTGCTAAAACCCAGCTTGTCCAAATCAATCTTGATCGCCGTCCGATCCAAAATACGCATCACCACGCACTCGCCGTACAACGTCGGAAGCGTCGCCACGCGGATATCAATCACCGTATCGCCCACTTTCAACTCAATCCGCGCGTCCTGCGGAAGCCGGCGCTCCCCGATGTCCATGCTGCAAATCACCTTCACGCGCGACACCAGCGCTATCGCCAGCAATTTCGGCGGGCTCACAATCTCATGCAACACCCCGTCTATGCGGATCCGGATGCGGAAGGTATCTTCATACACCTCAAAGTGAATATCCGACGCGCGCTTCTGCACCGCCTCCAGGAACACCAGGTTGACAATCTTTATGACTTCCGGCTGTTGCGCCAGTTCAACCAGGTTGTCGACATCCCCGATAACCGACTGCTGGCCCAATTCCTCCAGGCTCAACTCATGCGTCCCCACCTTGTCCTGCAGTTGAACCAGCATCTCATGTATCGAATCGGTTTCAAAAGAATAATTCGATTTCCACGCCGCCGCAACGTCCGCCGCATTGCTTACCGCACCCCGAACCTTCTGCCCCGTAATCTGCTGCAAATCATCCAGGATCTGGATGTTCAGGGGATCCGCCATCGCCACCACCAGCGCCCCATCCACTTCCTTAAGCGGGATAATATTATAAAACTTCGCCACGTCGGAGGATATTTTGCGGATGATATTCTCGGGGATCTTCAGCTTCGTGATTTCCACCCGCTCCATCCCCGATTGAACACCCAGCGCTTCAATGATGTCCTGCTCTTCACACAGCCCCATCGTCACCAGAACACGGCCCAGCATGTCCCCCGTCAGGCGCTGCCGTTGGAGCGCCTCATCCAGTTGCAACGGCGTGATCACACCCTGGTCGACCAGAAGGTCGCCCAGTTTGCGTTCCAAAGGCCGTTCCATGCGGGCCACTGCCATGTACAGTATCCTTTTCTATGCCGCTTCCGTGCCCGGTCCGGAGGGTTTGGGCGCATCCTCCAGGCCCAGCGCACGCGCGTTGGCTTCAAATTCCTCGGGCATCTGCGCCTTGCACGCCACGTCTTCATACTTGCAAATGCCCTTCCGGTACAACGCCAGCAAATGCTCATCAAGCAGGTTCATGCCGTATTTATGACCGGTCTGTATCGACGACGTGATGCGGAAAGACTTGTTTTCACGTATAAGATTCTGGATGGCCGGCGTCGTGATCATGATTTCAAACGCCGCCACACGCCCGAATCCGCTCTTCCGCGGGATCAACGTCTGCGAAATCACCGCCTTCAAATTGCCCGAAAGCTGCGTCCGGATCTGCTCCTGCTGATTCGTCGGGAACGCATCCACAATCCGGTCGATCGTGCGCACCGCCCCCGTCGTGTGAAGCGTCGCAAACACCAAGTGCCCCGTTTCCGCCGCCGTAATCGCCGCTTCAATCGTCTCCAGGTCGCGCATTTCCCCCACCAGAATCACATCCGGGTCCATACGCAACACGCGCCGCAGCGCCTCGGCGAAGGTCGGCACGTCAACCCCCACCTCGCGCTGAATCACGATGCTTTTCTTGTGCGTATGATAATATTCAATCGGATCCTCCACCGTAACTATGTGCTGATCCATGTTTATGTTAATCCAGTCCAGCATCGTCGCCAGCGACGTCGTTTTTCCCGAACCCGTCGGGCCCGTCACCAGGATCAATCCGCGCGGCATAATCAACAGCTTCTTGATGCCCTCCGCCAGCCCCAGCTCCTCGAACGTCAGAATCTTGCGCGGAATCAACCGCAACACCAGCCCCACATACCCGCGCTGCTTGAATATCGCCACGCGGAACCGGGCAATATCTTCAAACGCGAACCCAAAGTCCGCGCCGCCCACCTCCTGCAACTCCTGCTGATTGTCCACCGACGCGATGCTCTTCATCAGCCGTTCCGTGTCCTCCGGAGTCAGCGGATTGTCGCCAAAAAAATGAAGCCGCCCATGCACCCGCCCCACCGGCGGATTATCCACCTCAAGATGAAGATCGGAGCCATCCCGGTCGATTAGCATCCGCAGCAAACTCACCATTTCATACGCCATCGTTTATTCTCCTACCGCTATGGCTTCACGCCGGTGCAAAGGCTCATCCACGCGCGTGCGGCGGTTGACTTCCTCCACCGTCGTGATGCCGTTCAACGACTTGTGCCAGGCATCCTCGCGCATCGTCGTCATCCCATCCAGCCGCGCCGCCCGACGGATCGCCGCCGCGGACTCGCTCCGCATCAGCATCTGCCGGATTTTATCCGTGGTCGGCAAAAGCTCATAGACGCCCAGCCGCCCCTGATATCCGGTTTTGTTGCAACTATCACATCCCGCCCCATGGTACAACGTTACCTTCTCTATTTCCACCGGAAAGCCCAGCCGGCCGATTTCAAGCTCATTCGGCGCACATACCTCCTTGCACCCCGTGCATATCGTCCGCACAAGCCGCTGCGCCAGAATCGAACGCACCCCCGACGCCACCAAAAACGGTTTTATCCCAATATCCACCAACCGGATAAATGAACTGGCCGTGTCATTCGTGTGCAACGTCGAGAATACCAAGTGGCCCGTAAGCGCCGCCTTGATGGCAATCTCCGCCGTCTCCTTGTCGCGGATCTCACCCACCATCACGATATCCGGGTCCTGACGGAACATCGACCGGAGCGCCCGCGCGAAATCCCACCCAATTTCATGGTTTATCTGCACCTGATTAATCCCCGTAAGCTGATACTCAACCGGATCCTCCACGGTTATTATCTTGCGATCCGGCTGATTCAACGTATGCAGCGAGGCATACAACGTCGTCGTTTTGCCCGAACCCGTCGGCCCCGTCACCAGCACCACCCCCGTCGCATGGCTCAACAGAATCTCCCACTGCCGCTGAACCTCCGGCGAAAAACCCAACTGCCCAAGACCCAGCATCAAACCGCTCTTGTCCAAAATACGCATGACCACGCTCTCGCCATACGCCGACGGCAGGGCGCTCACCCGAAGATCGATCATCTTGCCCCCAATCATCATCTTTATGCGGCCATCCTGCGGAATCCGGCGCTCCGAAATATCCATCCCCGACATAATCTTCAACCGCGATATAATCGCCGCCTGGGCCCGTTTCGGCGGCAACGGCATCAACTGAAGCACCCCGTCAACCCGATACCGAACCTTCACATCCGCCTTGCCAGGCTCCACATGAATATCACTCGCCCGGAGACGGAACGCCTCCAATATCATCTGATGAACATACCGCACCACCGGATTGTCCTGATCCTCGTCCTCCGCCCCTTCCATCGAAATCGTGCCCGGTATCGCCGCATCCAACTCATTATCGTTCAAACTAATGCTGCTCATGCTGATATCGCTGGCCGACATGCTCCCCAAGCTGCTCAGCGAACTGTCCAATGAACTCAAATTCGACATCGTGCTCAGCGTGCTCATGCTGCTCGCGCTGCTCACCGTCGAAAGCATCGTCTCCACCGTGTTCTCCTGAAGACCATAATACTTGTTCAACGCAAACGTGATCTCTTCCGGCGTCGTAAGCACCGGGTCCACAGGCCGATCCAGCAACCGCGACAAATTATCCAGATTATTGATGTTCGTCGGATCCGACGTCGCCACCATCAGCGTGCGCCCGCGCTCCTCCACCGGAATCACCCGGTATAACGTCGCGATGCCCCCATCCACCAGACTCCGGATGCGTTCCGGAATCTCTCGCTCCGATATCTTGATTATCGGAATGCCAAGCTGCTCCGCCAGGCCTTCCGTTATATGGCTCTTGCTGATATGACCCAAACGCACCAGAATCTCGCCAAGCTTCCGGTGACCCATGGTGGTCTGTTGTTTATGAACAGCTTCCTCAAGCTGTTGCTGCGTTATTATGCCCCGATCCACCAGGCTTTGGCCGAATAGGGAATATGCTTTCATCTCCGTGTCTCCTCAGACACAACCCCACGCGTGCACACAACACGCCTCTGCCGCCATTGCGGGAGGCCCTTGCCCGCCACGACGCGGAGTCAAACGCTAACGGAGTCTCCTCAAAGAGCCGGGGGACATCCCAGCTCCCTGTTTACACACTTTAACTTTACCAGAGACTCGCAAAAATGTCAATGCGAATAATGTAAGCGCATATTGATATAACTGGACTTACAGAGAGTTTTGTCAATAATTTACCATGGGCCGGCCAATACACCAATCCACTCCGCTCCAGCCCATTTCTACACAAAAAATAAGCCCTTTCCTTGCATTTTTAACAAAATTCATACGGACCAACACGCTTTCCACGTCCTCGCTCACTAAAGAACGTCAACTCTTTATACTATCAAAAATGCCTCACAGTATAAAGATATTTTCCTCTACCCAATCCCAGAAGTCAAGAAAATTTCCTTTATCCCCATCCGGGCGATTTGACTATGCCCGAAAGGCTTGCCCCACTATGCCTGCATCCCAGGCGTTTCACAATCAGAAGGGAAAACCGATAAGATAACGACATTGGTCAAACACACAGTAAACAAACAACCAGTAAGGAGCATGCACAGTATGGCGATCACACGGCGTCAATTCGTTCTCTCCACCTTAGGCGGACTTGCCGGAGTTCAGTGGGCTTCACGAGGAGCCCAGGCACAGACAACCCCACCGGGGATCCGGCTGGGCGCCTGTGACTGGTCCTTGCAAGCGGCGGAGCCCGCCGCATTGGAAATAGCCAAACGCATCGGTTTAAACGGTGTCGAAGTCTCCGCGGGCGGACCTGCGGAAAAACTCCAAATCGCCGATCCCGCATTCCGGCAACAATACAAAGCGTTGATTCAAAAAACCGGGATCGCAGTCTCCTCCGTGGCCATGGGGCTGTTAAATGAGGCCCCGTTCGCCACCGATCCACGCGGCCCCGCATGGCTCGGCCAAACCATCGAAGCGGCAAAAGATCTCAATGCCAAGGTAATTCTGCTCGCCTTCTTTGGAAAAGGCGATCTGCTCGACAAGAACGGAATCAAAGCCAAAGAAATGGATGCAGTGGTCGAACGCCTGAAGGAAGCCGCGCCCAAAGCACAGGCCGCAGGCGTTATTCTGGGCGTGGAAAACACCCTCACCGGAAAAGACAATCTCGGCATTCTCGAACGGGTCAAGAGCGATGCAGTCCGCATCTATTACGATATCGGCAACTCCACCTACGCCAAATACGACGTGCCCTCCGAAATCCGGGATCTAAAAGATCGCATCTGCCAAATCCATTTCAAAGACGGCGCCAACTACCTCGGAAAAGGCCGGGTCGACGTCCCAGCGGCGGTCAACGCCATTCAGGACATTCAGTATAAGGGGTGGATTGTGCTGGAAACCGCCGTAAAGAAAGACCGCGACGAAGATTTCAAAACCAACGCCCAATATGTGCGCAGCCTCTTCGGCATGGCATGAATCAACCCCGTTAACAACGGATGGAAACAAGGAGAGTAAAAACATGTCCAAAAACACTCATCACACCGTGGAACGCCGCGATTTCCTGAAAATGGCCGCCGCAACCGCCGGCATCACCATCCTGCCCGCCGGCGCCGTCCGGGGCGCCACCGCGAACTCTACCCTGGAAATCGGGATCATCGGCTGCGGCGGGCGCGGCATCTGGGTCGGCGACTTATTCCAGCGAAATACCAATGTCAAGGTGGTCGCCGTCCACGACTATTTCCGTGACCGCGTACAGGAAGCGGGCGAACGGCTGAAGGTAGATCCTGCCCGGCAATATACCGGGCTGGACGGTTATAAAGAGCTTCTGGCCAGCAAACTCGACGCCGTAGCCGTCGAAAGCCCCCCCTACTTCCACCCCCAGCAAACCGTCGACGCACTCAACGCCGGAAAACACGTCTATCTCGCAAAACCCATCGCTGTCGACGTCCCCGGATGCATGGCCATTGTAGACGCCGCAAAAAAAGCCCAGGGAAAACTCTCCACCCTCGTGGATTTCCAAACCCGCAACAACGAATTTTTCCGCGGCGCCGCCCAACGCGTCCACGAAGGCATGATCGGCCAGCCCGTCAGCGGCCAGTTCTATTACTACTGCGGAAGACTCGGCGTGAAAAAAGGAGAACCCGGCGCGGAAACCACCCGCCTGCGCAATTGGGTCTTCGACAAAGCCCTCTCCGGCGACATCATCGTCGAGCAGAACATCCACGTGCTCGATGTGGCCAACTGGTATCTCCAGGGTCATCCCCTGAAGGCCTGCGGCACCGGCGGACGCAAAGCGCGCGTGGATATCGGCGATTGCTGGGACCATTTCGTCGTCACCTACTTTTACCCCAACGACGTGCTTGTCGATTTCAGTTCCGGACAGTTCACCTACGGATACGACGACTTGTGCATGCGGCTGTACGGCGCCGAAGGCACTGTCGACTCCCACTATGGCGGCGAGGTCTCTATCCGCGGTAAAAAAGACGGTTGGAAAGGCGGCAATACCGGAAGAATCTACGAAGAAGGCGCCGTCAACAACATGCGGGACTTCTGCGCCAGCATCATGGACGGGAAAACCCTCAATAACGCCGAAGAATCCGCCCACAGCACCATGACCAGCATCCTCGGACGAATGGCCGCCTATGAAAACCGCACGGTCACCTGGGACGAAATGGTTCAGGCGAATGTCAAACTCGATGCAAACCTGAACCTTCCCGAAAATGGACCAGACGCCTGAAAATAGAACACTTCACAAAAATCACCCCTAACTTCTTTTTACGGCCGCCGGTCTGTTCGGTAGTCCGGCAGGGAAAGGAAACGAAAATGGGATCTTTTTTGCTGTTACTTGCCATGGGCACAATGAGCGCCGCGGCAACCACTGACGCCCCCTTCTTTCAACACGAACTCATCTTCCCGCCTCAACCACAACATGTGCATTCAAGCAGCATCATCGAGTGTCCCAACGGAGATTTCCTCTGCGCCTGGTTTCAAGGATCAGGCGAACGGAAAAGCGCCGACGTCGTGATCCGCGGCGCACGCCTGAAAAAAAACACCACCACGTGGAGCGAGCCTTTTCTCTTGGCGGATACTCCTGAATTCCCCGATTGCAATCCCGTCCTCTTCATCGATGCCCAGCAGGAATTGTGGCTGTTCTGGATCGCCGTGTTAGCCGAAAGCTGGGAAGACTCCCTCCTGCGATGCCGGAAAGCCAAAGACTATCAGAATGATGGACCGCCCCAATGGTATTGGCAGGATACGCTCGTCCTTAAGCCGGGAAACGAATTCGCCGACACCTTGGAACAAACCTACAAAAACCTGATTCCCACCATGCCGGGATTGGAGGCTGATTTCGGCGCGTACACCATTCCTCCCGCACAGCAGCTTATCGACGCCGCACGCGACCCAAGCAAGACACAACGGGGATGGATGACCCGCACCCACCTCCTCACCCTCCCCTCCGGGCGCATCGTCCTCCCCCTCTATTCCGACGGCTTCTACGTAGGTCTCGCCGCCTTATCCGACGATCAGGGAACATCGTGGCGCCCAAGTGCGCCCATCCCCGGCGCCTTGCTCAACCAGCCCACCATCGTCCGAAAAAAGGACGGCACATTAATCGCCTATATGCGGGAAGAAGGCGACCTGAAACACCGTGTCCTGAAAAGCCAATCCACCGATGACGGAGAAACCTGGTCTATCGCAACGTATACGGACATTCTCAATCCAAACGCCAGCCTTGAAGTGATCGCCCTCCAAGACGGCCGCTGGGTAATGGCGTATAACGATTCCGAATCGGATCGCAATACACTCGCGTTGTCTCTATCAGACGACGAAGGAAATTCGTGGAAATGGACCCGCCATCTCGAACAGAAACCCGCCGGTAATTTTCATTATCCGTCCCTCATTCAGAGCCGGAACGGGCACATCCACATCACCTACACTCACTCCATCAAGGACGGGAAAAGCATCAAACACGTCGAACTGGATCCCGAATGGATTCTTCAGGAAGAAGCATCCCCCGCCCACCCCTAATTCCTGGAACCCTTCACCGTAACGGCACAAACTGTTCGCGGACGGCAGCGTGCAGCCGCTCCGCAAGTTCCTTGCGATCCGTACCTGAAATCGGCTCCGGTCCGAAGCGGATCGTAACCGTGAACCCCGGACAACGCAGCAGCCGCAAAAGATGCGCAAAAAACGGCTCCGGCCGCCACCACCCGATAATCTTGCTCGCAAGAGGGCATCCCTCCGGCGTCTCATACGTCACCGTGGCGTAATGAACCGGTATCCGGTTCGCTATTGCCGGTTCAATCAGCGAGGACTTGAACGGTTCCACATCCAGCCCGCACGAAATCCGGCTCTCCGCAAACACCGCCACTCCATCCCCCATCTCGAGCGAATGCTCTATCAATTTATTGACCCGGACCGTGTCCCGCTTGTCCTGACGATCGATAAAAATGACATACACCGATTTCGCCATGAATCCAATAATCGGCCAGAATTGAACATCTTCCCGCGACACAAAAATCGAACCCGTCTGATGATTGAGGATCAGCATGTCCATATAACTGACATGATTGGCCACGATAAAAAACGGGGGCTTGGGCGGCGTTCCATGCACCACCACCTTGACTCCCGCCACCACGGCAAACAGCCGCGCCCAACTCTGAAGCAGCCACCGGCGGAGCCGCCGATCAGCCTTCTCCGAAACCAAGACCACCGGCCACACCAACAGACGCGCCAGGTAAAGGATGGGCGTCATCACGAAAAAAATCGTAATGAACCGCGTATATGACCGAAGCGCCTGCACTGGATGTCAGCCTCCTGGATTAACACCCTCAACCATACCGCTACACCTTCCGGCCAATCAAGGAAAGGAACTCATTTCGCGTAACGTCATCATCATGAAAACTGCCAAGCACCGACGAGGTCGTCATAACGGAATTCTGCTTCTCCACCCCCCGCATCATGCTGCACAAATGCCGGCATTCCATCACCACCCCCACGCCTTCCGCCTTGGTCTGGTCCATGATGGCCCGTGCGATCTGCGCCGTCAGCCGCTCCTGAATCTGAAGGCGCCGCGCATACAAGTCCACGATGCGCGCGATCTTGCTCAGCCCTATTACATGCTTGCGCGCAATGTACCCCACATGGCACCGCCCGAAAAACGGCAGCATGTGATGTTCGCACAGGCTGTATACCTCGATATCGCGCGAAATAATCATGTTGTTCGATTCGGATTGAAACACCGCGCTATTGATGACATGATCTAAATCCTGTCTGTACCCCGAAAGCAAAAACTCATAGGCCTTCGCCACGCGCACCGGCGTTTTCAACAATCCCTCGCGATCCGGATCTTCGCCAAATGCGATCAAGAGCTCCCGTATCAACTGCTCCACACGTTCCGCATTCATTCTAAAAACCTCTCTTTCAATAAGGCCGTAAAGGCCTCGGCCTTCAGTAATGTTCCCGCCCTTTCACTGTCCGCCACATCCGCCAACGCCTCACCCGTATCCGGCATCACCAGATCCGGCGCAATATCCAACAATGCCGCCGCTAAAAACACCCGCGTCCGCACCTCCGGATCCGGCACAACCAGATCTGGCTCTCGAATCACCTGCGTCCCAAACAATACAAGGTCCAAATCTATCGTGCGCGCCGCATACTTGTCCGCCGTGCGCACCCGGCCCAGTGCCGTCTCTATCGGACGCAACACCTCAAATTTCAGCGCCCGCGGTGTCCACTCACCCGCGACGCGAATCACCCCGTTCAAATAGTCCGGCTGATCGGGCCGATCCAGCGCCTTCGTCACATAAAACTCGGATATCGCTTCAATCCTGCACCGTTCCGCCAATCGCCGCAAGGCTTCCAAAATATTCCGTTCAGGCTCAAGATTCGACGCCACTGAAATATATGCGGTTTCAGCCATGCCGGCGTTCCCGCACAATCTCCACCGCCACACTCCGCGCAAATCGCAACGCCCCCGGCTTGTCCACTGTCACCTCCACCCGCTGCACCTCCGGCGATTCCAAACACAACTCCGCCACTGCTTGCGCCAACCGCTCTATTAAATAAAAGCTGGAGGCCTCCACCAACTCCACCACCCTCTTCTTGATGGCCTTGTAGTCCACCGTGTCCTCTATGCGATCCGTCTTGCAGGCTTTCTGATAGTCCGCGTAAAGCGTGAGATTTAGGACAACATCCTGCTTAGCCCGCCGTTCTTCCTCATAAAGCCCCACAATACAGCGCAACTGCAAATCGCGAATGTGAATTTTATCCAAATGCCGCTCAGTCATACATGTTCCCCCGCAGATTCCGGCCGCCATCCACGTAAATCACCTGCCCGGTGATAAACCCGCTCCTCAGCAAAAACAACACCGCTTCACTCACTCCCTCCGTACTGCCATAGCGGTGCAACAAATTGGTGTCCTTCAACGACTCCAGATATGCCGCATCCTTGCCTTCCGGTGGCAAAATCAACCCCGGCGCCACCGCATTCACCCGGACCTTCGGCGCAAACTCCACCGCCATGATCCGCGTCAGCGTCAACAGCATACGCTTGCTCAAATGATACGGTACATGCTCCCGGTCATAATCCGATATCCGCGCGTCCAGTAAATTAACGATTGCCCCTTCCCGGCCCTGCGCCGCCAATCGCCGCCCCAGCAGCAACGGCGCCAGCGCATTCACATCCACATTCCGGTGAATCTCTTCAATCGTCAGATCATTCAAGGTCTGCTCCGGAAAAATGCTGGCGTTATTTATTAAAAAATCTATCGGCCCCGCGCTTTCCACCACCCAATCCATCAACGACTCCACTCCCTGCCGATGACTCAGATCTTCGGGAAACACCCACGCCCGCACTCCCAGCCCACGCGCCTGCACCGCTAACGATTCCGCTTCCCCCTGCGCCGTCCGGTAGTGTATCCCCACATGAACACCGGCACGCGCCAGCGCCAGCACAATAGACGCGCCAAGGCGTTTTGCACCCCCCGTCACCAGTGCCGTTTTTCCGCTTAGTTCAATCATGTCCGGCATCATCTCGTGCTATC
>Ga0209311_1000548_pt1 | contig 33956 bp, 25 predicted proteins | sample AD_UKC045_MetaG_FD_184417 | JGI IMG/M metagenome (GOLD analysis project Ga0209311, IMG submission 184417) | Active sludge microbial communities of municipal wastewater-treating anaerobic digesters from USA - AD_UKC045_MetaG (SPAdes) (version 2) | ecosystem: Engineered > Bioreactor > Anaerobic >... | reverse complement strand
AATATTTCTTGCAAAGATTTTGGAATTTCATAAACAGCGCGCTTATTTGAATCGTAGTATCTCCCGAAATGTAAACTTCCGTCAAGTTTTAAAAACGCTATAATATTCATCTTTACGTTTATAAAAACTTCTTTGGTAAAATTCGCGTCAATAAAATCCTGATTGTATTTATCCATAAACTTGTAAGCTTCGTTCCATGTCGACCAGTCGGCGGATTTCTCGACTATGTTTTCGATTCGGGATTCTATTATTTGATTGAGCCGTTTTATATTGTTTAACGCTCTCTGGTTTTCAAGTTCCTCAATATCTTTTATTAAAAAAATTTGGGTCAAATAATATATTACGCCGGATAATAGAATTAATGCCAGCGCCAATATCGCTAATATCTTGCTTCTTAATTTCATAGTATTATTAACAAAAAATATTTTTTTAAATTTAAATTTAAATAAATAAACTCGCTACCGATTTCATAAGTCGATAAAACTCTTTCGGATTATAAAGGTTTAAATTTTTGGTTCTCCAGTTAGTTATGCCATGTTTTAAAATATATCCCGGACGCAAATAAAATTTCCGCAAAGCTTTTTTATGATAATTAATTAAAACCTCGGGAGTTAAAGCTTTTGCGGTATATATAGCCGGAGTATTCGTGAAGAATGAATAAGAAGAATAACGCTTCCACAATTGCAGAGCTTTTTCAGGATCGTCAAGCGGATTTTCAATTTCTCCGTTTTTTAGTAATTCATAATAATAATCGCTCCCGGGATACGGAACAAACACGGTAAATTGCGCCGTTTTTATTGGCAGAGAAACTGCTAAATTTATTGTTTGATTAATAGTGTCTTCTGTTTCTCCCGGTATGCCGAGTATGAATAAACATTGGGTGTCGTAAATATATTTGGTTACGTAATTTATTACGCCTTTGGCTTTTTCAAGCGAAATGCCTTTATTCATAGAATCGACTATTTTCTGATTTCCCGATTCTAATCCGAGCGCTATTCCGCAGCATCCAGATTCAGCCATTTTTTTTGCGAGTTTTTCAGATAAAAAATTAATATGAGAGCTGCAATGCCATTTTATTTTCAAATTTCTTTTTAATATTTCTTCGCATATTTCCATTGTCCTGTCTTCGTATACTGTAAAAAGCGAATCGATGAAATCTATAAAATTAACTCCGTATTTTTCTTTAAAAAACACTATTTCTTCTATAACGCTCGATACTTTCCTTACTCTGTAATTTCTCTGATTATGAACGTTGCAGAATCTGCATCTGTTTATGCATCCTCTGCTTGAAAGAATTGGAATCATTGTTTCTTTTAATCTGTCCTTTAACAAATAATCCTCTATATTTAAATCTTTGATTATATAATGAGGCAGAGCATCTATGTCATTAATTCTTTCTCTTTCTCCGGTTTTAAACGGTTTGCCGTCTTTCAGAAACGAGATACCTTTTACCGGTTCAAAATTTTTATTCTGAAATACGTCGATTATCTCGGCGGTCGTATATTCGCCTTCGCCATGAACGACTAAATCGCAGATTCGGTTTGTTAGAAAAAATTCATAGAAAATCGACGAATGGATATTTCCCAAAATTATAAAAATATTAAGATTGGATTCTTTGATTTTTTTTCCGAGCCGGTAAATAAATTCGCTGTTTGCGGTTAGACAGGTTGCCGCAAGAATATCAGGATTTTCTTTTTTTATATATTCAAAAGCCGATTGAACCGTGTCATTATGAAAAAAACTGTCTCTGAATGTTACCGTATGCCCTTTTTTTTCCAAAAAAGAACCGACGCTCAACAATCCCATTGGCATAGCCGGAATTACAAAAAGTTTACCGGCTCCCATTATTTCAGAACAGCAATCATTAGGATTTAAAAGCGTAATTTTCATATCGGCAAATAATAATTATTATATGGAAAGTTGTCAATGAAATAAATCAATAAAATAAAAAATTTGTTGCTATTCGGCTGTTTTTCTTAAACCGTTAAAAAGATTTTATTTTCTTGAATTGTTTTTTGATTAAGCTGTCGTTCCGAACCGTTCTTATTGTATATGTTTTCGTTGTCCGAGTTAGCGTTCTTCGCGCCCTAAAGAATGGACGATTCAGACGCGAAGCAGGCTGCAGAGAGCGAATAAAATAATAAGCCGCAAGGCTACGCGGTAGTTTAAGACAAAACATTTTATTTGTTTTATGAGCGACTGCGAGCGCGTATTAACGATACACGACAGGCTGCGGGTTTGCGGCAGAGCTGTGTCGCATGGAGATAATATCTTAAATTCCTCAAATTTTAATAACTTAGCAGTCCCGAGTTTTTTTACAAAAGCATAATATAGGAAATAAATAATTTTGTCAATAAATAGCTAAATTTTTTTAAGTTGAGATTTTTGAATAGCAAGGTCTAACCATACCCGCATAAGTTTTTTGAATTTTTTATATTCCTTAATTTTATTTCTGGTTTTGCACCGCGGGATATTTCAAGATTGAAATATGAAAATATTGTAATAGAACAAGGCATAAAAGTTATAAGACTTATTGAACAAAAAACCGCTTCTTTCAGAGGCGAAACTATCATACCGCCACATCCTTATATTGAGCGTTTGATCCTGAAAGAAAACGGCGCTGGTTTTATAATCGGTTACGCTTTTAATCGCGGAATTGATATGGTACGACTTTTTGGTATAAAATTCAGAAAACAAATATCGTCGGATTTTACACCGTATCAATTTAAACACACTATGTTAACTGAGCTTGCAAATCTTCGAGTAAATGAAACGCTCATCAAATTTTCAAACGGGAAATTACCAGAGGGAACGCCCAAACATTATTTGAAACGTGATTTAAAAACATTGAATAAATGAATTTTTGAATTTATCAAGAACATTCAAACGTAAAACATTAGAGTGTCCGTCAGCGCCAAGACAACCGGGAATAACAAAATATTTTTGACGAATTGTCTTTAATCGCCGCGTTTTTTCGGAATCGAGCAGCATATTTTTACGGAAAATCAAAAAAAGATTGTATGACAATACGACAATACGACAATACGACAATACGCGCATTTGCAAGGCTGCTTCAGTTCCATAGAACGGCTTGACGGCAAAACCGGCGCATCCAAAATCTTCTTTTAATTCTTTAATAATATTTTCATCGTTTGAACGACTGCGTTGCTGACGCCATATTTCAACTGCCGGAAGACAGAAAATATTGGTTGCCATAACCGAATATAGATAGTCGTTCATATCAATATTTTCAAATAACGGTAACGCTTTCTCCAATGCATTTTTTTTATATCTTTCTGTTGACGGACAACAATATAGCGACGTTCTTTATCCCGCGCATCCGGTTTGAAATATAATTCGCTCACCCAAATTCCTTTATCAACCACAATCCATTTTTCTTTTGAAATCATACAGATTTGGCAGGCTGAATTATAATACAATACCGCTTTTATAATATAGCGCAAACCAAAGTTTTCCAATAATTTTATAAATACTTCATTGTAAAATCCGGCGTCTGCCACTATCCATTTTAACGCTATTTTATTTTTTATACGCGCAAATGTTTCATTAAAAAAATTAACGATATTATTGGCGCTTTTAGCGGCTCCGCTTCTATTCCATACATTAACAACTAATCGTTGCTTGTTTAAAAATGCAAATATAGGATTATGACTGTTGCGCCCGGGTTTTCGGGGATTATATCCCTTATCCGCGCCCTCCTGTTTGCCATACCGTACAATTACCGAAGAATCGAAATTAAGCCAGTCCGCATCGAGCTTTTCCCAATTCATTATTTTATCGGTAAATTCCCATAATTTCTGCGATACCTTATTGGCTAATTCCAATGTTTTTATTTTCCTGAATAATCGCGTGAGCGTGGTAGCGGCTTTCGGTATTTCTTCTATCGAAACCATTTTTTTATAGCTTCGGCATTTACTAAATATAATAAATGCGCAAATCGTTCTTCCTCCGTATTTACCGTCAACATGAATGCTAACAATCGATTAGCGGTATCGTTCTATTGGAAATTTCAACGATTGGAAATGCGGCGTTTAAAAAATTGGACAATTCTATTTTTTTTTAAAATGCCGATAATAATGACAGCCCGCCGAATGAAGTAATTACCTTTTCCGTAAAACTAATTTTAATTTTGCCTTTGACTAAATCAATATCATATTTTTTACTCATTTTAGTCCTCCGAATTATATTGAAATTTTTCTGTATTCTATATCCTTGGAGGAAATACAGCTCTGTATTTTTTTATGCAGATTATTTTTGTTCGTAAATCCTTTGTTTTATCAGTTTTGGATAGCATTCTGAATTTCTAATGCATTTTTCTGGTTAAATTGCTGGGAATTTACTCGAAACTTACTCGAAAGGGATTTGGTTCGGATACCCAGCTTATTGAAAATGCAGGTTAATATATTGATAACAAGGAAGTTAAGTGGTACGCCCGAGAGGAGTCGAACCTCTGACCCACAGCTTAGAAGGCTGTTGCTCTATCCAGCTGAGCTACGGGCGCATAATTATCAATATATTTAATAATATTTTTTTGTCAACTTTTTTTTCTTGAATTTGGTAATGCCCAAAATCGACGAGTAAAATAAAAGTCCGATAAAAACAACGCTTCGGATAAGAAAAAGCCGGCCGCAAAAGTCGAAACCAAATGAACTACCTCGCAGCAAGCTGCGAGGTATCAAAAAGATTTTATAACTTTATATTTTCCGAAGCAAGCTTCGGGGAATTAACCAAAGAAGATTAAAAAAAATAAAATTTTATAAAAAGAAACAACTCTAAAAATCAGGGAAATAAAGACAAAAATCCCCGGCAAAAATCAAAAGGAAATTATAAAAAATCATTAATCCCGAAAAGCCAAAATTTTACGCCGTTTTAGGTTCGATAAGAATCGCGTATTTTAACGAATTCATATCGTCAGCCGATACTGCTTCACGGACCAAATCAATAAAAATATATTTGAAGAAATCGCAAAGAGAATTAAAATCTCTAAATACTAACGACTCGCCGTTTTCATTGTAATAAAACAACATAAAACTAAGAATCCAATCCGTTATTTGCATAAGAATATGATATGCTTTAATGGAATTGGCATTATTGTAGTATCAAAAATATTCTTGCAATTTCAACAAAAATATTTTTGATACTATTAATAGCTTTTCCGGTTTATCCGGCTTATGCGAATAAGCATGTTCAAGAGAAAATTCAATATTTTTTTCTCTGTTAAACGAGTGTTCTATTTTCCAGCGAAATCTACCGCCTTCCACAATTTTAAAAACATTATCTTCAATAATTTCGATATTCGTAAGAAAAATATTTTTATAGCAAAGTCCTTGTTTTTTTGCGGAATATTCTTTGACTTCAACAATATTAATTTTAATACAGCGATAGTCAAAACCATTTTGAAAATATACGCGCTGATATTTATCGACGTCAATAGTTTTTTTCTTGATTTCAAGATTATCAAGTTTTTTAAATTCTTGGTAGCGCTCAAATAAAGTAGGGATTTTATCTTCCGGAAAAGTCATAATGTATTTAAAACCGTGTTGTTTGCATAACTTAAAAATTTTTTCATTCGGATATAAACCGTCAAACAGCAAACAAATTTTCAAACGCGGAAACATTTTTTTAAATCATCAATCAATCTATAAGCCGCTTTCAGTTCGCAATCCTGTTTTATAAAAATTTTCATTAGTGTCGCTATGCGGCAACCGCGTTAAATTTGAATTGTTAAAAGCGTTTACGGATTCAATGATTTTAGGCTCTTCAAATTTTTTATTCATGGCTTTTCAAGATTCCGTAGAAGTTGAAAACATTAATAGCGTTGTAACAATAATATCTTTTACAGAATATCTGATGCGTTGATTATCCCGCAAATCCGTAATAAAATTTTCAATGTTATCGAATATATCTTTACCGTGTTTTTTTAAAACGCCAAAAAATTGTTTCGCTAATTTTTTTTTTTAGTCATTTCAAATCAACCCCTTTCATTTTTTTTGATTTCAATTTTTTAACTCGCTGAAGTAATAAAAGATTCTTATTTTCAACAATCCATTCAAATTCTTCGCCTTTTTCAATGTTCAATGCATGGGCAAAAGCCGAAGGCAGATTAACATAAAAAGATTGATTTGTCGGTCGCTCGACCTTCTGAATTTTTGTCAAATATGCCATAAAACGCCTCTTTAAAAATACTGGAATAATATAGTATTTATACTATATAATATTTTCGAACGATTTTCGAATATTATATTAACCCGAAAACTGCGTTAAGATTTTAAAAAATTGTGAAATAATTATAAAATATTTCCTCTAAGCAATTTTTCAAAATCTTAAAAACCTATGGTTTACGGCTAAAGCCGTAAATTTAAAAAGTTTTCGAGTTTTTAGAAGTTTTAACATTAATTGCGATTTTATATCTAAATCGCAAAAATACATCTATGTTTTAGAAAAGGGCGGTTTCAAAGAAACCGCTTAAGCGATTCCAATTGGAATCGCTACTTCACTTAACTTTTAATGCGCTATCCGGGATTAAGCCGAATTTCCGGAAAATGATTAAAAACAAATTATTCGGTTATCCTTTTTCGATGAAAATGCGGCTTAGGCATAACGGTTTTAGTATATCATCGGAATTACAACGCATTCCGCATCAATTTCCGCTACAGATTTCATTAAAGACATATTGTCCTTCTTTGGTAAAAAAAAATTGGTTTGTAATCATTTCTATATCGGCTAACGCTATGACTTTTTTCGAAATAATTGCGACCGGTTTTTTGCGACTATTAAAAACAGATTTAAAAAAATTTTGTTTGGGCTCTGTTTTTTTGAAATTATTAAACGGCGTAAAATTGTCTGTGATTCTGCAATCATCCGAAGCATAAACTAAAACTTTGTATCCGTCCGGCAATTCAGAATCGACGCCAGATATTACGTCTGAACGTCTCAACAAAAAATCTTCGCCCGAATTATTCAATTTAGCCTTAACAAAAAAACCCGTCGGTTCGTTTGATATAAGAGTTGAACCGGCAAACCTCAAATCAAAATATGCCGAGATTTTATTCAAAGCCGAAACATATAATTCTTTCCTGTAATTAATTTTAAAATATCTTGATAAAATAATCTGAAGCATTGTATCGTTAATAATGTCTGTCTGACCGTCCCCTGCAATCAAAATTCTTTTGGAAGCTCGGATATCGGGATTTATATTCGAATCAAGCGGCATAGCGTTTATTACCAAATCATACCTCGAATAATCGGCGTTCGTATCAAAAGTAATATCTATTTTAAAACCGGCATAATTCAGGGCGGCGGCAAAATAATCGATTCCGCAGGGCGATGAATCCGGAATCAAACCATACGAACTTCCGTCAATCAGAGCTTTTTTGGTTGAACCCGCCGCCGGTTTGAAATCAGTAACAGTTATTTCGTATTTTTCTTCCGAACTCGAAAGATAATCAAATAATTTTAATAAAAACAATTTATTGTTGATATTATTAATTCCAATAGGTTCTTTCATATTCCATAAAATCTCCGCGTCGCCCAAAACCGCGAGCTTTCCATTGTTTGAATCGTTCAACGCGGCTGTTATATTTAATTTAGGATTTTCCGGATTATACATTTCCAGAAGTTTTCTACACTTGGAATCTATCTTCAAAGGAGCCGGATAATATAACTCGATATTGTCAATATTCCATACGCCGCATCCGCAATACGCCCATTGTTTTTCTCTGAAATTATTTCCAACCGCAATGGTCGCGTCATTAAGAGCCGCGATTCCGAATTTTTTTATAAAATCATTTTGAAACGTTATGTTTCCGTATAAATCTTGATGTTCAACTATAGCGAGTATTCCGCCGCCGCTTTTTAAAAATTTTTCAAGCGCGTCAATTTCCTTTTTTCCGTATCTCCGGTTTATTGCCGGACCAAGAACAAGAATTTTTCCCTTTCCCGAATAATTTTCAAGAAATTTTTCAAGCGGAATAGAATTCAAAGATACGGAAACGCCTGATTTTTTCAAAGCCAGCGTTAGTCCCGACATACCGGAATATCCGGTTTCATACGGAGAATATGTTTGTTCGCAGCTCTGGTCAAACACGACGTAATACCTTGGTTTTACGGCAGGAATGTTTTTGAAATTTTCCGAAAGCAATGCCGGAGTCAAAAATAAAATATTCGACTGCGGTTTTAAAAAATAAAATTTAACGGCATATCCGCAAAACGCGGCAATAATAACAAAAATCAATATCCGAATTTTCGTAATATTAATCACAAAAATAATTTCCCCTTGAATTATTATAATTTTAGTCTACAATTTATTTTATTTAACTTAATAAAAAATGTAATTACAATTTTATGTTATATAATTATTTTTCGCTTTTTGCAGTTTTTTTTATCAATCTGTTTTTTTATTGTAAAAACAAAAAAACTTTTATTGTCATTTTAAAAGATATAAGAATCACAAGAACCATTCATTTTTTAATGATGGTCGTTTCCGGCATTTTAATCGCAGGCAAAACTCAGCCTCTTATAATCGATTTTCAAAAGTTTTACGAAATTTTTTTTACGCTCATTTCAGTATTTTACGCGGTAGTCTATTCGACCATTTCAAACAATTTCGCCGACATAAAAATTGATTCCATTTCCAATCCCGGCAGGCCGCTCCCCAAACAATCAGTGGACGCCGGAGAATATTCAAAAGCCGGAAAAATCATTTTAGTTTTATCATTGTTTTTCGGACTAACAGCGAGTTTTAAAATTTTTATAGTTTCATTTTTATTTATGTTTTTTTATCATATATACTCAAAGCCGCCCATAAGATTTAAACGGTTTTTCATTATATCAAAAATTTGCATTTCCATTAATTCGATGATATTGAGTTTTGCCGGTTATCTGATTTTTAAAAATAATCTCGAATCTTATCCGGCAATTTTTATATGTTTTTTTTTAATAGTTTTGACGCTCGTAATAAATTTTATTGATTTGAAAGATTTTGACGGCGATAAAGCAGATAATATAAAAACAATTCCAGTGGTTTTCGGGCTGAAAAACGCTAAAATAATTTGCGGGTTTTTTTTTATATTTACTTATATAATAGCCGCATTTGAATTTGTTCCGTTAATTATAACGGGCTTTTTTCAATACTATTTTATTAACAAAAAAAAATATAACGAACATTATGTTTTCATAACGTATCTTATAAGTTTAACGATTTTATTTATTTATTTTTTAATTCAATGGAACATAAAAATAATTTTCACAAATTAAAAAAACTATTCGGCATATTTTTATCCGCTGTAATTGTAGCGTTGTTTTGTCTTGCTATTTTCTCTTATTATTTTAAAAAAAATACGGCTCACTTGTTTATGCTTAATACTTTTAAGGGATGCGAAACATGCGAAAAAATAGACGCGATAATCTTGAATCTCAACGGATGCGGAACTAAATTCGATTTGAAAATATATAATTTAAGCAGCTACGGAAATCTTGCGGAAACCTTAAAAATAATAGGCGCTAAAACCGGAAATACCATTATTAAAATTCCATTTCTCGTCATAGGCAACAAAGTATATCAAGGCGAATCAGAAATCAAAAAAAAAACGCCTGAAATCGAAGCGCTTTTGAATTCAAAAAAAATTAAGGATTATATCGGCGAATTGAATTATAAACCTATTTAACCTGAAAACCGCATTAGAATTTTGAAAAAGCGCTGAAAGTAAGGAAAAACATTGATTTTGATCGCTTTTTCAAAAGCATTAATTTTTACTTGACAGTTTTCAGGTTTTTTGAAGTTTTAACAAGCGCGTATATATGTTTTGAAAAACTTCACTTTTTTTATTGCATTATTCGGGTTTAACTCGCAAAATATTTAGATTTAAGTTTCTGAAAGATTAATAATTCATACCGGTCGGTTAAATTTTTCTGTTTTTTTTAACTAACATAACTTTTTTTAGAATACTCCCGAATAATAATTATTAGTAAAAAAAACTAAAATATCTGAAACCTTTTTAATAATCATAAGGTCTAATCTTATAACTTTAAAAATAAAAAGAAAATGTCGCTAAAAAGGAGTTCAACAATGTCTAATCTGAAAAAACTATTGAATATAATTTTATACATTTTAACAATCGCTTTTCTTGCGTTTGCCTGTCTGATATTATCAAAAATTTACTTTTCCGAAGATTTATTCCATCACAAAAACAATAAACCCTTTCATAGATTTAAACCGGATATAGAAAATATGATTAACAACATTCATATCGATTTAATAGAATCATTGGATTTGTCAAAATCGCAAATGGATTCGCTTGATAAAATAAAATCAGAAATAATTAATGAAATAAAAAATCGTCCTTTCCAATTTGAAGAAACAAAAAAAAATTTTATCAACGAGCTCTCAAAAAATGAAATTGATACCTCGGCGATAATTAATGAAATGCGCAAAGTGGAAGATTTCAAAAAAAATGATTTTGAATTTTTAGTAAATAAATTCGCCGAATTTCATAAGCAATTGTCGGCAAGTCAGCGTAAAAAATTAATAAAAAGAATAGAAGAATCCGGATTTCCGGAACCGGCGCGCTTTAAACGCAATGCTGTAAAATAATCGCCTTATAAAATCAAATGGACGAAAACTATTTCATAAAAATTATTAATGATACGAAAGGCGTGGTTTTATCTGCCGTTGAACGATATCTTTACGACGATTATTATCATTCAATAGACGACGTGGTTCAGGAAACTTATATAAGAGCTTTTAAAAGTTTTAAAAAAAATTCGTTTCGCGGCGAATCTAAATTAACCACTTGGTTATACGCTATCGCGAAAAACGAATCGTTAAGAATGAACCGAAAATTGTCGAAAGACAAAAACTTATCAAGCAAAATAGTTGAAAATGAAATCTGCAACGAAGACTCCAAATCAAACCTGAAAATTATTAAGGAAAAAATCGAACTATTAAAAAAAAAAATATTTCATTTGCCCGAGAAATACCGTTCAGTTATCAATTTGTATATTTCAGGAAAAAAAGAAACCGCTATAGCCGATGAATTATCGATATCGCGGGCTACGGTCAAGATGCGTCTATTCAGAGGAAAAAAAATGCTGATAAATTTATTTAAATCTCACAGAGAGGAATAATATGGATTCTAAAAACATAATGAAAATTGAAATTAATAATCGGTTGAACAATCCGGAATGGGACGTTTTGATAGCAAAAAAAATACTGAAAAAAATTTTTTACGATTCGTTTAAAATATCCTGTTTATGGCCTATTGCGGCGTCATTCATATTAATCTTATCTGTTTCATTATATATATATTTCAACAATTGCGTTTCTTCTTTCTCTTACAAATTAAACGTTGAAAATTATTTTTACTCTGACATCGCTACGGATTTAACTTTTATATTTAAATAATTTTCTGAAACTTTTAAATATCGCGTCGGGTCTTATTTAATAAAACATATTATTAAATTTGATTTCAGCGTTAAATTTTAAAATAAAAAGGAGGTGAAAAAAATATGATTAGTTCGATAAACGGATTAAATTCAAATTATTCGTATTCTCAAACAACGTCCGCTAATTCAAAAAATTTATTTAATAAATTAGATGAAGACGGCGATGGTTTATTAAGCGGAAGCGAATTAGAAACTTTTACGTCAAATTTGACGGAAAAGACCGGCGAATCATTTTCGGTTTCTGATTTACTTTCTGAAAACGATTCCGACGAAGACGGTTCAATCAGCGAATCGGAATTTTCCGCTATGAAACCAAAAAAGCCGGCGGGACCTCCGCCAAATATGTCCGGAATGAGTTCTATGAGTTTTATGAACGGTTCTGAATCCGAAGATGAAGAAGAAAGCGGTCTTTCTATTGATTTGACAGAATATTTCGACTCTTTGGATACAAACAAAGACGGAATCGTTGACTCCGACGAACTCGAAGCATATAAATCGACATTAACTCAAAATTCTGAAAATGAGAGCATTTCTGAAATATTGAATACGCTCGATACGGATGCGAATGGAAGCATTACTAAAGAAGAATTTAATTCGATAAAAAAACAGCCGCCCGAGGGACAATTTAATCCGATGAATTTCAGGCGCAATTCAGGGATGATGAACGGCGATTTTTCAGGAATTTCTAAGGATTCTCAAACAACCGAATCGGTCTACGATTCGAATTCAAATTCATTAAGTTATTATGTTAAAAATGCGATTAATTCGTATTTGAGCGCGGTTGCGGTTTAAACATTATTGTTTAAAAAGTTTTTATAATAACATTATGATTAAATGCTTTTGCATTTAGAATTTATTCCATTACCTTTTTGTTTTATTGTATTTTATAACCCGGCTGTTATGAATAATGTTTTATTAAAACAAGAGTTTCAGTTAGTTTAGCGTCTTTTTTTAATAATCATCCCTCTACATAGCAGCCGGTCTAATACTATTAAAATCTTAACAGATTTATGTTTTTACATTTCTGCAAATTCAGAAAAATCGTCTTTCATAGGAATAACGTCTTTAGGATTTTTTTCCAAAGATTTTTTGATTACGTTTTTTTTTAATGCGGACGTAAAATTCAATTTCTTTTTCGGAAGATTTTGAAAATTCAAATTTTCTCTTTGATTTTGATTATTCTCTTCTTTTTTTTTATCGCGTAGGTTTAATTTCATTCCGCTTTTGTCAATTGATTTAGCGGTAACCAAAATATTCAATTCATTCACAACGTCCATCAAAGAAAGCGCTTGAGCGTTTAATTCTTCAGCGGCGGCTGAAGTTTCCTCGGCGGCAGCCGAATTCTGTTGAGTAACTTGATCAATCTGAGCGATAGCTTTAGAAGTCTGCTCTATTCCGTTTGCCTGTTCAAGCGACGCCTGAGTAATTTGTTCTAATTGCTGATTCACTGTATTCGCGGCAGTTTTAACTTCGTTAGCAATCGCAGAAACTTCATTGGCAATATCAACGACTTTAATCGAATTAACGGATATATTTTTTATCGCATCGGCTCCTTTTTGCGCGGTTTGGGCGCCGGCGTTTGTTTTGCGAACGCTTTCTTTAATTAAATCCGCGATTTCTTTTGCCGCGGTTCTACTTGTCTCTGCAAGTTTGCTTACCTGATCCGCTACCACCGCAAATCCCTGACCGTGTTCGCCTGCGCGCGCCGCTTCTATTGCCGCGTTCACCGCAAGCATTTTGGTCTGCTGCGCTATTTCATTTATAGTGTCTATTATATCGGTGATTTTTTCGCTCCCTTTGCGAATATCTTCCATAGATTCAACTATTTCATTCATTACTTTCGCTCCGCTTTCCGCCGCCTCTTTCGCTTCCGTTGCAAGTATAGAAACATTTTTAGAATTCTCAGCCGCATTCGAACTAATCTCCACAACATTAACCGCGCTTTTGTTTGCATTCTTACTCGTTTCAGCATTTGCCTGCGACTGCGACGCCATTTCCTCCATTGTTGCTGACATTTCCTCTATAGACGCGGCCTGCTCCTGAGCCCCTTCCGATAATTGAATACTTGCAGACGTAATCTGACTTGAAGCCGAAGTTACTTGCTGAGCTCCGGAGATTAGTTGATTTATTGTTGTCAATATTGATTTTGAAATTGTGAATCCTAAATAAACTCCTAATCCAACTGCAACCAAAAATCCTAATACAATTGTAATAATCGTAGTCTTTTCTAAACTTTCAGCAGTGTCTATACCGGAATTAACATCGCGGTCCGCCTGTTTGTCAGTCATATCGACAAGATTTAATAGCAAATTATTTGCTTTAGAAAACAAATCTCGATTCTCGCCAAAACTCGCCTGATAAATTTTTTCGTATAATTGATTGGATTTACCCCGTAAATGATATTCTTCCATTAATTTCAATAATTCAAGATTTGAAACTCTGAAATTTTCCCACGCCGTCAGAAATTCATTCCAGACTTTTTTCTCATCAGGCGAGGTTTCCAGCGATTCGTATATTTTCAATGCTTTCCCGTAATTTTCTCTTGACGTATCAATTCTTTTAAGTTGATTATCATATCTTTCCTTATCTATATTTGGTATTAAGAGAGTTCTCATGCTTGATTGAATCGCAGTGAACGCTTCGTTTATTATTAATAATGATTTTACGCTCTGAAGTCTATTTTTACCTACTATATGAAGCTGTTCCGTTGTTTTTACTAATCCGTAATATCCCATTATGCCTACCGCTAACGCTATTAGTCCGACAGCCAAAAAACCGGACAATAATTTTGATTTAAGTTGAAATTTCATAAAAAATACCTCTCCATAAAAAAAAATTTTTAAATATTATTTACTTGTTTTTTGGAATGACAAGGGATTTCATTGATTTCTTTCGATTTCAATTAATTCCTTATTTTCAAGAGCGCTTTCAATCTCAAGAACTATAATCACTCTTTTTTCAAGTTTTACCATTCCAGTTATAAACTCCGCATTAATATTGTTTCCAAGACGCGGAGCGTCTTCGTAATTCTCCCGATCCACCGTTACAACGCCAATCAATTGATCAACTATTATACCCGTCATTTTCCCTTGAATATCTACTACAATGATGCAGGTTTCTTTACCGATAGTTTTTTCTTCAAGACCGAATTTCAGTCTTAAATCAATTACCGGAACGATTTTTCCGCGAAGGTTTATAACTCCTTTCATAAAAACCGGAGTCCGAGGAACCGGATCAATATTCAGCATTCCCACCACCTCCCTCGCTTCGTGAATAGGAACCCCGTATTCCTGTTCTCCGAGTTTAACTGTAAGCAATTTCCCGCGCGATTCCAAAAAAAACTTATCTTTAGATTTATCGCTCATTTTCAGCTTCCCTCCTGAATTTTTAATTTTTCAACTCATTTGAAAAATTGCTAAACCGCAGTGTTTTAACTTGCTTTCATCAATTTTTCAAAATCTTATTGTAGTTTTTGAGTTCAATAAACTCTTTAATAATTTCTTCGGGTTCAAGAATTAGTCCAACGCTTCCATCTCCTAAAACAGTAGCAGCTTTTACGCCGCAAACTCTTTTTAAATTTTCCGACATTCCTTTGGTTACTATTTTTTGTCTATAAAGTATTTCATCAATAACAATTCCATATAACTGCGCTTCGTTTTCAACAATCAAAACTACGGAATTTTCAATTTTCCTAACATCATTATTCAAGTTATAAAATTTACCGAGATTCAAAAGCGGAACAGTTAATTTTTCAAAAACTATAAATTCTCCGGTTTCTCCATATATTTTTTTTATATCTTCAAGTTTTGGAGTTAGCGTATGTTTAATTTTTAATATTGGAAATATAAACTTGCTCGTTCCCGTTTGAGTGATAATGCCGTCGATAATGGAAGCTGATAGCGGAAGCATAATGCTGAATTTTGTTCCTTTATCTTTTTCAGTTTCAATTTCAATTCTGCCTCCGAGATTTACTACGGTTTTTTTTACAACGTCCATGCCGACGCCTCTTCCGGAAATCTCGGTGATTTTTTCCGCAGTAGAAAAACCCGGATGAAATATATAATCATATATTTGCTTGTCAGCGGGAATTTCTGTTTCTCTTATAATGCCGTTTTTCCTTGCTTTTTCAAGTATTTTATCTTTATTTAAACCGGCTCCATCATCGATGATTTCTATAACTATATTGTCGCCTCTGTTCTCGGTATTTAATTCTATAACCCCTTCTTCATTTTTGCCTTTTAAAACTCTCGTTTCCGGAAGTTCAATTCCGTGATCCATTGAATTTCTTATCGAATGAGTCAGAGGCGCGAATATTTCGTCAATAACGGTTTTATCAACTTCAGTCCGTTCGCCTTTTGTAATAAATTTAACCTTTTTGCCCGACTTCTGAATCAAATCTCTAATCTGTCTGTTTAATTTATCATAAACTGATTTGATTGGAAACATACGCATTTTGAGAACATTGGATTGTAAAGCGTCGGTTATGAGTTCAAGACTATTTAACTTAACTATTGTGTCAGGGTTATGAATATTTTTAATATCGTCCGATTGTTTCAGCAACGACAATGAAATCATTAGTTCGCCAATCATCTCCGCAACATTTTCAATTTTTTTTATCGGAACTCTTATCGAATCCGATTGAAAATCCTGAACCGGCAATTTAATATCCTGAATTGTTACCGCAGAGCTATTCAAATCTTGTATTGGAGAATTTCCAGAGCCGGATATTTTTTGTTCTAATTCAGCGGCATCCAAATTTTCCGAGTCGTTTATAAAAACAGGTTTTATGCGGGGTTTCTTATTCTGTTTGCCCGTTTTAACTTTAGCTTCGTTGACCGCAGACGCCAATTTAGTTAAAATTTCATAAGGAAAAATTTCAATCATTTCATCTTGATTTTCCTGATTAAACAATATTCTAATTCTTATCTGAAGATTTTTCATAAGAATTTTTAAATAATCCAGCGATTTAAGTAATATATTAATTATTTCATCGTTAATCTTAAACGAAGAATTCCTGCATTTATCAAGTAAATTTTCCATTGAATGAGTAAGTTTTGAAATATCTTTCAAACTCAGAAATCCGGCGGACCCTTTAATCGAATGAATATTTCTGAATACGGTATTAATAGCTTCGGTATTTGAAGGGTTGGTTTCTAATAATAAAAACTGCTGTTCGGCGGATTGAATCATTTCGTCGGTTTCGCATAAAAAATCATTTACAAATTCCAGATTATCTTTTGTTAAATATTCAAATTTGCCGTTAAGCCCTTCTAAATCTTTACTCACCTCGTCTGTTTCAGTTTGTTTTTTTTCTCCGGATAAAAAGTCTGTTTCAGTTTTCTCGTCAAACGTCTCTGTTTCAGTTGTTTCGGCAGATTGTTCTTTTTCAAAAGAATCCAGCATATCAATAAATTTGGTTAATTCAACGATTGATTCCTGCCTGACATATCCTTCAATAAAAAACAATTCTAATGATTCTTCAAGAATTTCATGAACATTTAAAACATATGACATAGATATTGAATAATGTATATTGCCGAACATATTAGCATTAATCATTTTATCTATTGAATCAAATCCGCGTTTGAATATTTCAACCTTATATTTGCCGAAAATTTTTGAAATCTCGCCTGCCGCAAGACTTATCTCGCATAATACTTTCAATTCCTGACTTGTTAAATCATTCATAACAAGAGCAAGATTAATAGCGGTTTTATATTTTTCAATTTCAAGTTTAATCGTTTGAAGAAGTTCCTTGTTTAATTGGCTCATTTAAAAACCCCGATTCATAAATTAATTATTAAGCGCTTGAATTATTTTTCCCGGTATATCGTCTAAATCCGCGACAAAATCCACAGCGCCTTTAAGATACGCTTCTCTCGGCATGCCGTAGACAACGCAGGTTCTTTCGCTTTGAGAAATAGTAACGGCTCCTTTCTTTTTCATAGCGAGCAACCCATTTGCTCCATCGCTTCCCATACCTGTCAATATTACTCCTACGGCATTCTTTCCGGCAATCTCCGCCGTTGATAAAAACATAACATCGACAGCCGGCCGCTGATGACAAATCTTTGGTCCGTCTTTAACTATTACTTTAAACTTAGCTCCGTCTCTTGCAAGAAGCAAATGAAAATTTCCCGGAGCAACTAAAGCCAGCCCCGAATGTAATTTTTCGCTATCTACTGCTTCTCTTACTTCAATATTTTTGCAAATATTATTTAATCTATCGGCAAACGATTTTGTAAATCCGGCAGGCATATGTTGAGTTATTATTACCGGAGGCATATTTTGAGGCAGCTTTTCTAAAACCCGCTTTAACGCTTCCGTGCCTCCGGTTGAAGCTCCTATAGCAATTACTTTTTCAGAAGATTTTATATTTGACAAAACTTCAATATTTTTTTCGTTTTTTGGTTTTTCAAGTATTGAGTTTCCGACTTTCGCAAATGAGGCATATATGATTTTTTGATGCAATTCCTCTATTATCAGCGGAAACGCTCCTGAAATATCATTCGCAGGTTTTGCAAAAATATCAACAGCTCCAAGTTCCAAAGCATGCAGACTCGTCTCGCATTTTCCGCTGACTAACGAACTTATGACTATAATCGGCAGCGGATAAGATTTCATTAATACGCTTATAAATTCCAATCCGTTCATACGCGGCATTTCAATGTCAAGCGTTATAACGTCCGGTTTTAATTCAACAATCATATTTCTTGCTTCGTAAGGATTTGACGCGGTTCCAACAACTTCTATATCCTCGAATTTCCGCAAATTTGACGATAAAATGCTTCTTACGACCGCAGAATCGTCAACTATCAAAACCTTTACTTTTTTCAATTTTATCAATCCTTGTTTTGAATTATCCCAGTATAATACTTTAAACGCAAAGTGAAGTTTTTCAAAAACCTTGTCCGGTTTCCGGATTTAATAATTCGTTTATTTTAGAAATAATAACCGAAGACCTGAACGGTTTTGTAATAAACGCGGAACAACCTATTTCATTTGCAGTTATTTTTATACTCTCGTCAATAATTCCAGTCAGAATAATTGTTTTTAAATTTTTCAGTTTATCATCAGTTTTAATGATTCTTAAAACGTCGATTCCGTTTAATCCCGGCATATCAATATCAAGAATTACAAGAGCAAAATCGTTTTTTCTCATTTCATTTATCGCGCTTAATCCGTCCTGAACTTCGTTTATATTAAATTTTTCTCCGCCTAATCTGATTTTCAACATCTGTATTATAGGTTTATCGTTATCTACAAGTAAAATATTATACGGCATTTTTTCCCCCTTTGACGCTTAATTTCCGGTTCGTATAAAATATCATTTTTTTCTAAATTTTCTGATAAATTGCCGGTTGAACGTATTTAAACTTAATCTTCAACCTTGTCAACGATTCCGAATGACCGATAAACAAATATCCGCCCGGTTTAATCATTTCATAAAATTTATCGACAAGCGCCTGTTGCGTTTTCGTATCAAAATAAATCATCGCATTTCTACAAAAAATAAAATCGAATTTCTTATTAAATGGAAACGGTTCTATCAGATTCAAATGTTTGAATCTGATGATATTTTTTAATTCGTCTTTGATTATATAAAAATCATCTTCTTTGCTAAAATTCTTTAACAAAAAATGTTTTGGAATATCCTGAATTTGTTCTCTGCTATAAACGCCTTTATGAGCTTTTAAAAGAACATTGGTATCTATATCGGTTGCAAGAATTTTAGTTTCAATGCTTTTTTTGGTTTGACGAATCTCGTTTAAAATCATCGCTATCGAATACGGCTCTTCTCCGCTCGAACAAGCCGAACTCCAAATATAACACTCGTTCATATTATCAATTTTATTTTTCAAACTCTGTTCCATAAAATCAAAATGCTTTATTTCCCTGAAAAAATCAGTTTTATTTGTGCTCACCGCGTTTATGAAATTTGTTATTTCATCTTTATGGGTATTTATGATTTTTTTGTATTCGACATAAGACTTCAAATTTAATTCTTTCAACCTTTTTTGAATCCTGCTTTTCAGCATTTCCTTTTTCTCTTCTGAAATACAAATTCCCGAATAATTATAAACAAAACTTCTGAAATACAAAAAATCCGAATCGCTTAATTCATTTTGACAATACATAATTTTTCCTTAATATAATATCTATTTTAACGGTATTCGTATAACAAAAATATTCCCTTTATTCAGGTTGTCTTCTATATGTATTTCCCCGTTATGCGAATTAATTATTTTTTTTACCACGTATAAACCTATCCCGAATCCCGATTTTTGTTTTGATAGTCTGAAATCTTTTTCAAACACTTTTTTTTTAAATTCATCCGGTATTGTTTCCGCCCTGTCCGCAATTTCAATTTTCGCGCAATCATTTATTTTATCTGCTTTAATTACTATTTCGTTATTATCCGGAGAATAGTATATTGCGTTCAACATCAAATTTATAAAAACCTGCATCATTTTTTCTTTATCAATATTTACTGTAAAATCATTTATTAGCTTTTTTATATTAATTTTTTTAGATAACGCGTTGGGCTCTAATAATTTTATGCCATAATCAAGAATTTCCATTATCGAAACATTCTGTTTGTTTAGCGATACGTTATTTTTCCCAAAATTGTCGGGATCCAAAATATTTTTTATAACATTATCGAGATTTGAAACCTCTTCTTTTAAAAAACTTAGATTTTCTTCCGTGTTAGCCGATTCAATCTTATCGACATGAGTTATTATTCCGGTTAAACGGTTTCTTAGTTCATGTGAAATTTCATTGAAATAATCGTTAACTTTATTTTTTGATAAATACTCGCGATTTTTATTTTCAATCTTTAAAATACTTTCCATTAAATTTTCTATGCTTACAGGCTTGTCTATAAAATCGTCCGCTCCCTGCCTGAAAGTTTCAATAACAAGAGCTTTATCCCCATATCCGGTCATAATTATAATTTTAATCTGATTCCCGAATTTTTCGCGTATTTCTTTAAGCATATCCAATCCGTTTTTCGAAGAAAGTCTGTAATCCGATATTATTAAATCTGGATAACCCGATACTAAACTTGCAAGATAATCCAATAGTTTTTCCGCCGAATTAAAACCGATGACATTATATCCTTTCAGTTCCAGTCCCATTTTTATAGAATCGACTATTATTTCTTCATCGTCAACAACATAAACGTCAGTTATCTTATTTTTCATAAACTTATCTAAAGCAATTTATATGAGAATAATTTATAAAATCGTTATCCGGTTTATTTTAAGAGAGTTAATTATGGACGGAAAAAATTGTTCGGAAAAAAGCTAAAATAATTTTAGTGGCGACTAAAATTTTTTTAGCCTGAAGAGGCGATGACAATTTCACTGTAATTATCGAATTTACAATTTATATTTTTTTATAATATTATAAATTTGCTGTTCTGATATTCCGAGAATATTGGCGGCTTTCTTATTGTTATTTGATAACTTGAGAATCCTTTTTATATAATCAATTTTTACTTCTTCTAAAGTTTGCATTTTATCAGCGGTATTATCAGCGAAGTCATTATTTTTAGAGGGTTTTACGGTTCCAATATTATTTTCTATATCAATCTCAATATCAAAATTAAAATCATTTTCACATATTATTTTTTTGCTCGACGAAAAAAAAGCCGTTTTTATTATATGCTGAAGCTCGCGGTAATTGCCGCGCAACTCAATTTCCAATAATTTATTCAAAAAAGAATCTGAAAAACTTTTATTAAAACCATTGGATTTATTTAATTTTTCAAGCAGATTACGGGCTAAAAAAATTACATCCTTGCCTCTATCGCGTATCGGAGGAAGATTTATTATTCCGTCCGCTATACGGTAATATAAATCTGCGCGAAATTTTCCTAATTTTAAGTCTTCTTTCAAATTCCTGTTTGTCGCGGTTATCAGTCTAAAATCAGCTTGTTCCGGTTTGTCCGAACCGACCGGATAAATAATTTTTTCTTCTATCACCCTTAAAAGTTTAGTTTGACATTGTAAATCAAGGTCTCCGATTTCATCCAAAAACAAAACTCCGGACTCCGCATTTTTAATATAACCGGCATTATCTTTTAACGCGTTGGTAAAAGCTCCTTTTTTATAACCGAACAAAGAGCTTTCAAATAAATTTACCGGAACCGCGTTTATATTAATGGCTATAAACGGATTATTTTTTCTCCGGCTGAGTTTATGAATAGCTTTTGCAAATATTTCTTTGCCTGTTCCGCTTTCGCCGGTTATTAAAACATTGCAATCCGTCGATGCGAGACCGGTAGAATAAGCCATAATTTTTTTCATATTGCCGTCTGAAGTTAAAAATCCAGAAAATTCGTTTGGAATTTCCAGCTTGCATTCTGAAGTGAACAGATTAAGACTTTTTTTTATTCTCAAATTTTCGCCGGCTTTTATGATGACGGAGAGTAGCAATTCATTATTTAACGGTTTAGTCATATAATCGAAAGCTCCGGCTTTTATACAATTAACAACGGTAGAAATATCGCTAATCGCAGTAAGCATAACAACAAGCGAGTTTATTCCGTTTTTTTTTGCGTCAATCAATATCTGATAACCGCTTTTACAAGGCATCGTTATATCGAGAAAAACCAAATCATAGCCGCCGCTTAACAATAACTCTTCGCCTGTCAAGGCGTCGAATGAAATATCAGCGTCGGCGTATCCTTTTAAAGATAAATAGTTTTTTAACGATTCGCAGATTATTTTTTCATCGTCAATAATTAATATTTTCATCTCAACTCATTAATTTTTTTTATTATCAAATCATGATTTTCAAAGGGTTTTTTAAAAAAAGCTTTAACTCCGTTTTCAAGAAGTTTTACCACTTCGTCGTCTGAAAGAAAAGCGGACATACAAATAAATTTTATCCAGGGAAACCGTTCTTTAATGCTTTTTATTAATTCAAAACCGTTCATAGACGGCATAAGTATATCGGTCATAACAATATCGGTATTAATATTTTTTTCAATGATTTCTGCGGCTTTTAGAGGATTTTTAATTATTATATTATCAATGCTGTTTTTATTTAACAGCGCTTTTAAATAATTTAATATTTCTTCTTCGTCGTCCACGACAAGTAAAACCGGTTTTATTTTTTCAAAATATTTATTTGAATTAACAGGCAAATCTATAATGAACAATGCGCCCTGATTTTCTTCGGATAAGACTTTAATATCCCCGTTATGTTCTTTTACTATCTTATAACTTATAGACAAGCCTAAACCGGTTCCGCCCGTATTGTTTTTTGTAGAAAAAAAAGGTTCGAACAATTTCGATAAATTTTCTTTCTTTACCCCTATTCCGTTGTCTTTAATAGAAATCCTGATTGTTTGATTATTTATAAGTTCAATCGCAGTCTGAATTAGCCCATTATGAATATTATCAACCGCGTCAGCGGCATTCTGCAGCAGGTTTATTATAACCTGCTCCATTTTTACCTGATTGCCGTTTATACGAGGAAGATTTTCTTCTATATTCGCTTCTACTTTATTTACTTTTCTACGAACCATCGCTCCAACTATCGTCCACGCTTTTTCATAACATTCCTTTATTGAAAAATCTCGATTATTTTCTGATTCGTCGTTATGAGAAAATTCTTTTAACGTATTGACGATACCGCATATCCTATCGCTTCCGCTTTTTATATGTTCGAGCGACCTGTCTATATTCCCTATATATTTTTTTATATCATTACCGCTTATTTTTTCTTCAGAATAATTTTCAGACTTTGAATCCTGTAAAAGCTTTTTCAATTTATTCCAGCATTCCCATATAATCGGAATATTCAAAGATATAAATGTGTTTGGATTGTTTATTTCGTGAGCTACTCCGGCTACCATTGTTCCCATAGAAGCGAGTTTTGAAGATTGGGCAATCTGTATAGAATTTTGTTTCAGTTGTTCGGTTTTGAAAAAATTCGAAAGAGCTTTTGAAATTATATCCGAAGCTATTTTTATAGACGAAACCTCGTATTCCTGCCAAAAATGTTTTTTTCGCATATCGGACAAAGTAAAAAAACCGAATACCTTATCGTCAATATTTACAGGAGCAGAAATACAAGAAAAGATTTTCCTGTTTTTAAAAAACATAAGCGTATTTTGAGAAACTGTCGATAAGGATTCCACATCATTAATAATTGCCAATTGGTTTTTTAAAAGTTTAGTCATCAGAACGTCAATTTCGCCCGAACTAAATTTTAAATATTCCGGCATCAATTTGAATTCATTGTTTTCCATGCCTTCATAAATCAAAAAACATTCGGAATAATCAGGGCTAAATCTATAAATCGAAGTTCTGGAAACTCCTGAAAAATCATTCAATAATTTCAAACTTTCGGTTATATCCTTTTCAAAATTGCCGGTATTTATAAATCGTTCTGAAATAGATAAGAACAATTTATGAGCTTCAAAATTTTTTTCCATAATAACTTTGCCGACGTCTTCGGTTATATCTGTTATTATTCCCGTAAAATATAGGGTTTCGTCGTTTCTAATATTTTTTACAATTCTACAATTTACCCATAGGCATTTTCCGTCTCTTTTGAAAATTCTAAAATCGGCATTAAACGGTTTGTCTTTTTTCAAAAATCTCAAATATATTTTTTTTATTGTTTTTCTATCGTCGGGATAAATATATTTTATAACGTCAATATTTTTCATTTCAAAAATATTTTCCGGAGAATACCCTAAAATTTTTGACGCGTAATCGCTTATAAATATTATTTTGCCCGAAACATCCATTTCAAAAACAAGATTCGGAATATTTTTTATCAAAGTCTGAAACTGTTCTTTTGAATTTATAAAATCGCTTTCAATTTTATTTGTTTTATTTTGCAATTTGACATATTCAAGACAAACTGAAATTTTCGAAAGTATTTGTTCTGGAAAAAAAGGTTTTAAGATATAATCAAACGCTCCTAAACACAATCCTTTTGCAATAAATTCCGGTTCTTTTTTTGAAGTCAAGAAAAAAACCGGAATTTTTTTCGTTAAAACATTTTCTTTAATAAATCTGCAGGTTTCAAAACCGTCTACTTTTTTCATTATTATATCGAGGATAATTAAATCCGGAAGCTCGGATAACGCGAGTTTTATGCCCTCGTTTCCATTTGAAGCGGAAATAACCGAATAAGAAGCTTCGGTCAATATTTTTGTCAATACCTTCTGGATAGTCGGCGAATCGTCGATTAATAAAATTAAAGGTTTTTTCCGATGCGATTCCCGAACTAAATTAATTTGTTCGGAAATATATTCATTCACAAAATTAAGCATATTGCATTTTACTTTTAAAATGCAATATTTTCAATATTTTTTTATTTAATACGCGCTTTGAGCTTGAACTCCGCGTTGAATATTCTGCAACAAATTATTAAACGATTCGGAATTTTTTAATATAATTTTTTGGTTTTGAATCTCAAGATTTTCATCGTATTTTGGCGCTGATTTTCCGCTAAAACCTTTTTGAGGCGTTTGAGCCGCATTAACTGAAAAATCTTGGAGCGCTCTTTTTCCTTTGTAAAAGGCATAATTGTTATTTTCGTCTTTACAGATTACGGTAGTTATCCCTTGAATTCCATCAGCCGTAAATATTCCTCTTAAATCAGTTTTGCCGGATACAAACTCAGAATTTTTAGAACCGATTACTTTGACATATACATTATTTTTATACTCTTTAGTCAAATTGTCTGTTATATTTACTCTGACGCGTCCCGCAAATTCTTCATCGACTGATAAATTAAATTTTGAAATTAATATCAAACCGCTTGCAAACAAATCTCCGCTTCTGCAAATCATAAGATAAGCTCCGTCCTTTTTTATATCAAGACCAACCGAAATTTCCGAATCGTCATAATCGGATTTTTCAAATTTAATCGTATTTTCGAGCGTAGGAGTGATGCCGGATAAATTTATGTTTGCAATTCTATCAAGATTTTTTTCTATCAAAACAAGTTTCATTAAATCGACTTTATAAACAAGATAATCTATGCTGTCGACGCTTTTGAATTTTAGTTTTACAATCGGAGTTTCAGACGATTTAAAAATATTTATTTCGTCGAATGAAATATTTTTTTTCTTAAAATGATCGATAGACTCCGCCGCGTCAGGATAAATATCCTTAATCTTTTCATAATATTCAATCGCTTTTTCCGTATTGCGGTTCGTATGATAAATTTGTCCGATTATATAAGAAGCGAGATTTTTATTTTTACTTTCGCCCGCAGCAACGGATTCGGCTTCTTTTAACGCTTCGTTTAATTTCTGCATAGAAAAATATCCGAGCGATTTCAGATAAACAAAATCTGACGCCAAATCAATGTCGTCTTCGTAGAGCTTTGCAAAAGCGTCTGCAAGCTGAACGCACATCTCATAATTATTCATAGACCTGTAAGCGTTTGTCAATGAAAACGCGGCGTCTTTAGCGCAAGGATTTTCAGCGTTTAACGCAAGATATTTCACGGATAAATCCACTGATTTAGCCAATACGTCCGGTTTATACAATTCGCTTTTCTTAATACTTTTAATTTCATGAAATTTCAGCAAATCAGCGTTATAAAATAAATTATGAGCGTTTTCCGATTGCGCGTAAAGAGCTTGACCGACGCCTAATAACGCCGAAGTTACCGAAGATAATGCCGGATATTCCGATATTACCTTTTCAGTAAAAAAAACCGAAGCGAGAAATTCATTTTCATTCTGCAAAACGCCGGCAGTCTGAACGTCTCTATAAAAACTCGATTCGATAATCGCTCTGCTCGTCAAATACGAACGCTCATATTCTTTTATATCGTAATACGCTCTTGCAACAATAAGTATTTTATCAAACGGTATAAATAAATCAGGTTCTTTCTCCTTGATAATTTCAAAACATTCGACTACTTTTTCCGCGTTATAAAACTTTTTATCCGAATACATCCATAACAGCATTTTCGAAAGACTGGGCTGAAACGAATTTTTTGATTCTTTGAAAACTTTGCTTAAATTAACAATCGCGGAATCATAAAATCCGTCTTCGTAATACGCTGCGCCAAAATAATAATGTTCGTTTAAAGACATTTTATATTCCACTGAAGATTTTTCGTTTTTAGCGAGTAAAATACCAAACGCTTGTTTGCCAATATTGTATTGAGAAACATTATCCGCGTTTCGTATAACACTCGGCAAAACTCTGTATGAACCCGGATTATAATTAATCATTGAATATCTTATGTCATTAATTTTTTGATTTGATTTATAAAAAAACGTAATTTTCGGACCTTCGATTTTATAAAATGAAAAATTACCCGTTATAGTTTTTTCAAGTATTTTAGCGCCAGCCGGAATGAATTCTTCTATTATTGTAGAAGGGTATCTGTATTCATTATCGATATCAATATAAACATCGCAATAATCTCCGAATTCAATTTCGTTGGTTATAAAAGAGCTTTGAGTTAATATTTTCCCTTTATATTTCAAAGGAGAATGATAATAATTTTTAGAGCCAATAGAAAGCGCATCCGATTGATCCGAATTTATAAAATTATTTGAGAACCCTTCGAGAATAGCCGAATACGTGAATTCGCCTATGCCGTTAAAATCAAAATAAATCTTATTTTCTCCTTGTTTTAAAAATGATTGAGGACAATCAATATAAACGCAGTCTTCAATTTGTTTTGAATTAACAGTTTTTATTTTCTTATCGTTCGCATAAATATCAATGTAATAATTATTTTTTATATTAGCGAAATTGCCGAAATATTCGGACAAAGCAGCCGCAACAGGTCCGACTGCTTTAGAAGGATAGTATCTCGAATAATATTTTCTGTTAAGCAAAAATTCCGCAGCTTTGCTTATATTCGGATTATCCGGAAGTATCTTTTGCAAAGCAAGCATTGAAAGAGCCGTTATTTCAACTTCGCTTGAAAACCAATTGTAAAGATAACCCTTGTGTTTCCAATAAGTCTCGTTTCCTTTAATTGCGGCTTTTTCAGCAAGTAAAAGAGCTATATCTTTAGCGTAATCGAATCGTTGAAGATTATGAAACGTAAGTGCCGCAAAAGCAAGCGCGGCAGGAGGAAGTTCTGAACGATCGCGGTAAAGACGGTTCGCATAACTGTAATCTGCGTCGCCGGAACAAGAAAGCGCAAACAGCAAAACCGATTTTATCAAATGATTTTCCGGACTCGAGCGCCTGAAAGCTTGCTCAATATAAATTTTCGCTTTCGGCAATATTTGCCTGTCAATTTCTATGCCCGCGTTTTTAGCTGAAATCAAAGCCCAATACATAACCGCGATATTTATTTCTCCGCCTTCCCAGCTTCCGTCGTTTCTTTGAACTGAAGACGCTTGAGAAATAAGCCGTTTTGTATTTTCAAGAATCTCGTTTTTTTGTGTTTCATTTCCCCTGCTTTTCAAATATTTTAAAACCGAAGCCGATGCGAGAATTTGGGATTCAACGCTGTAAAAATCAGGAATATTAACATATCTGCCTCTTAAATAAACCGGAAGATTTTCCTGTAAAACAAGCGAAATCAAATCATTGTTTATTCCGCTATTGATTTTAATCGACATCCATTGAGAATTATATTTTATTGAATTATTAAGTTTTAAAAACAAAGTTTTTTTGTCGGATGATTTTCCGCTTTTTACTTCGTAATAATTCATTCCCCATGGTCTTACGACAATATCTTTAATTAATTTATCAAAAAGTTTTGAATTTTCCATCTCGGCGGAAATTTCCATAGAAACGTAAGACGCGCAAGGAACTAAAAATTCTTCAAAACAGTATTCGGCAGATTGACGGCTCTCTACTTTTAGCGAAGCCGTAAAAGTTTTTCCGTCAAAATTTTCCGTTTTAAAAGAAACTGACATTTTTACGATTCCCGCCGTATCTGTCAAATTATGAATTTTCACAAACGGTCTTGTTTTATCGCCTTCGTATAAAACGTCCGGAATCCTGCATTCAATAAAAAAATTTTTTTGAACGGAAATATTTTTATTTGCCTGTCCCGCAAGCGTTTCTTTTGAAATTCCTTTTGCCGTAAATCTGTATTCCGAAAGATTTTCAGGCATTTTAATTTCAACCGTTGTTTCGCCTGTCCCGTCAATTTTTATTTTCGCAATCCACGCAGACGCGGAATCCAATTCTTTTCGCGAAACATATAATTCTACGTTCTCGTCGGAATCTTCGGCTTCGAATACTGTTCCGCTAATGGTTAAAGTTTTTTGTTGTTTGCTAAGTTTATAATTTTCTTCTTTTGTTTCGCTAAAATCCATAGATTGCGGAGCGCTTAAATTGTCAACGGCTCCATAAGAAAAATCAGAATATGAATTTAAATTTTTTTTTGCTTTTCCGCTTCTCCGCAATTCGCCAGCCATTGCCGGTTTTGCCGAAAAACTATCTTTATATTTATCGCTTATACCTCCGGCTATTTGTTCTCTTCTTTCGCGTTCGGATTCTTCGATTATATCTTTGACTGTTTTCTTTGTTATTCCGGAATAACTAAACGATATGCTCGATGACAATCTTAACCCGCTTACACGTTCGGCGTCTTTTGAAAAATAATCGGATATATTCATACTGTTGTCTTCAAACAAAGCAAATAACGCCTCATTAACGAGCGCTAACGAAAACTCAGCGGACGCAGGCTTATCAAGATGATTTAAAGATTTGATTTTAATTTTCGCGGTTTCTCCGGGAAAATATTTTTCTTTGTCAGGCAGTATCGAAACTTTTAATTCTCTATCGACTTTAAAAGATAAATTTGAACTGTATAATTTTGCCTTATTCATTGTTAGCGCCGATATTGTGAAATTCGGAAAAAATTCATTTTTAACGTTAAAATCTATCGTATATGAATTCAATTTCTGTCTTGGTTCTATTAAAATATAATCGATTATTTCTTCTCCTTCAAACGTTAATAAAACTTGAGATTTTTTTATTCCGCTAATCAATTCTATCTTATGGTTTTCTCCCTCTTTTAATTCCTTCAAATTCGACGCAAGCCTGAAATTATTGTAATCGGCGTCTTCCGAAACGTTTAATTTAATTTCATTAGAAATATTATTTCCAAAAATATCAACTCCTGAAATTCTAATTATATATTTTCCCGCCTCCGAAATGATGAGATTTTCAGAAGCCCCGCCTTTTTCCGAAGTTATGACCGGTCTTGTCTCAACGGTAATTTCAGTATATGCGTTTTTATTGTAATCTTTAAACCATTCGACTCTTGAAATTACAGGTTCGATTTTTGTCGTCTGAGTTTTTATTATCGACATTATAATTTTTTTAGAAACCGGCTTTTGATTAGCTCCGTTTGTTTTTATAAAAACTCCTGCGTTTTCTCCGGTAAAAATCGAATCCGAACTTATGGAAACATCTATTGAAAATTCGTCCACCGCAAGAAATACGGAATTGGAAAATCTGAAATTGTCTTCAGGCAGAAATACTGAAAAACCAAGCGCCTGTTCGGAAGTCTGCGAAACTGTATTGAATTCAAAATTAAATTTACCCGAAGAATCCGTTCTGCCTTCAAGCTCTCGCCCGTCCGGCAAAGTATAATAAATTAATTTATCCTGAACCGGAGAGCCGTAATAATAAAGGACTGACGCCTCCGCCTTGACAGTTTCGCCTCTGTAATAAACCTCTTTATCAAAAACTATCGAACCCTTGATTTTTTCAAGTTTAAAATCAGATACTTTAAAATTAAAAGAATCCAATGTTTTGTTTTTTTCAGTTAAAACTATTATATTATAATCCCCTGTTTCGGCGTTCTCAGGTATGTCAAATTTCGTTGAGACGGTTCCGTAATCGCTGATTATTACTGTATCCTGTTTCATAAGTCTGTTTGACGGATTATAAATATTCATTAAATAGACTGTAGCTTCCGGAACCGTATAAACGCCGTCTTTCACATCTCGTATCACCGCTTTAATATTTGCGGTTTCTCCTTGTTTATACGCCGGTTTATCCGTATATATATAAGTTTTCTGAGTTAATCCGGAACTTACTTGAAGTCCGGTTAACATAAGATTATCCGAAGCCGCTGAATTATTATGAATAGCGAAAAAATTTATGTTATCAGAACTTTTCAGATTATCATGTTTTATAACGGCTATACCGTCTTTATTAGTTTTTCCCTCCGCAAAAATCGATGTTCCGTCGCTTATAATAACTTCTGCGTCCGGCTGCGGTTTTCCAGTCAGCATATTCTGAATATATACAAACGCTTGTTTTCTTGAAGCTTTTAAAATACCCTCTATGTCGCTCCTTATCACAAGAGTAGCGGCTTCATAATCGTCTTCCGAAACCGTTACCGCGTAAACGCCTGCGTTTTCCATTGAAATATTGATTTTCATATCGTATAGTTTAAACTTTTTGTAATCGTCTAAATTATAAACAAAAAAAGTATCCGGTTCGATTAATTGCAAATCAAGGGATTCGATGCCCTGAATGGATTTATATTTTTTGAAATACGCCGATAAATCAAGTTTATACAATTTGACCGTGAATTTTTCAATATTCCTGATTTTCAACGAAATATAAGGGTTTTCATTTGTTCTGAAAGTTCTATCTGTTTTTAGCGTCAATGATTTTTCAGTTAATTCATTTAATTTATTAAAAGCCGCCGGATTATTTCTGATTTTTTTCAATTCATCAACGGCGTCAGCGTATCGTTCGAGATTATTTTCAAGTATTTCTGTAATCCGCAACCCCGCTTTGTTAGCTTGAGGAGACGCCGGATATTTTGAAATAAGTTGATTAAACAAATCAATGGATTTTTCAAAACGCTTGTAAGCTGAATTCTTATTATTTTTTTCAAGTTCTAATTCGCCTTTTCTGAATTCCATTTCAGCGAAAACAAACATAATTAGAGGAGCTCTGGCGTCAAGCGGATATTTTTTTAAAAACAATTTCCATTGTTCTTCAGCCGCTTCATAATTTCCGTTTTCAAGAAAATCCATTCCTATTTTAAAATCAATATCTATTTTTTTTGCCTGCGCCGCAGACCATTCCCGTCCGTTGGGAAATTGATTTATATATTGCTCAAAATAAATCGCGGCCGTATCGTAATTTTTTCTATTGAAATATAATTCGCCGGTTTGATATACCGCGCTTTGATTCAATCTTTCGAATTCTTTCATAGGTTCTTCTGAAACCTTTATCCCTTCCGGCGCCGGATTGATTTTAAAATTAGAACGGTTGATGAATTTTTTTAATTCTTCAAGCGCGCTTTCGATTCTGTTCATTCCAATATAAGCCGAACAAATTTCATAATCAACTGAAACGGTTCTGTAATCGTCCGGACATTTTTCTAAAAAGGTTCTCGCCGACTTGATGAACAATTCAAACTCTCCGTCAGAATTATATTTCAAAAAATCATGTATTCTTGTCAAATTATAATACGCATCGTTTCTTATTAAAACTACAGTATCGTTTAAATAATTATTTTTCTCTACCAAACTTATTAAATTTTCAGTTAGTCTTTTTGATTCGGACAAATTATTGGATTCAAAATATTTTGAGGCGAGTCCAGACCTGCATTCAAGAACATATTTCCCCGCAAATTCTATTTTTTTTTCTACGCCTGATTTTTCAAAAGACCAATTAGAGTCAAACTCTTTCAGATAATTTTCAAATTCCTTTATCGCGAGATATTTATCGTTTGTCTTAGACGCGTAAATCGCAGACATAAACGCCGAATAATCCTTGTTTTTCAATGGCAAATCAAATACAAGCGTTTTTTTCATTAAATTAAACGATTTGAAATAATATTCGTTTTTAAGATTCTTATTATCTGAAACCGCCGCTTTTTCCGCAAAAGTTTTCGCTAAAGAATAATATATCTCAAGTATTTTATTTTTACGCTCTTCGCTCAATAAATTTTTGGAAACCAAATCGAATAATTCCGCGGCGCTCTTATAATTTTTTTGTTTTAAAAAAATATCGGTTTTCAGGTAAAGAGCTTTATTCGCCCATTCCTGATTTCCTGATTCCATTATTTTCTCAATCGTTTCAAGCGATTCGGAATATTTCTCAAGTTTGAATAGGCAAACAGATTTTAAATATTGCGGATAACTTCCGCTATATTTTTTTAAGTCAAGATTATTCAGAGCGTTCAGAGCCGCTTCATAATTTCTTTGCCCCATCGCCAATTCAATAGATAAAATTTCTTTATCGGGTTTTTCAATAAGCGAACTAAACGCAACGCTTCTAATCAAAATCAATGTTAAAATGACTATTATTGTTTGTTTCATTCAAAACGCCTCCGGTTTTATTACTACATATTTGAGTTAGACGCAATTTCACAAAAAATGTTCGTATGTTTTTTCGGATGATATGTTATCTTTTATTCTCATATGCCCCGCCATAATATATAGTTTACCGATTATACGGTTGCATTTAAACCCAAATAACTTTTTATTAGGGTTTAAATATAACATCTTTAACAGATAGACTTATACTCGCGATACGCCGCGCTAAAGACGCGAGTTATAAAATCAAATTTCCGGCTGCGAGACTTTCTTTATTCTTTGCTTGCTACAATAAAAAAATCTTTAGGCAAAGGAATTTGTAATTTCTTATTAATGACTTTCCCTTCAAATCTTGGAAAACGATCAAAAAACTTTTCTCCTGTTGTCAAATACATATTTGTCAATTTCACAGTATTATTATTTATTTCAGCATAAAACACTAAATATCGGACATCGGAATGTCTTATTACAATATCATTTACGGCTGGAATTGGCAGCGGCGCGCGACTTGATGGAGCAACAAGACCTAAATCAATTGTTGGCGACGACTGTAATTTCACTTCAATTAATTGATGTAATATATCAGGAAATCGCCCTGTATCTGAATAATCCTTATATCCCAAAGCACGACAAACTAATTTATATAAAACATCGCCCCGCGTACGTTCTCGCTCTTTTCCTGTATCTTCAAAACTTGTTCCAATTAAAGTTTTCATTTTTTCAAAAAGAAATGTTATAGGAATAATTTTGTTTATATCGGGAATCTCAGTTGGTTTATTATTTGTTAAATCTAAAATGATCAAAGTATTATGTACCAAAGTTAAAATATTATCAGTATCACTATTGGTAATTAATTCAGATTGTAAATCAGAGGCGCGGATTGTCGCTTGATATTTTTGTGTCAATGTTCCAGTCGTGTCAAGCTTGGCTAAAATATCGCCGGTTACTACTTTAACGCTCTCTATGATATTTTTCGATGACACTTTCATAATTACATATCTGCGGTTTACTGCAATATCTTCATTCCAAATTTGTAAATTATTAGATTTTTGAATATAGGTATCAAAATCTTGTCCAATAAATCGCGGATGAGTTTTTTTAAAAGTTTTTGGCAATGGATACCCTAATGTTTCACAAATTTTTTCTTTAACAACTTTCGATCGTGTTCTTAACGGCAAATCATTCAGGGATAAATTTTTTAATGTCCGATTTAAAATATATTCTGATTGTTCGG
>Ga0209311_1000544_pt1 | contig 34151 bp, 27 predicted proteins | sample AD_UKC045_MetaG_FD_184417 | JGI IMG/M metagenome (GOLD analysis project Ga0209311, IMG submission 184417) | Active sludge microbial communities of municipal wastewater-treating anaerobic digesters from USA - AD_UKC045_MetaG (SPAdes) (version 2) | ecosystem: Engineered > Bioreactor > Anaerobic >... | reverse complement strand
TTATTACAACTGGCCGGGTCAAACTGATAACCTTCCGGGCAGCATCACAACGTCTCCCGCTTTTGCTATCCAGACCTCAGCAATTTCCGGTTTCCAGGCTCCAGGAGCAACGGCAACACTGACGGTTAAGGGTGACAACGATGCAGAATCAAGCATGGAAGTGATCCGTTCTGCCACATCTGTAACTAATGTGGGGGATCTTGTCTTCACCATGGATGATACTGCCAACCGGGCTGCTCTTACCGCAATCTACAACGCCTGCGGAGGTGCGAACTGGACAAACAACACAAACTGGCTGTCTCCTCTGCCGCTGTCAGAATGGTATGGAGTGCAGACCTATTCAGGGCAGGTCACAATCCTTGATCTTTCCAATAATAACCTCATTGGAGATTTGCCGCCGGCAGTGAACACCCTGACGTCCATGCACGTACTGAATCTGAGTCACAACAGCCTTTTCACGCTTTGCATCATCAGCGGTTTGTTGCCAGACTGTGCGATCAATGTCAGCTTCAATCAGTTGCATTTTTACTCTTTCGATATCAATGTCTTTGCACCGGGGATCTGGACACGCTTTCCGCAAAATCCGTGTTATTACCCCCAGACCATCAATGCGACCCAGGGTGCCACAGTAGAAATGTACAGCGGGATTTCAGGCAACAACCTGATTTACAACTGGACAAAAGACGGAGCTTTTCTGACAACCACCGCTTCAGGAAATCTCATCCTGAACGATGTCCAGCCAGGCCAGGCAGGCATCTACGGTTGCTCTGTCTACAGTAATGACTGGGCGGCCTTTATTGAAAGACATCCGATTACTATGACCGTGATGAGCGTCAATCATCCTCCTGTGATCGATATGCCGGCGGTGCTGCATATCAACCAGAACGAGAGCCTCAGCTTCGACATCTACCAATATGCTTCCGATCCGGATGGCGATACCCTCATCCCCTCAGTAACTGGAAACCAGTTTATCTCAGCCGTAGTCAGCTCTAATATTGTAACCTTGTATCCCTCAGAGAATTGGACTGGAACGGAAACTATCACCATCATGGTGGTGGATGATGTGGTGGGCGTGCAATGGTGGGCTGAAGACACAGTAAGCATTGTGGTCTCGAACCCGCTGGAGATAGACTTTGACACAGACAGCAGCCTAAACAACAACATCGTGATGGATTCTCCTGCTACGGTGCCGGTCTTCACTGCCACTTGTGATGCTCCCTACAGCCTCGTTTCATGGGCGTGGGATTTTGATAATGACGGGATCACGGATTCCACTGTGCCCAATCCCCAGCCTGGCTACACCACCGAGGGATTGAAAGATGTGAGGCTCACAGCCAGCGACGGCGTCCACGTGAGCACCGTGCTCAAGCAAGGATTCATCACAGTGTTGCCAGGCCAGTATATCCCTCCCGCGGTGGTGGATGAAGACCTGATCTTCTACTCCAACAATGTCTATAACCTGGGCGGTGAACTTCAGATCGACCCGGGAGTGAACCTGACCGTGCAGCCCAATGCTGAGGTTAACATGCTCACCCAACAGCAGTTGGTGATCAACGGCAATATCCAGGCCAACGGGGCAAGTTTTCAAGCCAGCCGGGTGGAAGAATGGGGCGGGATCGTTTTGAACCCAGGAGCATCCAACAGCTCTCTGACCAATCTCCAGATCTCAGGCGCTTCCACTCCTTTGGTGCTAAACGATTGCAGCCCTTTTATCAACAACTTGGTTCTGGAGGCTGAGCCCGGCACCAGAAATCCCGGTCCGGCCATCAGGATCAACGGCAGTTCCGCTCCGCTGATCCAGTCACTTCAGACCCACGGTTTTGCGACTGCGATCAAGGCCCAGAGAGATGGCGCGGGAGCTGTAACGTTGAATATCGACAGTGTTCTGCTGAATAGGGGAGATGAGGTTCCCTCTAGCACAGACATCGGAATAGAAATCCAGGGTGACTACTGGTTTGAAGCTCAAGACGTCAGGATCCAAGGCTATCCACGCGGAATCGGTATCCAAGGCACCCAACCCACGCTTGGCAGGGCCAGGCTCACAGGCAGCAGAGTGGTGCAAAACGAGTCTAACCGTGATCCCGGCACCGCCATAAGCATTGCAGGAGTGGGATTTATTCAGATCATGGCCGATACCCTGATAGGCTTCGACAACGCCATCGTAGTTAGTAACGGAGGGACCGCTTCCAGTTGCGAAGTCAGCTCGTGTGTTATCTCCAAGCAGGCATACGGCGCCAATTCGGTTGGGATCAGTGTGAGCGGCTTTCAAAGCCTGAGGGCGGACTCTCTGCTGGTTTCTAACTACGGGACCGCCATCAGTACTGACGGAGGTTCAAGTCGCAGCATCGGGTTCAACCAGCTACTCAATTGCGGGACAGGGATTTTAACCGGCAGCCCTGCCAGTTATGTTCAGGTCAGGAACAACATCATCAGGAGAGATCAAGCTTATCCAGGAACGCAGGACCAGCCTGCCCTCAACCTGACAGCCGCCAACGCTGAGATCACTGGCAACACCGTCTTTGCCCATCCGACCTCACTGAGGCTGAACGGTGGAACAGCCGCCACTCTGGTCAATAACATATTCTGGCCCCAGCAGGAAGGTCCCGACCCCATCCAGATTATGGGAACATCCACCCTGAGCGCTACTTACAACGATATTCGTCTCACCGTGGGAGCGTATCCCGGCACCGGGAATCAGAACCGTGATCCCAGGTTTGTGGATCCCGGCAACGGTAACCTCAATCTGGGCATCAGAAGCCGCTGCATCGATGCCGGAGATCCTCTCTGGCCTCCCGATCCCGATGGCTCCAGAGCGGACCTGGGAGCGCTGTATTTCGACCAGACCAACATGAGCTATGAGACTGATTTCTATTGCGATATCCAGGCCGGTCCGCATCCTCTGGCTGTGCAGTTCTACGACGATTCCGCTTTCAGTGCCAGCTCCTGGAACTGGGATTTCAACGGTGACGGCACCATAGACAGCACTCTTCGTGATCCCCTCTGGACTTTCGAACAACCTGGCAGCTTCAGCGTGAGCCTCAGCTCATCTGATGGAAGCAACACTGCAACTGTCACTTACGATGATCTGGTCAGCGTCTGGAACACCGCCCCGGAAGTGCTGCAGCCCATTGAAGCGCAAAACTGGCCGGAGGATTTCGGTCTCTGGATTTGCCAGCTGGACGCTTTCTTCAATGACGCAGATGGAGACTCTCTTTCCTACTCAGTGGCTCTGAGCGAACCACTTGTGAGCTGGGAAATTACGGGTTCCGACCTCAGAATCCACAGCATCCAGGACCTCTTTGGGGCCTTGACAGTTACCGTGACTGCCGACGATGGCTACTCGGAGGCAAGAGCCAAAAATGGCTTTAGGGTCGAGTGTAGCTTGAGCTTCAATGTGACTATCGATCCAGTGAACGACCCGCCCGAGCTCATATCAGCCTTTCCGGAGCAGTCGTTGCTCTACATTGCCGAGGGAGATGAGATCAACTTCAACCTCGAAGTGGTGGATGTGGATTCCCCGGTGACTTATATCTGGCTGCTGGACAACGTGGACCAGAATAACAACGGCCCAGAGTGGAACCATGTGTTTGGCGAGCAGGGTTACCACTCTGTATCTGTAACTATATCAGATGGAGTAAATTCCTTCTTGTGGGGATGGGGGCTGCAGGTGCAAAGCTCCCCATCGGACGATCCTCTGGTGCCGGCTTTCACGGCCCTGTTGCCAAATACCCCCAATCCCTTTAGGGAAGGCACTTCAATCCATTATGCCATCAATCGGCAAGGTCAGTTTGAGATGGCTATTTACAACAGCCGGGGCCAATTGGTGAAACGCTTTCAGAATTGCCCTGGGGAGGCCGGTTGGCATCATCAATACTGGAATGGCTGTGACAGCCACGGCAGGAAAGTCAGCGCTGGAGTTTACCTTGTCAGAATGACCCACGAGGGTAAAAGCTACACCCGCAAAGTGCTATTGGTCAGATAGGCATAACTTATAGAAGGATATATCGATAGCCATTCTGGATTTATGCCTGGAAAGGTGCTGGAAAGCCGCTTGTGTGATGATTAATAGATGAGCAGGAGAATTATCTCTTGACATCCAGATAACGGCTGTTAGACTAGCTCCACACTGAAGCATACCGCTTCAGGGATTAGATAGTGATCTGTTCCATAAGGAGGAAAGATGACAAAGTCGAGTCTCTTTTCGAGCGTGAGGGCTATCCTCACGGTTCTTGTAGTAATATTGCTTGTAAGTGCTTGTGACGACGACAATCCCACCAATCCCACCGTCAACACGGGAGTGGTGTCCGGAACAGTCTTTAAGGCTGCCAGAACGGTTTTACCTGGTGTCACGGTCAGTATCGGAACTCAGACCACCGAGACCGATGCGGACGGCAAGTTCTTTATCTATGGCGTCAATGCCGGAACGTCGGTAATTGTGGATTTCGAGAAGGAAGGCTATATTGCCAACCAGAAAGTGATTACGGTCAATAAAGATAAAACCACCTACATCGACAGCACTCTCAGGATTCCATTGGCCACCACTTTTGCCTCAACGGTAGGCACTATGCTCGTGGATGGATATACTGAGATTACTATCCCTGAAAATGCTTTCATGGTGGGCTCGACTCCTTTCACTGGAAACGTGAGAGCCGAGTATCGATATTATGACCCCACCAACGCGGACAACCTAAACGCCTTTCCAGGTTCATTTTCTGGAGTGCAGACAGACGGCACCGAGACGATGTTTGAAAGCTATGGCTACATTTCCGCCAGCTTCACAGATGCTCAGGACCCCAACAGGCAGTTGCAACTGGCAGCCGGAAAAACCGCCTCGATTCTGTCCTACATTCCCACCAGCCTTTTGGCCAACGCGCCTGCCACCATCCCGATGTGGTATTACAACGAAAGCACGGGTAAATGGATGGAAGACGGTGTGGCCACCAAGGTAGGGAATTATTACCAGGGGGAAGTGACTCACTTTAGCTACTGGAACTTTGATCACCCCATCGTGGTGGACGATCAATCCACTCTCACCGGCAGAGTAGTCTCTGCAGAGAGCAAAGCCCCTATTCTCGGAGCTCAGGTAGTAGCCACAGGGGTCGACTATGCCGGCTATACAAGAGTCTATAGCGATGCCAACGGTCTCTTTAGCATCACCGTCAAGGCTTCTGCCCAGGTCACGATCAAAGCATATTCAGGCATCAACTCCTCACCAGTTTCACCTGTCATCAACACCCCTGTCAGCGGTGGAACACAGGACGTGGGTGATATCAGCATACCTGATCTCAGCTTCACGTTAACCGGCAAGCTGGTTGACACATCCAACCAGCCTATTTCAGCTGGTTACGGACAAATGACTCAGGTTAATCCCCCTGATGGTGTAAACCCATTCAATGCATGGATTGGACTTGATGCCAATGGCAATTTCTCAATTCAGGAAGCCTACAGCGGCAGCTTGACCAGCTTTCCGGTGCAGTTCAGCATCAACCAGCGCGGGAACCTGTATTCTAGCAGTATCACTTTCACAGTTCCTCAACCTGGTCAGGTTTACAACTTCGGTACCATCGTCATGAGAGAGGGTGGTAAACTGAATGGCCGGGCCAAGGATCACCTGGGCAACTGGATCGCAGACTCCTGGGTATCTTTTATGCAGGAAGGTGCCACTGGCGAGGGTAACCATGTTTCGGGAAGTACGGACGCCAACGGTTACTTCACACTTACAGGTCCACCCAGCACAAATCTCACCAATATGAGAGGCAGTGTCTATGTGAACCAGACCAACCTCGTTTCCCCTTTGATGAGCCTCAATTTCCCTGCATCGGGACAGGAGGGAAATATCGGCACGGTCATTTTCTCTCCCCAGAGCAAACGCTGAGTTTCAGCTAAGGAATAAAACAAGCCCGTCACTTCTGACGGGCTTGTTTGTTACAAGGTGAAAGTGGCGTAGATCAGATATACTTGTTGATCTTGCCTTCCACCAATTCTTTGATCTGGTGCATACGCTCTTGGGAGATGGCCTCATAGCGGGTCACCAGTACGGGTGTCGTGTTGGAGGCACGCACGAGGCCCCAACCGTCCGCGAATGTGATGCGGGCGCCATCGATATCGGTGACGTCATATCCTTCCCGCTTGAATTCATCGCAGACCGCTGCCACCACCTCAAACTTGCGGTCATCGGCGCATTTGACGTGGATTTCAGGCGTGTTGTACATCTTGGGCTGGTCGGCAAGATAAGAGGAGACGGGCGCGCTGGTTTTTGATACGATCTCGATAAAGCGACAGCTCACATAGATGGCGTCGTCAAAACCCAGATAGCGGTCCGCTAAAAACACATGACCGCTCATTTCACCGGCAAATTCCACCCCGATCTCTTTCATTTTCATCTTGATGTTGGCGTGGCCGGTCTTGTACATCATCGGCACTCCGCCTCGGGCACGGATATCGTCGTAGAGGTTTTTAGAGCATTTGACATCGGCGATGATGGTTTTACCGGGGTTGTCAATCAGATAATCGCGGGCCAGGATATTGAGGATCTGATCGCCAAACAGCATTTTGCCCTTTTCATCCACCACTCCGATGCGATCGGCGTCGCCGTCGAGGCCGATGCCAAGCTCATATTCCGCCGCTACGACAGCCCGGCTGAGGTCCACCATATACTTCTCGATGGTAGGATCGGGATGGTGATTTGGGAAGGTGCCGTCCGGTTCGCAATACATCTCGATCACTTCACAGCCCAGGCGCCGTAAAATCTCCGGCAGATAGGGACCGCCCATACCGTTGCCGCCATCCACGATCACTTTGACAGGGCGTTCAAGCTTGATATTGGCGGTAATATAGTCTATATAGTCGGCGTTGAGGCTATCGTCGTGCACCAGATTGCCCGCCCCGGTCTGGAATTTGCCGCTCTGGATAATACCCAGCACTTTCTGCAGTTCTTCGGCATAGACGGAACCCAAGCCCAGATTGAGCTTGCAGCCATTGTATTGGGAAGGATTGTGACTGGCGGTCACCATAGCGCCGCCATCCATCTTCAGCTTCCAAATCGAGTAATAGAGCACGGGAGTGGCCACCATGCCGATATCCGTGACGTCGCAACCGGTTTCCAGCAGACCGCGGATTAGCTCTTTCATCAATCCGGGTGAGCTGGGACGCGCGTCCCCGCCTACCACAATGGACTTTAAGCCCTTGTCTCTCATATAGGTGCCAAAGCCTCTACCGATCAGGTAATAGGTCTCGGTGTTGATCTCTTCATCCACAATGCCGCGGATGTCATACTGCCTAAAAACTTGTGGGTTTACCATGGTATCCTCTTTTATTTATTATGGCGCCGCAAACGTCCCCGTTTGCGAAGGGGGTGATTGTGTATCGATGTACTTGATCTCAGAAAGATCCCCTATCTCAGGCTGAGTATCCTTTCCAGCAGAGGCCGGATCGCCAGGATGGCGAGGGCGCGATGGGAGAGAGTGTTCTTGTCGGAGTCGCTCATTTCGGCATAAGTCAGACTGGTTCCGCTCACTTCAAAGACGGCGTCGTAGCCAAAACCTCGCTGGCCGCGTTCCTGGGTGGTGATAATCCCTTGCACCCGTCCTTCTTCGCAGCCGATGATCCCATCAGGAGCTGCCAGGGCAACCACGGTCCTGAAACTGGCAGCGCGGTCTGAGACGCCTGACATCTGCCGCAGTGCTTTGAGACGATTGTCCCGATACGTGCATCCCTCTCCAGCCCAGCGGGCCGCGAACACTCCAGGCTCGCCACCCAGGGCGTCGATGAAGAGGCCTGTGTCGTCTGCCAGGCAGAGCAGGTCGGCTGCCCGGGCGGTTTCGAGCGCTTTTTTAGCGGCGTTGCCTTCAATGGTGGCCCGGTCTTCTTCCACGGCGCTGAGCTGAGGAAAATCCTCCATCTTGAACAGGTGGAAGGGCAGATCGCTGAGCAGAGCGCTGATCTCTCTGAATTTGTCTGGGTTGTTAGTGGCAATCAATAGGGAGCGCATCTACGATATCTTACCCAGCCATTTTTTGATCTTACTCAGGACGTTTTTGTCCAGGAATCCTTCCGCGACACCAGTGATTTTCTGGATCTGCTGCAGCACTTCGCCTTCGCCGCTCCAGTTGTCTGACAGCACCTTAGGATCGGTGTCGTTGAGCACCATATTGAGGCCCATCACCACCAGCACCAGATCGTCCACGTGTCCGATTATGGGGATGAAATCCGGAATAATGTCAAAGGGTAGCATCATATAGGCCACGATGCCGCCCACCATCAATTTGCGTTTCCCTGGCACCCGTTTATCCAGCATCAGCCTGGTGAGCATGATAAAAAAGTCTGGCAGCAGAAAGAGATACTCACTCAGTTTGCCACCCATTTTGCCGGTCTTCTGGCCGGTCCAGTCTTTGGCCTTGCGGCGCAAATCCTCATAAAACTTAAGCTTATCGGGGTCCATGTCGACCACCCGGTCGTCGATCTTTTCCTTTTCTTCTTCAGGAATCTCGCGTCCTTCCAATATGTCTTCGTTCATAAGCACCTCTGAAATCCATTATAACGAAGGTGAGTTTCACGGTCAATGTTTTTTTTCGGCTTGACAGATTAAGCGAGCTTGTGACAATGGAAGCATGCGGAAAGAGGAATTGATCAAGTACTGGCTGGACTCGGCAGAAATGGACTTTCAATCGATGAAACGTCTGTTCGATACCGGGGAATTTGCCTGGAGCTTGTTTTTGGGGCAGTTAGTCCTGGAAAAAGCGATGAAAGCTGTTTATTCTCAAAAGGTTGGGAATAATGCTCCCAGGCTGCATGACCTAAACCGTCTGGCCCTCCTTGCCGGTTTGGATGTCAGCGCTGAAGATCAAGCCCATCTTGATACAATCAGCCTTTTCAACATAAACGCCCGCTATCCGGACGTCAAGCTTGCCTTCTACAAAAAGTGCACCCAGGATTATGCAAAAAAGTATCTTGATTTAATCGAGAGGTTTTACCAATGGCTGGTATCCCAGATAGAACAGAACTTATAGAAATCATCAACCGGTATGTGGAGCTGGTTAGCCAGCGTATCCGCGTGGAGTCCGTGTACCTGTTTGGCTCTTATGTGGACGGCAAACCAGATGATTACAGCGATATCGACCTACTGATCGTATCTCCCGACTTTGGAGAGGACCTCTTCGAAGAACAAGTAAGGTTGATGATCGCTCGCAGACAGGTTGACCTTAGAATAGAACCCCATCCCGTTCCCAGTGGTGAGCTTGACAGCAACATCCTCTTTGCTATGGCGGGAGATCAAATGCTCAGGGTTGTATAAGTATTTATTAACAACATAATAGAAGCGCCGGATTCACTCCGGCGCTTCCAGTTTATATGGACCAAGTTGTTGGTTAACGGATGGCTGCCATAGCCGCGGCCAGACGAGCGATCGGAACGCGGAAGGGTGAACAACTCACGTAGTTCATGCCCACGCGGTGGCAGAATTCCACGGAACTGGGCTCTCCGCCATGTTCTCCGCAGATTCCCACTTTCAGTTCAGGGCGGGTCATGCGGCCTCTCAGGGTACCCATTTCCACGAGTTGACCCACGCCCTCCTGATCGAGGATCTGGAAGGGATCGTGTTTCAGGAGGTTTTTGGCCAGGTAAACCGGCATAAACACGCCTGAATCGTCACGCGAGTAACCAAAGGTCATCTGAGTGAGATCGTTGGTGCCAAAGCTGAAGAATTCAGCCCGGACGGCGATTTTATCGGCCACCAGAGCGGCACGGGGGATTTCGATCATGGTGCCCACCAGGTAGTCCACGCGGGTCCCTTTTTCCGCGAAGACCTTTTCAGCGGTCGCGCGGATGATCTCTTCCTGGAGCTCAAATTCAGCCGGGGTGCCGATCAGCGGTACCATGATTTCCGGCAGCACTTTGATGCCTTTGGCGGTCACGTTGATGGCGGCTTCGATAATGGCACGGGCCTGCATTTCCGTGATTTCCGGATAGGAGTTTCCCAGCCGGCAGCCACGGTGTCCCAGCATGGGATTAAACTCATGCAGGGCGGCTACGCTTTCTTTGACTTTGCGGAGGGAGATGCCGAGTTCGTCGGCAAGTTCCTGCTGCTGTTCTTCCTCATGAGGGACAAACTCATGGAGGGGAGGATCCAGCAGACGCACCGTGACGGGGAAGCCGTCCATGGCCTCGAAGATACCTTCAAAGTCGGAGCGCTGCATGGGCAGCAGCTTGTGCAGTCCTTTGCGGCGGCCGGTTTCATCCTCGGCGAGGATCATTTCACGCATGGCTTTGATGCGGTCCCCTTCAAAGAACATATGTTCGGTGCGGCAAAGACCTATGCCCTGAGCTCCAAAACCGCGGGCCAGGCGCGCGTCTTTGGGAGTATCGGCATTGGTGCGCACTTTCATGCGGGTATGCTTGTCGGCCAGTTCCATCAGAGCGCCAAAGTCGCCGCTCAGTTCAGGCTCCACGGTCTCAATCTTGCCTTCCAGCACCTGACCGGTGCTGCCGTTGAGGGAGATCCAATCGCCCTCTTTATAGACGTTTCCATCCACACTCATGGTGCGAAGCTTGTAGTCTATCACCAGAGCTCCAGCTCCGCTCACGCAGCATTTTCCCATTCCGCGCGCCACGACAGCGGCGTGAGAGGTCATGCCGCCCCGGGCCGTCAAAATACCCTGGGCCACGTTCATGCCGCGCAGGTCTTCCGGAGAGGTCTCAACCCGGCAAAGCACCACTTTTTTGCCCTGAGCTGCCCAGGCTTCGGCATCGTCTGCAAAGAAGACGATCTGGCCGGTAGCCGCACCAGGAGAAGCAGGCAGGCCTTTGGTGATCACTTTCGCGGCTGCCAGGCCCTGGCGTGAGAAGACGGGATGCAAGAGTTCGTCGAGCTTGTTGGGTTCCATGCGCAGGAGCGCGGTCTGATCGTCAATCATGCCGTCCCGCAGCATTTCCATGGCGATTCTCACCATGGCAAAACCGGTACGTTTGCCGTTGCGGGTCTGCAGCATCCAGAGTTTGCCTTCCTGAATGGTGAATTCGATGTCCTGCATATCGCGGGCATGGTTTTCAAGCTTACGCTGAGCGGCAAAGAGCTCCTGATAGACTGTGGGCATGGCTTCTTCCAGACTGGGGAACTTGGCCACGCGATCAGCTTCCGAGACTCCCGCCAGTTTGGCCCAGCGCTGGGAACCTTCTTTGGTGATCTGTTGGGGAGTGCGGATGCCGGCCACCACGTCTTCGCCCTGAGCGTTGATCAGGTATTCGCCGTTGAAAAGGTTCTCTCCGGTGGCGGCGTCACGGGTGAAGGCCACTCCGGTAGCGCTGCTGTTGCCCATGTTGCCAAACACCATGGCCTGGACGTTTACCGCGGTACCCCATTCGCCAGGGATGTTGTTGAGCTGACGATAGAAGATGGCGCGGTCGTTGTTCCAACTGTCAAACACGGCATAGATGGCTCCCCAGAGTTGTTCCCAGGGGCTTTCGGGAAAGTCGTGTCCGGTGTTTTCTTTCACCGCGGCTTTGAAGAGGGCCACCAGCTTTTTGAGGTCATCGGCGCTGAGGTCCAGATCGTTGGTCACGCCCTTGTCGTGCTTCATCTTGTGGATGATCACTTCAAAGGGATCTTCTTCCTCTTTGGACGCGGGTTTGAGGCCCAGCACCACGTCTCCGTACATTTGCACGAAGCGGCGATAGCTATCCCAGGCGAAACGTTCGTTGCCGGTCTTCTTGATGATGCCCTGCACGGCTCTGTCGTTCATGCCGAGGTTGAGGATGGTGTCCATCATGCCAGGCATGGAAGCCCGGGCCCCGGAACGTACGGAGAGCAACAAGGGATTGGCATCGGAACCAAATTCCATATTCATCAGCTTTTCCAGGTGACGGATAGCGGCTTCGACTTCGGGCTTCAGAAGCGCGCTGACAGCATCCCTGCCAAGCTTGGTGTATTCGTTGCAAGTGTCTGTGGTGATGGTAAATCCGGGGGGCACTGGCAAGCCGATTAGGTTCATTTCGGCCAGGTTGGCTCCCTTACCACCGAGGAGATTCTTCATGTCGGCCTTTCCTTCGGCCTGTCCGTTACCGAATAGGTAAACGCGTTTGGTATCAGTCATTTATCCTCCATGTTATCATGTTTTGATAGTTTAATGGTAGAGTACCAAAATTCCTGCATGGCGATTCTGTCAATAGCAAACTGCCTGTCAAGTCCTGAATTAGGTTGACTCATTATCAGTCGTTTTTTCAAGGTTAGTTTGCTGTTTTGGCATTGGATTTTCTTAGGCATGACCAAAATGAGGAACCGTGGCGTAACATGACAGTTTTGCGCCCTCGGTTCCTTCTCATTTTGTATCCGGCTATCCCTGACAGGTTGCTTCCCAGCAGAGCCTGTTTCCGTTTCACCGGACAGGGCCAGTTTGGCAGGACAGGTGTCTGTGTCAAGCAGCATATTCATTTCCTTTATGCCGATTTCAGCCGTACCCGGACTGATTCTTCATAGACCTTGGAAGGCGTTTGAAGACCTAAGCTAAAATGCAGCCTTTCATTGTTATAGATATCAATGCTGTCAACTGCAAGAAGCCATACTGCTTTGATATTGGGGAAAGTGGCGTCTAACCCAAATTCCTGTTTGAGGATGCCGTTAATTCTTTCTGCAACTGCATTGTCGTAGCAACGGTCGGGGCCGGTCATGCTGATCACAGCTCCACGCTGCTCTAGTAACGACACGTAGTTTCTACTGCAATACTGTACTCCATGGTCCGAATGATGAATAAACCCGGCTTTGGGCTTGGCATAATCCAGGGCCATTTGTAACGCTTCTTCAGCTCCTTCGGTATTGAGAGTTGGCTTAACCGCGTATCCAAGGACTTTTCTGCTATACAGATCTGAGACAAGAAACAGGTAGCAGAATTTGTTCGGGGCAAGCCTGATATAAGTGATATCGCTTACCCATACCTGGTTGGCTGCCTCGATCTTCATGCCTTTGATCAAGTAAGGATATACAGGTAGCTTATGATTGGAATTTGTCGTCTTCTTGAAGCGCTTAAAGAGCTTTGACTGCATACCCCGATCTTTCAACAAGCGAAACAACCTGTCACGACCAATGCTCACAGGCAGACCATATGCGGGATCAGCAAGCATCTGATGCAGTTTTCGTCCTCCAACATTGGGTTGTCTGAAACGGATTTGGTTTACCAGCATGATAATCGTGAGTTCGTAGCTTATCTTCGTTTCAAGGGCTTTGATACGCTTATATCTGGCTTGTTTGCTGATCCCGAAGACTCTGCAGAACCTGACGGCACTGAATCTAAGTCCCCTGGATACAACTTTTTCTTTGCATCGATCAAGGCTTGGCTCCAAGGCTTTTTTTTTACCGGAATTCCGAGGTCCTCCTCAATCGCTTCAACCATGCTCTCCCATGCTATAGCACGGATTTCTGTCTCCTCCAGTTGCTTCTTGAGTAAAGCCATTTCCTTGCGGAGGGTCATCAACTCTGTTTCTTCCTTGGGGCTCATAATGATCACCTTTCTTCCTTTTGCGGCATTCATGCCGTAGGTGGCTAACCAATTATAAACGGTTGCTCCGCCGCCTATTCCAAAATACTTGGCAGCCTGATTTGCCGTCATAATTCCAGATTCAATGTCGTCCACTACAGAGCGTTTAAACGCCTCGCTGTAGATGAGTTTGGGTCTCTGGGGCTTCATAAGGTAACTCCTTTTACATTGGGTTTGGAGTCAACCATTTTTAGGACGGGTCAGCCACAATCCCCTTAGCCTCCTTTACACCACCTTTACATCTCCTTTGCCTCTCCTGTGCCTTGGCATGAGTGGAGCCCAGGCGGGGTGAAGGTGGAGAAGAGGCTGTTTTGCTGTTAAACCCTGGCCGGGATTGTCATTAAACCCCGGGAGCAAGTCCGGGATGGACGCTCAGAGCCCTTACTGAGCCGCTGCTCAGGAGCGTAGCCAAGGCAAAGCGGACCCAGCTCGCTTTTATCCGAAGTGGGTGGGGGATGCTGCAGCGATCAGAGAGGACAATCTATCAGCTAGAAAGCGTCAAGGATTTGCTGGGCATAGGATTTGAGCTTTTGGGCGGCGTCCTTTCCCAGTCGATAGCAGATCAGATTGAGGGTGCGGGGAGTGTAGCTGTACAGCTTGTTGCCTTTCTGCTCCAGAAGTTCCCACTGCCCGGGGTAACTTTGCACGGCTTTGAGCTGATAGTCCGTCTGGTCCACGGCGCTGATCAGTTCTTTCAGGCGATTCTGGATAGAGGCGCGGTAGCTGGCTTTGAAGATGGGATCAGCTTCCTGGAGATATGTGGCTTTGGTGGACAGGTAGCTGGCTTTTTGGAGATACCACAGGGCTTCGGTGTTTTCGTCTTTGAGAAGGGCAATCAGCCGATCGCGCATCTCCCGGCGTACATCTTCCTGGGAAGGATCTAAAAGCATGAGGCGGATGTGATGGGTCCTGAGAGGGACTTTGCTGGATCCCTGGGGATGAATCATTGCATGGAGCAACCTTTCTCCCAGATGGTATCTGTAGATTTGTCCGGCGCTGAGTACAAAGATCATATTATACACCAGGTTTTGGATCTCATCCCAGTTCAGGCTGTACTCAGTCTTCGCGCCTTTTTGGCTATCCACCATTCTGAGCACCTCATCCCAGGAAAATGTCTTGTGATTGCCCAAATCCACCAGATCGCCTTCCCCGAAATCAAAACCATTATCTTCAAACCTGTCGACGCTATCCAGCTTGTAAGGGTATGCCAGTCCGGACACCTTGAGGGCGGGACGATCGTCCCCCTTGAGTCCCATCGCGGCTAATCCACAGAGGAGCAAAACAGCAACGACGACGCTTCTGGCGAGCTTCATGATTCCTCCCGACCGGTCATCCGATCCCTGAAACCCAGTGGGATGGAGGGCAGCGTCTGTCAAGAAAAAACATCCGCGGATAAAATACTTGACGGGAATCGGGGAACGCTCAAACTTGCAAAAATACATCAAGAGGAGAACCTCATGCACAAAGCTATGTTTATCCTGAGTATCCTTGTTCTGGTTGGGGGCCTGCTCTGGGCCCAGGGTTATGAATTGCGCGTCCTCACTGAAAACTATCCTCCCCTCACGTATATGGAGGAAGGCGCGATCAAGGGATACGGCGCGGACGTGGTAACCGCCATCCAGAAACTGCTGGGCACCGAATTCCCCATTGAGCTGCATATGTGGGAAAAAGCCTATGAATTGGCCCTTAACGAACCCAATATTCTGCTCTTTACCATGGAAAAGACCGCCGAACGCGAAAAGCTCTTTCAGTTCGTTGGACCTTTGGGTGCCAATACCGCGTGGTTCTACGTGCCTGCTGGCAGCAAAATCGAGATCAAAGACCTCGATGCCGCCCGCAAACTGAACGCCATCGCCACCACCACCAACTGGTTTACAGAACAGGAATTGATCAAGCTGGGCTTTGAAAACCTCAAAAGCATGGCCGATCCCATCGAAACCATCCACATGGTGCTGAAGGGCAAGGTCGACGCCTCCGTCTACACCGATCTCACTCTGCCTCAGCTTGCCAAGGAAGCCGGAGTGGCCCCAAACGAGCTCAAGCCTGCTTTGGAACTGATGCGCAGCGAGTATTTTCTGGCATTTTCCGCCAAGACCGATCCTGAGATCGTGAAAGCCTGGAGTGAAGCTTTCAACAAGCTGCAGGAATCGGGAGAGCTGAAAAGTATTAAAGCCAATTGGGACATCCCCTAACTAAACTTCCGTCTTTGGGTTGAGAGGATTGGGAAGGTTCAGAGGGTTGATACTCCCTGCCTTCTCAACTCTCTCAACCCTATCAACCTTCTAAACCCTCTCCACCCATTCCACGCTCTTATCCTGACAACAAACTGCGAGATCTGCGTTCCCATCCGCGTAATCTGCTGGAAACTTGCCTCACTTCTAAAACCTTAACGATTCAGTTGACACAAAGCGCCAGCTAAAAAGGATGGCTCTTATGGAACGCGTCAAGATAGCAATCACGGACTCCGACAATACAACCAAACTCCCCTCCGGATGGTGCCTGATGGCATTTATGGAAGGGGATGAGGTCCTGCATTTGGGGATCAGCCCCAATGCCGGGAAGCGCTATGCTTATTTGAAAGAGCGCGCCAAAGAGGACGCGGGCGTTGATGAACTGCTGAAGACAGCTTCCAGCCTGCAAGTGGAGAAAGTGAACAGCGCTCTGGATGCCCTGATCGCTCTCAAAACAGGAGTTCATGACGCGCGGCCCCGCTTACAGAACAGCTACCGTCCCTGGCAAAACTATGTGTATCTGGCTATCGACGCCTACCACTTTCCATTTATCAGAATTACGCCGGACACCAATGATGACTGGATCTACCTGGGCCCCTTCCGCGACCGTTTTTTTCTGGCTGACGTGCTGGACTGTGTGGGACGCATCCTGAGGCTGCCGCGGTGTGAATCAGATGTCTGGCCTTGCGACAAGCTGGACAGAGGACTTTGCGGGGGGTATTGCAGAGGGCTGGATTCCAGCTTCCGCGATCCTGACACAGATGCCGGGTTAAGCAATGATCCCCAAGCCTCCGGTGAATCCGATTACTCACTGGAGAAGCTTGACAGCCTGCTGAAGGAGAGCTTTCTGAGCCCCAGCCAGGGGATTCTTGAGATGTTGAAGCATGAACGCGACAAGTATTTTGATGATCTGGAGTTTATCAAGGCGGACCTCCTGGATGAAGAAATTGCTTTGCAACAAAAGTACCGCGACTGGCTGATCTTTCTGTACGCGGCCCGGCAGCTCAGTTGGGAGGATGACAGACTCCTGGTGGAACGTGGCAGGATTCGCCGCTGCACTTATCGGGGAAGGGATTACCTCTTTGCTCCGGATTCCACTCCCTACCGGGAAAACGAAAGCCTGGCGCTCAATCTGGACAGCGTGGACGAGGCCAGGATTCTCTATGAATATTACAAAGACTATAGTCAAGGATAGATTTATGTATGACAAGCTAAGACAACTCAGTTTGGTTAAACAATCCCGTCAGGGCAAGGTGAGAGACATCTATGACCTGGGCGATACGCTCCTGCTGGTCACCAGCGACAGGGTGTCGGCCTTCGACGTGGTGTTTCCGGATCTGATCCCAGATAAGGGGATAATCCTCAACAAGATAGCGGTGAGTGTATTCAACGCCACCCGCAATATCATCTCCAATCATCTCATCAGCGACAGAGTGGAAGACTTTCCGCTGGAGTTCAAGCCCTTTGAGGACTATCTGAGGGGCCGCAGCATGCTGGTCCGCAAGACCCGCGTGATTCCCTTTGAATGCATAGTGAGAGGATATATCAGCGGCTCCGCCTGGAGTGAATATACTAGGACCGGCACGGTGGGCGGAATGCTGATCGCCGAAGAGATGAAGGAAAGCCAGAAATTTGGACAGCCGCTTTTCGCCCCCTCCACCAAGGCCGAGGAGGGTCACGACGTCAATATCAGCTACCGTGAAATGCTGGGCCATATGGACCAGTGGATAGCCGAATTGATCAAAAACAAATCCGTGGAGCTGTATAACTATGGCCATGAATTGATGTTGAAGCACCACATCATTCTGGCCGACACCAAGTTTGAATTTGGCATTAGCGGAGGCGAGATCGTGCTCATCGATGAAGCTCTCACGCCTGATTCATCAAGGTTCTGGGCTGTGGACGACTATGAGATCGGCAAAGCCCCCAGAAGCTTCGATAAGCAGTTTATCCGCGATCATCTGAATCAAAGCGGCTGGAACAAGCTGCCCCCGGCCCCTCAACTCCCGGAAGAAGTGATCCGCCAAACCAGGACTAAATACCTGCAAATATATCAGATAATGACTGGAGAGACCCTCTGATGCCCAAGCTTATCTGTATTGTCGACGACGAAGACGAACTCATTCAGAATCTCAAAGCCGAGTTCGGTGCCCTGCGTCCCGAGTGGGATGTGCGGATCTTCTCAAACGGGATGGATGCCCTCCGATTGATCCTCTCGGGAGGAGTGGACCTTGTGCTCACCGATATCGCCATGCCCGATATGGACGGCTATGAGCTTTACTGGCGCGTCAAAGAGCATGATCCCAAGATTCCGGTGATCATGATGACCGGCTTTGGTTACGATCCCAACCACGTGCTGGTGAGGGCAAAATCAGACGGGCTGCAGGACGTGCTTTACAAACCCTTCGATGTGGAAGATCTGGCCATGAAAATCGACTTGCGTCTGGCTGAATCTCAATAGCAGAGTGCTCAGCAACGCTTTTCTGGAGAGGCACTTATTTCAGCGCTCGCGCCTGAGCGACCTGCTGTATCCGGTATCGCTCGTCTACTCCGCTATCCAGAAAGCCCGTGGGAAAAATGGCCTCGCGCAAGCCATCCGGTTACCCTATCCCCTGATCGGGATCGGTAATATCGTGAGTGGTGGTAGCGGAAAAACCCCTTTCACGCTGGCTTTGGCCAAAGCGGTTTCCGCTGATGCTTATCGTCCCGCGGTGTCCCATCGTGGCTACAAAGGCAAGCTGGAAGGCACTCCGAGCCTGATTTCCAGGGGCGAGGGACCTCTTTTTCCGGCATCCGATTGTGGAGACGAAGCCTGGCTAATGGCAAAGACGCTTTCCGGCATTCCCGTGGTGGTTGGCAAGGATCGTTTGCGGGCTGTTGATCTGCTTTCCGGGCTTGAACCGCGACCGGATATCGTGTTGATGGACGACGTGTTTCAAAACCATAAACTGATCAAAGACATCGATATCGTCTGTTTTGACGCCGCGGTGGGAATCGGCAACGGCAGATTGATCCCGGCTGGTTATCTAAGGGAGGGGCTTCCTGCTTTGAAACGGGCCGGACTGGTGGTGATAACCCGCAAACAGGCCTCCATTGATCCCGCTCCTCTGATCGAGGCGATCAGGCCTTTCTGCCCCTGGGTGGAAGTCCTGGATTACAACCTGACGGGTATTGAGGATTCAGAGGGCGGGGTTATAGAAACGGGATCGGTCCAAAAATCCATCCTGGTATCGGGAATAGCTTTCCCCGCCAGCTTTGAAAGGCTTGCCGCAACGGCTGGGATCACCTGGACGCGGCATTTCGCGTTTCGTGACCATTATCATTTCCAAAGCCGGGAAGCGCTCAGGCCGCTGTTGGATTACATCCGCGCCGAGAGGATCGAGCATGTCTGCTGCACGGCTAAAGATGTGGCCAAGTTATCTCAACACAAAGATTTGAAGCCGCTGCTGGCAGTACTGGTGCTGGGACCCGATCAGAACAGGGTGGACGAGCTCTGGCGAAGGATCAAAGAGAGGCTCTGAAACCTTGGTCCACGCGGATAAGATCCAACTGCTGTGCTTCTTTCTGGTATCCTATCTGCTGTCACGTGTGTTTGTCCGTTTCGAGCTCCCCAAACGCCTGGTGTGGTGGCTGATAGAGGAAAAGCATCTCAGCATATCCAGACTCAGCTGGTTGATTATAGCAGGGACAGCCCTGCTATCCATGCTCATTGCCAACGTAGTCACCCTGATGGCGATGATCCCGGTTTTGGACCTCATCCAGAAAGAGTTTAAGGGATCCCCGCAGGAGCATAAGCGCTTTTCCACATTGATGATGTTGGCTGCCGTATGGGGTGCCAATATCGGAGGAATGGGCATGCTGACTGGCACCACTACCAATGGGATTCTGATTGCTATGTTTGAAGCCTATAAGTTCCAGATCAGCAATCAATTCACCTTTCTTTCCTGGATGAGCTGGGGTATTCCGCTGGCGATCTTGCTGAGCGTGATTGGATGGCTGGTGTTGATGCTGGTGTTTCGTCCCGCCCGCCAGCTTGCCGGTGGAGAACTGCGTGCTCAGCTTTGCTGTGGAAACTCAAATCCCCAGGCCCAAAGGCTGGCCGTCCGTCTGGCCTTGCTGTTTCTGGTCTCGGCAGCGGTGCTGTCATCGAGCATGAGTTTTTTTCCTGAGCACCGGCTCACATTGATGGTGATCAGTATCATCTGGACTCTTGGCTTCCTGTATCTCTTTTTCGTTCACAAGTTTGCCCTGGGGGTTGATGAGGTGCGGCAGATCCTCCTGCCTCGCTCGCATATATTTCACGACCTGCCCCGCAAAGGGCTGTTGTGGATATTGGGGGGAGTTGTGATCACCGCCGTCCTGGTTGCGCTCGGTTTTCCAGATAGCGTAGCCAGAGCGTCCATCCAATGGATCAGCCAGGATCAGTCGGTGATTTTGCTGCTCCTGATCGTGGGGGCGATCACCACCTTTTCCACTGAGCTCGTGAGCAATACGGTGATCCAGATCGCCATGTTTATGAGCTTGTTTCCGCTCTCAAGAGTATTTCCCGAGATTTCCTGGCAGGTGATGCTGGTTATCTCACTTTCCAGCACCTGCGCTTTTATGAGCCCGATCGCCACTCCCTCCAATGGTCTGGGTTTTGGCAGCACCCGCCGGGTCGCCTTACCTTACATGTTGATGGCGGGATTATTGATGAACATCGCCAGCCTGCTGACGATTACCCTCTGGGTGCATTATTTCGTGCCGCTCGTCCTGAGCCTGTTTGCGTAGGCTACCCATTGGGCCGCGATGGTGATTGCCGCGGTTTCAGCTCTGGTGATCAGGTGGCCTATCGATATCGAAGTCACGTTTTCCTGTTGTAGAAGGCCGATCTCACTCTCTGACCAGCCACCCTCCGGACCGATAAAGAAGCAAGGCTTCGTCTCCGCAGGCAATTTCAGGTCATCCAGCCACAGATCTGGTTTCAGCTCGGAACAGAGGATGGGCGTGTAGCCGTATTCTCTGGCTTTAACAAGAACTGCTTTCAGCTCTGTTGGCTGCTCCAGGACAGGCAGGATGGGATTGTCACACTGTTTGATGGCTGCCAGAGCGATCCGCTCCAAACGACTGTCGTTTGCACTCTTGCGGATGCTGAAGTCACAGACCATGGGGAAGAATTGACCAGCTCCCAACTCGGTGCACTTCTCCACCAGCAGTTCGTCGTGGCGGTTTTTGAGCAGCGAGAACGCTATCGCGTAGGGAGCGGGGAATTGCATGTTTGCCATCAATTCATCAATTTCCAGCTTCGCTTCCCGTTTCCCGATCTCCATTACTCTCGCTCTGGCAAGCATCCCCTTGCCGTTGTTGAGCTTGACGACGTCTCCCACCCGCACTCTTGCCACTCTTGCCAGATGGTGGAACTCGTCACCACTGAGGATGAGAATCCTGTCAGAGGATGTTAGGTTGGGGAAGTATACCGAGGGCAAGGGCTTACCTCAATTAAAGATATCCCGCAGCTTATGCAGGAAGCTGTGTCCGGGCTTCATTTCCCGTTTGCGGTCAAACTCTTTCAGCTTCTGATATAGCTCGGTTTCATCCCTTGATAGCTTGGTAGGCGTAACTACCACGGCACGAACGATCTGGTCTCCTCTGGAATAGGAGTGCAAACCCTGGATGCCTTGTCCCTTCAGCCTGAACAGCCTGCCGCTCTGAGTGCCGGCAGGTATCTTCATCTTAACCTGCCCCGTGAGCGTGGGCACGGTGACTTCGTCACCCAGCACGGCCTGAGAAACAGTGACCGGGTACTCCAGGATGATGTTGTTACCGTCCCGCTCAAAGACATCGTCCTGCCTCTCATGGATGAGCACCAGAATATCTCCATGACTGCCGCTCCGGGGCCCGATGTTTCCCTGTCCGCGCAGGCGGATGTATTGGCTTTCCTCCACTCCGGCCGGAATCTTGACCTGGATTTCCTTTACCTTGCTCTGACGCCCTTCGCCGTAGCACTTGCTGCATTTGTTTTTTACAATCTTGCCTTCACCGCGGCAGGAGGGGCACTCGGAGACGGTCTGCATCTGGCCAAACAGGCTCTGACGTACCGTGCGGACCTGACCAGTGCCGTGACATTGGGAGCAGGATTCCACTTTGCCGTCCTCGCTGCCTGATCCTCCACAACGGTCGCAGGCTTCCTTGACACCGATCTTGATGGTCTTCTCGGCGCCCAACGCGATTTCTTTGAGCGTGAGGGAGAGCTCGATCTGAAGGTCTTCCCCCCGGTTGCTGGAACGCTGGGAACCGCGTCCTCCGAAACCGCCGCCACCAAAGAGAGTCTCAAAGATGCTGCTGAAACCGCCTCCGCCAAAGAGGTCACTAATATCGTCGAAGTGGGTGAAATTATCCCAGGAGAAACCGCCCCCGCCAAACTGACGATCGATGCCGGCATGGCCATACTGGTCATAGACTTGGCGTTTATCCTTGTCAGATAGAATCTCGTAGGCTTCGCTGGCTTCCTTAAACTTCTCTTCCGCTTCCTTGTTATCTGGATTCTTATCCGGATGGAACTGCATGGCCAGCTTGCGATAGGCCTTCTTGATCTCCGCTTCGTCGGCGCTTTTGTTCACGCCCAGCACTTCATAATAATCACGTTTTGCCATTTACTCTCCCAGGCATGTTTTACAGTGGAACCGCAAACGTTCTCATTTGCGGTTGAAGGGATACACGTTTCTCAGACCGGAATCCGACATTCCAGACAGGGCCGCAAACGCCCACGTTTGCGGATGTGAGTTTGTCATTGGCCGAACTGGTGATCAATATCCAGGTTAATAGTGGGGCGGGAAGTACCCGCCCCTGTATGCGGATTATTTGTCGTCCACCACTTCAAAGTCGGCGTCGATGGGACCGTCTTCTTGCTTGGGACCTGCATCCTGAGCCTGGGGGCCCTGTTGGAAATCTTCAGGATTGAAACCAGCAGCGTTGGGATCAAATCCCGCGCCGCCTTGTTGTTGCTGGGCTTGCTTGTAGATGATCTCACCCAGTTTCTGCGCCTTCTTGGCCAGGTCGTTCTTGATGTTTTCCATCTCAGCCGCGTCGGTGGCTTTCTCCATGCGGTCCTTGGCGGTCTTGATCTCGGCTTCCAGTTCGCTCTTTTCGCTTTCGCTGAGTTTGTCGCCATATTCCTGCAGGCTGCGTTCGGTGCTGAAGATCAGGCCGTCCAGTTCGTTTTTGGCAGTGATAAATTCCTGGCGCTTTTTGTCTTCCTCGGCGTGCATCTCAGCGTCCTTGATCATACGGTCGATGTCGTCCTTGTTGATACTCCCGGCCCGGTCGATCACGATCGACTGTTCCTTGCCGGTGCCTTTGTCCTTGGCTGAGACGTGCAGGATACCGTTGGCGTCGATATCGAAAGTGACTTCGATCTGAGGAACTCCTCTGGGCGCGGCTGGGATGCCGACCAGGTCGAAACGGCCCAAGGATTTGTTATCCTGGGCCATGGGACGCTCACCCTGCAGGACGTTGATGGTGACGGCGGTCTGATTGTCCGCGGCGGTTGAATATATCTGGCTCTTCTTGGTTGGAATGGTGGTGTTGCGGGGGATGAGAGTATTGCAAACCCCGCCCAGGGTCTCGATTCCCAAAGAAAGAGGAGTGACGTCCAGGAGCAGCACTTCGCTCACGTTGTCGTCTCCGGACAGGATGGCTCCCTGGATGGACGCTCCGATCGCTACCACTTCATCCGGATTGAGGCTGCGGTTGGGCTTTTTACCAAAGAACCTCTCTACCGCTTCTCCTACTGCCGGGATACGGGTGCTGCCACCTACCATCAGGACTTCCTGAATCTCGGAAGCGCTCAGTTTGGCATCGGTCAGAGCTTGACGGCAGGGGCCTAAGGTGCGCTGTACGAGGTCTTCCGTGAGGCGGTTGAATTCCGCCAGACTGAGATCCAGGCTCAAATGTTTGGGACCGGTGGCGTCTGCAGTGATGAAGGGCAGATTGATGTTGGTGGTCTGAGTGCCGGAAAGCTCGATCTTGGCCTTTTCGGCCGCTTCACGCAAGCGTTGCATAGCCATGGGGTCCCTGGATAGGTCGATGCCTTCCTGCTTCTTGAAGTTTTCCAGTATCCAGTCGATGACGCGTTTGTCAAAGTCATCTCCACCCAGGTGGGTATCGCCGTTGGTGCTCAGCACTTCCACCACGCCCTGAGAGATATCCAGAATCGAGATATCGAAAGTGCCGCCGCCCAGATCGTAAACAGCCACTTTCTGCTCTTTCTTGTTTTCCATCCCATAAGCCAGGGCCGCGGCTGTGGGCTCGTTAATGATGCGCTTCACGTCCAGTCCGGCGATCTTTCCGGCATCTTTGGTGGCCTGACGCTGGTCGTCGTTAAAATAGGCAGGCACAGTGATCACGGCCTCGGTAACCGTCTGGCCCAGATAGGCTTCGGCAGTTTCCTTCATTCTGGTGAGCACCATTGCCGAGATTTCCTGTGGGGTGAAATCTTTATTCTCGGTGTCGATATGCACGGCCGCCTGGCCTTTGATGCCAGAGGTCACTTTAAAGGGGACTTGCTTGATCTCGTTGCCCACTTCGCCATGGGCGCGGCCCATGAAACGCTTGATCGAGAACACTGTGTTTGTCGGGTTGGTGACAGCCTGACGCTTGGCCAGTTGGCCTACCAGACGCTGTCCATCTTTGGTGAAGGCCACCACGCTGGGTGTGGTGCGTCCGCCTTCGGCATTGGTTATTACTACGGGTTTGCCACCCTCGACCACCGCGACGCATGAGTTGGTGGTACCGAGGTCAATTCCAATTATCTTTCCCATTATTCCTCCATGGTACTCATATTATTCTTGTTCAATGTCTTGCTCTTCCGGTTCTGCTTTCAGGGGACCGGATGAGACTGCCACGCGGGCAGGCCTCAAAACTTTATCATGGATCATGTAGCCGTTCTGGATCACGGCCGCCACGATGTTTTCATCATAATCGCTGGGGATATGGGCCAGGGCTTCATGCCACTGGGGATCAAATTCCTTGCCCAGCGCGTCAATCTTGCGGATGCTCTCTCGCTCCAGGACGGTGCGGAGCTGCTGCTCGATCATGGTAAAGCCCTTGATCAGTTTGTCTTCCTTGTGTTCGTCACCCGCCTGGGCCAGAGCGCGCTCAAAATTGTCCAGTACGTCACAGATATCGAGGGCCAGCTTCTGGGTGGCCAGCTTAATCCAGTCCGCCTTTTCCTGATTGCTGCGCTTGCGGAAGTTTTCAAACTCCGCCATGTTGCGCAGATACTTGTCCTTCCATTCGGCCACTTCCTGTTCCAATTTGGCCTCGCGGACCGGACCACTGTCTTCGATCTTTATTTCCATTTCTTCCTGCTCTGTTTCTCTCTGCCGTTCAGGAGTCACTCCCGCTTCCGGTTTATGTTCGTCGCCGTGTCTTCTCTTCCTGCTCATTTCATTTCTCCTTGGGAACTATCATGCCGCGCTTGGTGGTGTCTGTGATCGTGAAGATGACGTCCCGGATCAGAGGTATCAGCTTCCTGTAATCGGTGCGCAGAGGTGCCACAACTCCCAGAAATCCCGGGATTCCAAATACTTCGTAGCGTCCAAAGATGAGGCAGAATTCCTGCCATTGCGGCTCGTTGAAGTCTTCTCCCATCAGCACTTTCACCCTGCCCCCGGAATCGTGCTCGCGCATCAGCTTCAGCAGCTGGTCCTGGCGCTGGATGAGGTTCATAAAGCTCAGTATGCTCATCTTGGAATCAAACTCCGGCTGCTCCAGAAAACTGATACTGCCGTCGAAGTTGATAAAGAAATCGGTGAGCTCTATGAAGGCCTTGTGCAGCTCGCGCAGAAATATACTGACCAGGGCGTTGTCTTGATGCATGTTTTCCCGCATCTCCACCAATACCCGGTTGGCGATATCATAGATGCGCAAGCCCACCAACTCGTCGTTCAGATATCTCACCAGCTTGCGCAGTTGGGTGTCGGTGATGTCATACTCGCATTTCATCACCACTGTTTTATCGAGTCCGCTGTCCAAGCTCATCACGAAGATGAATTTGCGCGATCCGATGGGGAAGACGTCCAGCTTGGCCAGATAACCGTTGGAAACCTCGGGTTCGGCCACAAAGCTGAGCTGATCAGTCTCCCTGGCCAGCATCTGCATGATAAAATGCAAAGCCCGGGGCGTGTCTTTATAATTGCCGATCAGTAGTTCCCGCAGGATGTTCATGCGCTCGAATCTCACCCGCTGGTGCTCGGGCTCGATCATCCGCAGATACTGACGATAACCTCTGATAGTGGGAATCCGGCCGGCCGAAGTGTGAGGCTGGCAGATCAGGCTCTGCTGTTCCAGCTTCATCAGATCGAGGCGCAAAGTGGCCGAACTCACCTGAGTGAGATACTTCTCGTTCAGTATCCTGGAGGATACGGGCTCTACGCTGCCGATGTATTCATCCACCAGCGCGGCCAGGGTCTGATTCAGACGTAACTGATTTTTTTTCATGGGGTAGCACCTTGGGCAACATTGAATCTTAGCGCTCCGGCAGCGGAACTGCTAATTCAAGGGACAAGATAATCGACACAGGAAAATTGTCAATCTAAAAGTGAGACTGCTAAAAAATCAAAACGTATTCAGCCCAGGATCAGGTACCCTATGTGCAAAGCTAATCGCTGGAAATCTTTCAGGCCCGATTTAAGACCCTGGGGCCCATACTGGCAGAAAATGCCCCACCTAATGATGGACAGCTTCCGGTGGATCAGTTCCCGATACCCAGCAAATGCTGGATTTTCTCTGCCATTTCCGCCTGGGTAAAGGGCTTTTGGATGAACTGGATGCTGTCATCTATTATACCCCGATGCGCAATGATGGACTCCGTATATCCAGACATAAACAGCACTTTTCGTTCCGGGTGGTTTTCGCACAAGAGATCAGCCAGTTCTTTGCCGTTGATTCCCGGCATCACGACATCGGTGACAGTCAAAACCGGTTCCAAACCCTTTTCTCTGACGATTTCCAGAGCTTCTTCTCCGTTGGATACGGCGGTTACGCTATAGCCGAGTTTTTGGATTATTGTGGTGATCAAATCCCTGAGCATATCTTCGTCCTCGACTACCAGGACCTGTTGTCCGCCACCATTCAGAAGGGGTTTGAGCGATTTATGGGGAGGCTGTTCACGAACATCAAAGCAGGCCGGAAAGAGGATTTTAAAGCTGGTGCCATGCTTTGGTTCACTATACACCCAGATATATCCATCTGCTTGTTTTACAATGCCATAGACGGTTGCCAGTCCCAGACCCGTGCTTTTTGTCCTGTCCTTTGTGCTGTGGAAGGGTTCAAAGATTCTCGTCAGAGTCTCCTTGTCCATTCCGATCCCGGTATCGGTGATGCAGAGCAGCACATATTCGCCAGGCCGCGTAAAAGCGTGGATACGAGCATCTTCTGGTACCAGAGTATCGTTCGTGGTCTGGATACTCAATTTACCACCCCGTGGCATAGCTTCGCAAGCGTTGATCACCAGATTCATGATCACCTGCTCAATCTGGCTGGTATCGGCTTTTATATCATGCAGATCTGGCGACAACACCGTTTCTATTTCGATATCTTCGGTGATGATCCGCTCCAACATGCTGTGCATATCGTCAATCACTTGGTTCAGGCTAATCACCTGGGGCCGGATCATCTGTTTTCTGCCAAAGGCCAGCAGTTGATTGGTCAGTTTAAGGGCGCGGTTACCAGCGTTGAGGATTTCTCCCACGTCTTTCCGGAGAGGGTGGCCAGGCCCGAAAGCGTCCAATAACTGCTCCCCATAACCCAGAATCACGGTTAGCATGTTGTTAAAGTCGTGCGCTACCCCACCGGCGAGATGACCTATGGAATCCAGACGCTGACTGTGGTGCAGCTGTTCTTCCAGCTTTTTGCGGTCGGTGATGTCCCGATAGATCCCATACACGCCGATCTGATTATTTTCCAAGCGGATAGGGTTTCCCAGGACAGATACGTCGATCAGGGCCCCGTTTTTATGCTTGCGCACGGTTTCAAAATACACTCTATCGCCACGCGCTACAGTGGATGTCGCGTTCCAGCCCTCATCTCTCAGATGGTCCGGGACGATCAGGTCGTTTATTCGTTTTCCTCTGGCTTCTTCCAGGCTGTACCCGAAAATCCTGGTGAATTCCTTGTTTACTCTCAGGACGACCTCGTCATTATCCAGAACCACGATGCCTTCGGCAGCCCCTTCGATCAGTTCGTCCAGATAAGCATTCTGCATCAGCAGGGCTTCTTCGTTTTGCTTCAGTTGGGTCACATCACTCAAGATGCCCACTGATCCTGCTACCGCTCCGGATTTATCCAGAATGGGAGTACCGCTGATTCTGATCCAGATCAAATCTCCGGACAGTTTTTTGCCTCTCACCAGATACGAATCCGTGATTCCGTTTTGGCGGAGAGTGTTTTTATATTTGACAGTGTCCCAGTCACTTTCATCTACCAACAGCTTGTAACCAGTCTGGCCAGTCAAATCTTGTTCCCGGTATCCATACATTTTACACGCGGCAGGGTTTACAAACTGGATCACGTCATCGTTATCGACCACGACCACGCCTTCGCTCATGGTTTCAATCAGTTGGCGGTATTTATCTTCACTCTCCCGCAGGGCTTCGGATGCCTGCTTGCGCTGCAAAGCCAGAGCGGCCAGCTGACCAAAGGTGCGCAAGATCTCAAAGGGCGGATCGGGCGTTCCCTTTTGCATAGCCAGCAGCGAGGTGCCGAAGAGACGGTTGTCGCAGACGTAAGCAATCCCCAGATAGTGTTTGATGTTTAACAACCGCCCCAAAGCTCCACTGACGAGTTTAGAAACGCCTCCAAAGGACGCGTCATGCAGAGATTTCCGGACACCCACCTGTTCAGAGATGATCTCTTGATATTCCTTGTCTGAGAGAGGTGAAGGGATTTTTCCCACCTCTGCCTGGATGGTCCGGTTCACCTGGTTTAGAATCCAGGAATCGCCTTGCAGTTTGGTAACATACAGACATTTGCTGCCCGGATCGTATTTCGAGATGGTCAGGACCACCGCGCCGCTGATTTTCTGGAGTTCAGTGGCAATCATGGCTTCCAGGTCGCTTTGATCTCCCAAGTGGCTAAGTTTGATGGCGAATTCGTTCAGCTGGGTCAAAAAGCGGTTTTGCCTTTCCAGTTCGTTAGCCACTCGCTTGTGCTCGGTGATTGGTGTGGCGATATGGATGATTTGGCTCACCGCGTTCTTCTCATCCAAAACAGGCGTACAGGATACCAGATAGGTGCCGCCCAGGGTCTCAACTTCCATTTCTTTGGCCTGTGCCTGACTTGTGGCAAGCAGGGATGCCATCGGGCAGCCTTTTACCTGTTGCTTGTGATCAGGAGAATGAAACACGGTAAAACACTTCTTCCCCCGCAGCTGTTCCGCGCTCTTACCCGTCGCGGATGTCGCGGCCCGATTGGCATGCAGGATGTTGAAACTGGTATCCAGGATCAGAGTGGGACTGCCGATCGCCTGAAATATACTTTCCCAGTTTAGGCGCGCGTGATCTGGCCGAGCGGGGTCATCAAAAGACTGCGCGTCATGGATACACCGCGCTGTCTGTCTGTCAGAGTGAGCATAATAAACTGAGAGTAAAAGAGTTATGCCCCCTTCGTTTACAGGACGAATCCGCGTTCCGGGATGGAACAAGCGTATGACTCGTTTCGGCATAGAGACTCCTTATGTCTACTGGGTGAACCTGCTAATACAAATCAGCACCATGAACAGAAGATAAGCCATTTACCAGCCTATGTCAACGCTTTTTTCAGAGCTTTTTGCTCTGGTATCCAAGCATTCACTGCCTCACACCAGACCGCAAATCAGGCAGGTTCTTGATACCAAAAGAGAGGCCCTATCACCCATGTCCGGGAAAAAAGCGGTTGACAATATCGCCGCAGGGCCAAAGATGCATTTGTCGTCTTTACAGTGCTGGAAGTCAGGCTGGAAAATGATCGGCGGCTTGGATTGGTCCGCACGTCGATGCGGGGGCCGGTCTGGAAGCCGTGATGACAAGCTGGAGGTTGTGGAAATTGGATAAACGCTTGGTGATCATAGGGATCATGCTGTTGCTGGTCACCCTTTTGGGTGCTCAGGAACGGGTGAGGTATGCGGGTTTTTGCTTTGCCGGAAACTATGCAGACATTCCTCTCAATTATCCTCACACCCATGCCCTGAGCGCTGGTGAGAAAGGGGCCCCAAACCGTTTGGAACGGCTGTTCTACAGTTGTTTGCATGCCAACCGGGACTTTCGCAATTTCAGCCTCGATCTGGACCAAAGCTCTCAGAGTGACAAAGCCCTGGCCATTACGATCAACCGTGAAAGTGTGGATTCCGAAAGCATTTCCGGACAGACCAAGCTGATCTACAATCTCAGCTACAGCATTTATATTCTTGACTTTAGGGAGTTTAAAGTGCTGCAGTCCTTCCCCTTCAAGATCAGTTACATTGAGCTCTATTCCCAGCCCCCGACGGCGGGAGAAGTTCAGTCCCAGATCTATAAGCTGATGGAGGAGGAGCTGTTAGCTTCCATCAAGAGCAAACAGCCCCAAATCGCCATCCGCCAACCCGGATCTTTGGCCATGAAAGTGGCGAACGTGGAGATAAGCGAGGACGCCGTGGCTCTGCTGGGTCCCTACGAGGACAAACTGGACAGCTACAAAGCGATTCTGGCCAATCAGCTCACCGAAACATTTGCCTTTGGCCTCAACGTTACGATGCTTCCATACGCCAAAGACTATGCCGGCCAGAAAATGGCCCTCGCTTTTTCCGATGCCAGAGTGCTCAATTTCAGTATCCCGCCCGCCAGCTACGACCTGGACCTGAGGCTGGACAAGTTTCACAAAGCGCTCTATAAAGAAACGGCCTTTGAACGGGTGGACATCTATGGCGCTTATATCAACCTGAAGATCTATGACGCGGAGCTGGAAACCGTGTACTGGGACCAGGCTGTCAAATTCGGTGCCACCAAACAGACCGTGAACGGCCAACTGACGGACGACTTTGCCAACTATCACGAAGTGCTGCTGCAGACCATCGGCACAGAGCTTACAAACACCATCCGCAACGATAAAAAGCTGATGGAAAACAAGAAAAACAAGAAAGGGGTGATCGTCAGATGCGCAAATTTCTGATTATCCTGGGCTTGCTGTTGATCTTGAGCGCCGGAACGGAACAACTCGACGCGCTCGTGAAAGTGAAAGCCAAAGGCAGTGTGGCCACCAAAAACAAGAAACCCAAGACGGAAGAACGCCAGCAGGCCATCCTGAACGGACAGCAGCAAGCGCTCAAAAAATACGCTTCCGGCCTTGATTCCCAACGCCTCAGCATCCTGAATGAACTGATGCCGGAACTGCTCAAAGACATCGAAAAATACATCCTGGACACCACGCCTCTGAACGATGGCGAGTATCAAAACGGCAACTGGGAGATCAACCTGGAGGTGAGCATCGACGATGCCCAGATCGAACAGCTCGTGAGGCAGAAAACCCCCAAACTTGAAGAGCACTTTCTCAGCTTTGTCTATGTAGCCAGAGAGGTAGCCAGCGTGGAGTTTCATGAGGGTACTGTGAGCATCCAGGCCGACACGGACAGAGATCACTTCAAGCTGGACGGCAGCATCGTGATGAACTCGGAAGGGATCAGCTACCGGAGCTACAATCCCGCCGAAATCGACAGCCGGGTGACGGAAATCTTCAACAAAGCCGGCTTTGACGTGGTGCCCGCCTTCGAGGTCAACCTCACTCCCGAGCAGTTCGCCTATGATTTTATCACCCTGGACGAAATCTCCAATTCCACTCAGAAAGAGGCCACCGACATCGCCAGGGACCAGGGACTGGAATTCCTGGCCTTGGGGACCCTTGACATCGGACGCGAAGAAATCGACCCCGTGACGGGACAATACAAGATCTACGCCAAAGTCGGGGGCTACATTATGGACCTGCGCAAAAAGTTCGCGGTCAAGATCTGCAGCGTCGGACCCCTGCAATACAGCGGCCTGGGACCCAATCCCACCGTCGCCAAGACCAATGCCCTGATCGAAGCAGCCACCAAAGCCTCCCAGGATTTGGTGGACCAGATCAGAGTGAAGCTCACGCCTTAGGAGGACGCGATGATCAAAAAGCTCGTTATACCGGTTTTGATCGCAGTGCTGCTGCTCTCAGCCTGTGGATCGAACCGTAAAGAGGCCAGCCGCAAGCCAAAGTCCTCCAAAAAGGATAAACAGGTCCTGCTGCTGGATGAAGCCATGCTGGCAGATGAAAGCCTGGCAGCCGTTTACGCGGGTCAGTTGGTACTCCAGGCCACCGATTGTCTGCTCCAGTCCGTCATGTATGGCGGTAGCAGCGATTTTCCCAGTTTGTCCCAGGCCTTCGATCTATCCAAAAATCATGTATCCTGGTCGGAAGAGACTGCCTGGCAGGCATTTGGACTGCGACAGATGGTGGTGGCTGCCAGAGCGGAAGCCAGCGCTCAGGGAGCCGGACTGGCCGGTTCGGAGGAAGCCTTGCAGGGCGAAAACCTTCAGGCCCAAATGGATGCCAAGCTCAAAGAGGGTGTCCAGCTTCAGGATTCCCAACGGGATTTCTTTCTGGCCTCTCTGATCTATCTGGCCGCGGCCGTGGTCAAAGAGACCAATATCTCCAAAAATCTGCCGGATTACATCAGCTGGGCAAAATCCCTCAAGGGCTTCGATGCCTTGCGGGAAGCTCAGTATCTGCCCAAAGCTCTTGCTCTCATGTCAGGATTACCCGGCATGATCGCCTCTCAAACCATGACTCTGAAGACCTATCTGGACATCGCTAAAACCAACAACATCGAGATTCCTTCAGATGTGAAGTCTATGCTGCCCTGAGGCAGGAGGATAGTAGAAATGAATATAAGACTCTGTCTGTCAATACTTATAGCCGGCTGTCTGCTAAGCGGACTGGCTGCCGAAGCAAAACGTCCTGTCTGGCTTTCCAATCCCTATCAGCTCTTCCCGGAAGATGAATATATCTGCGGAACGGGAGGCAGGGCAGATCTGGAAGCCGCCAAAATCCAGGCCTTGGGGGATATCTCCCGATACTTTGAATCCCAGGTGACCGCCTATGTCCAAACCACCGAGACTGAGAGCAGCCAAAGCGTTAACGGCCAAAGCACTACCACCCTTGGCAGTGACTATCAGGCCCAGGTGAAGGTGTTCTCGGATGTCCAGCTGGAATATGCCGTGTTGGCGGATAGCTGGACAGATCCCGAGACCAAGCTCGTTTACGTGTTGATGACGATCGAGAAGCTCAAACTGCGGGCCAAATACCTGGAACGGGTAAACTCCTCGGAGCAGGCGATAGGACAGCATCTTAAGGTGCAGGGCAATCCTTTTCAGCGTTACAGCGCTCTGCTCAAGGCCACAAGGCTGATGCCCGATCTGCTGAGGGATTGCAACTTTTACAACACGCTGATAAGCTCCGGGGCTCCCAGACTGCAGGCCTCGCTCTCTGAAGCATCCCTGCAGGCCCTGATCGCAGAGGCCAGAGCGGCTATCGTCTTCGATATCAGCGTTCCAGATGATCCCCAGGGCAGTATAGCCACCACCCTGCAAACCGCCATCCAAAAAATGGGTTTCGGCTTTGGCCCGAGCGCTCTGAAGATGGACGTCAGGATGGCCCCTACCGAGAACAAACAGCTTGGGAAACAGTACTTTGTGGGCTATGAAGCGGTATTGACGCTCAGCCATGAAGGCACGCAGATATTCGTCACCAAAGAAAGCAGCAAGCAGGGTGACGTGGATGAAGGCTCAGCACGCAACCGAACCCTCAAAGCCCTGTCCAGCGGCCTGGCCAACAAATTCACCCGCGAGCTCAATAATTACATCGAAGGCCTCTGATCCTTTCCCCTTAGCCTCCTTTACACCACCTTTACATCTCCTTTGCCTCTCCTATGCCTCGGCATAGGTGGTGAGAGTGTGATGAGCGGGTGGAAAAGTGGAGGCCGGTTGGAGAAATCTGGTCCATTACTCATTTCGCTCTGAATCGCTGAAGCCTGTCAGGGCCTGACCAGCTCAGAGGCAAGCCCCATAAATGGCTTTTGGGTCGGGCTTGCTCCTGGCCAAGGTCACGCCAGGGGATAGGGAAGGGCTGATGATAATGTTATAAAAGGATGTTGCGCATATATGTACGCTGGTTTATGAGCTAGTGCAAAAACTGGCGAAGCCAAAGTGTGAAATGGGCTCGTTGGAGTTCAAGCGGCCACGATAAAGGTTTCAATGACAACGAGTTTGCGGGCCGCTTGGACTTCAACCAGTACACCGAAGGGGGAATCACTCGCTCCGATATCCTGCTTGAAGTCCAAAGCGCTCAGACATAAAGAGATGGATGTGTATGTTATCCCAGC
>Ga0209311_1000534_pt1 | contig 34432 bp, 36 predicted proteins | sample AD_UKC045_MetaG_FD_184417 | JGI IMG/M metagenome (GOLD analysis project Ga0209311, IMG submission 184417) | Active sludge microbial communities of municipal wastewater-treating anaerobic digesters from USA - AD_UKC045_MetaG (SPAdes) (version 2) | ecosystem: Engineered > Bioreactor > Anaerobic >... | reverse complement strand
GGCCCGCGTCTCCTGAAAGATGTCCGGCAGGAAATCCTTGAATCGGGGAAAGACGCACTGATCCTTGCAGTTGTCGCAGGCGACGCAGGAAAACATGATCTCGGCGAAGCGCGCGGAGGTTTCGATTTCGCCATTTAGCCAGGCGCGGGTCAGCCACATCCGGCCGCCTGGCGAGTAGGTATCCCAGCCGAAGGCCTTATAGGAGGGGCAATTGAAGTCGCTGTAGTCCGACGGGAACTTGCAGTAGCCGCAGCGGAAGCAGCGATGGACGATGTTTTCATGTTCGATGTGTCGGATGTAGGTCATGGGTTCACCTCCCAGTTGCCGGGGTTCATGATTCCCTGCGGATCGAGGTTTTTCTTGATCATCAACAGGAGTTTGCGCGCGTTGGGCTCCATTTTCTTGAGCAGCATCTTCTGCTCCTTGAAATTGGGCTTCCATGGGATGCCGCCCATACCCAGCGCGAAAGATGTTGCCTCGTCCAGCGCCTTTTCCACACGCTCCATCATCGCCGTGTCGTTGCGGTTGAAGGCGAAAGAAATGCTGTACATCATCGAGTGCCCGCCGGAAATGAGCCTGGCCGTGCTGGCATACAGGACATTGTATTTGGCGGCCAGCTCCACCACCTTGGCGGCGTACTGCGGGAAATGTTCGATCGGTGCGATGGGTCCCGAGTATTCAAACCCGCCGCCTTTGGGCACATCGGCAAAATCGGCGATGTTGCGGCCCGGCATTTCCAGGAGCATGGGCTTCATGTACGAAATCGACATGAAGCCGCCGTCTTTGGAATCCATGTATTCCTGGAGGCAGTCCCAGACCATCTTGCGTTTGAATTCAATTTCTTCTTCCGTATCACCGGTGAAGAAAACCGTGATGTGATAGTTTCCCATGAACATGAGCGGTTTGGGCTGGAACCAGACGTTAATGTCCTCCAGCATTTCCAGGTGCGTGAGCTTGTAGAGGATGTGCGGAATCAGATCGACACGGTCCGTGACGAAGAGTTCCGCATCCCTAAACTTCTTATTGGGATAAAGCTTGAGGCCGACCTTTGTGATGACGCCCGTACAGCCCAGCCAGCCGAGGAAGAGCCCCGACAGGTCCGGCAGCGTGGGGCCTTTGGAAATCCAGTAGGGGCCGATCGACGGCGAACCGATCCGGCAGATTTCACCCGTGGGCAGGACCACTTCCAGCCCCGTGACCATGTCCGAATTGAAGCCGTACTGGTTGGTGAGCCTTCCCTGGCCGTGCAGGGAGACGTTCGCGGCGATGGTGGTGGTGGACGGAGCGTCGGGAATGCTGTGCCGCAGCGTCGGATGATGCTTCTGCAGATAGGCCTTGAGCGCGCCCTGGGAGGTGCCGCCTTCAACGACCACGTAGCGGGCCATTGCGTTCACTTCCAGGATTTTGTTCATGCGCTTCATGTCCAGAACGATGCCGCCTTTGAGTGGAATCACGAGACCCGCCAGCGACATGCCGTTCCCCATTGGAACGACGGGGATATTTTCACGGCCTGCCAGTTGAACAATCTTCTGGACTTCTTCTGTGCTTTTCGGCGCGACCACATAGTCGGGCTTGTGCGGCGCAAGCACGCCGGGGTCCCGCGAATAAAACCAGAGCTCTTCCGGAGCGTCGGAGACGCCCCGCTCGCCGACGATATCCACGAGGGATTTTCGAATATCGCTCATGAGACAGCCTCCCTTTCTTTTTCGCCGATTGCCATCTTGCAAAGATCGATGATGTGCACGGGCTTCAGACCACGCTTGTTCACTTTTTCCGATAAAGAGGTCTGGCAGGCCGGACAGTTGAAGACGCAGTATTCGGCGCCCACGGCCAGCATGTCGTCGATGTTGCGCTTCTGCACGTCGTCGGCCAGCTTGTAGCCGGAGACGGAACGGAAAATTTCCGCGCAGCACAGCGCGTTTTCGCCCTGATACTTCCGTTTGGGCGCTTTGACGCCGATCAACTGGAAGATTCTTTTCACCACCGGCAGTTTGTCGGGAATCAGCCGGTTGGAACAGGAGCGCTGATAGGCGACGGTGATGTTGAGAGGCTTAATTTTATCCTTGAGCTCTTTCATGCGCTGCAAAACAAAATCCAGATAGTAAACCGGGGTGAAGGGCACTTCCATGCCGTAGGCGGAGGCAATCGAAGTCAGCGTGCCGTAGCATTCGTCATGCATGCAGATAACTTTTTTGACGCCCAGCTTGCGGTAGTTTTCGATGACGACCGGGAGCCGCTCCTTGATGACCGACATGCGGGCAAAGTGGGAATGAACCGCCGGGCACATGAATTCCGCGCCGAACACTCCGGCCGATGCGACGTCCTTGAAAATCTCCCCCGTTCCCAACTGCCCCAGTTCGGGGAGGTAGCAGCAGGAAAGCGCCGTGTCCTTCACGTCGCCCACCAGGCACTTGCCCTGCATCGACGTCATATTTTTCCACTGCGTCGTGATGGGGCGCGGCGCGGTGAACATGCCTTTATCCTCACGCTTCTCCGAGATGAGGTAAAAGGGGTGATTGCCCCGCGTGCAGTATTCCTCGCAGGCGTAGCAGGTGACGCATTCGGTCAGTACGCGGGAATCCTTGCCCTTCATGACTTTCATCATTTCTCCGTGTGCTTCCTTGTGCCCGGCAAACGTCATGTACTGGCATTTGAGCAAACAGTCGGCCGAGCGGCAGCTTGCGCAAACCTTCTGATCGAATTTCAGTTGAACCATGAAGCACCTCCCTCGATGTCTGATGTTGATAGGGTCCGTGGAACCCGCTTGTGGCGTCCGCTCCCGTCCGGCAGGGGTTGGACGATTTATTTGGCCAGGCTTTCCAGCATAATTTCCGCGGCAATCCTGGCGCCGATTCCCGGCGCGATCACACACTGTTTCCGGGCGCCGCTGGTGTTGAAGGCCTTGAGATTCTCCATGCTGCTCATGGGATCATAGTATTTTCCCAGCAGTCTTTTCTGGATATCGGGGCAGTAAAGGCTGCCGAAGGCAGCTTCAAAACGGTTGATGAACACCCTTGCGTAAAGGTACGCGCCGGCGTCGTCATGCTTTGTGATGTCGGGAGGGGAGAAAAACAGGCCCAGCGCGATGAGCCCTCCGGCCACTGGTCCGCAGATTCCGCCGGACATGGCCAGGCCGGGAAACGGGCCCAAGCCCCGGATAATGTCCAGGCTGCCCAGACCGAACTCTTCGAGCAGGGCCGTGGCGCTGCTCTTGGCACAGTTGCGCATCAGATAACAGTAATCCTCCGCCCGGCGCTGCACACGATCCAGAATCGCTTCCTTTTCGCGCAGCATTGTTTTCCGGTCCAGCGTTTTATGTGGAATGCCGTTTTGGACCAGTTGGTTGAAGCGCGCTTCAATGTCGGCAATCGGCCATTCGCGGCTGTTCAATTCTTCCTGGCGTTTTCGGATCTGATAAGGATCTGACATGGCAGGGGCTTCCTTTCAAAAATCAATCTCGCTTTATGACAGTTTTTGTCCATCGCATTGAGATCGCATTCCTTATATTGAAATGAATGGCCATCTTCATATCACATTTGCTTTCCAGAGGGCCAGTTGATTATTTGAGAACACTGCATAACCTATCTTCCGGTCATTCCTCGTGGCGGCGGTTTTTCTTTAGCGCGTACACCGGTAAACGCCGTCATAATCGAGCGTGGAGAGCGTTTTCGTTTTGTCGGGATTTTTCATGTCGCCCGCAAAAATCCGTCCGATAAAAAGCGTGTGGTCTCCCGTGTCGATGGTGCTTTCCACAGAGCAGTCCAGATAGCCGATGCAGTCGTCGGCTCACTGCCATTCTTTTTCCATGATTACCTCGCCTTGTTTCTTTCTGCAGATCAAATACCTGTTTGATGATTTCCGGAAAATTCCGGCGTCAAACGTTTCCTATTGATACAGAAAGTCCGGGCCCGGCGTCAACTCTTTCTTTTACCGGCGATTTTCCCCCACCCCTCATTTCTCTTAAAATAACAGGACGGCTTTTGTATTGACAGACGAAAACGATTTCCTTATAAACTTCATTACATGAGCATAAGAATTGTCAAATTATCTCATCGGGTATGCAGGTAAATCATGGATATCAATCGTCTGATCAATGAATTGAAGGGATGTGAAGGCGATATTTTCCAGGATTGGCTGCGCCAGATGCATAAAGCGGGATACGACAATCCGCGGATTACGAGCCGCGAAGATTTCCACAAAAAATTCTGCAGCGTCCTGTCCGCCCTGGAGGCCTGCGGCCGGGAACCGAGACTGCCGCTGTTTGGCGGAAACGAGGACAGTCGGCCGTTTCTGGTGCGAAAATTAGTGGAAGACGCCCGTCTGGGACAGGCGCGCGGCCTGGACCTGGATTTTTTCCTGGGCGATTTCAAAGCCATGATTTCGTGCATGGAGGACAGGATTTCCGTCATTTCTCTGCCCCAGGAACAAAAAACCTCTATGTTGCTGAAGCTGCGCAGAATCGCGGATCTCACGGAGATGGCCGTCATTGCCGGTCAAAGAAAAACCGGTGCGGGCGAGGGCGCGAAAAATAAGAAATTTTCAAATTCGGTGACATCGGAAAAAATTCTCAGCGCGCTTTTTATGTCGGTCGGCGAAGGCATTTTGCTGGTGGACGAAGACTTTGAAATCGTCAAGGCCAATCAGCACGCTTGCGAAATGTTCGGCATGCAGCAGCAGAATATCGTCGGTACGGATATCCGGTCTTTGACCATGGATGCCGGCGCCGATCTGCTCGCGCGCTATTTTGAGGAGTTGATTGAAGGCCAGAGAAAAAACGCTTCCGTGACCTGTCTGTATGTTGACGGAAAAACTTTTCCGGCAACGGTGACGGTAACCCGAAGCGATCTGGACGGAAAGAAGCACTGGTCCCTGGTCGTCCGGGACGACACCAACCAGAACGCGATGGAGACGCAGTTGCGCGAAGAAAAGCGGCAGATCGAAGAGATGAATCTGACCTTGAAAACCGTGATGAAAAGCATCGAACAGGACCGCAAGGATTTTGAAAACCGCGTGGCGTCGAAAATCCGGACGTCGCTGCTTCCCGGTTTGCGGAAAATTGATGACGCGTCTGAAGAATCCGTGCGGAAAAGTTATCTCGCCGCTTTTGAGGAGCAGCTTCTTTCTCTGACAACAGGTTTTGAAAAGGAGCTGGACGCCGGGCTTTTGAAGCTCACCAAAACAGAGCTTGAAGTGTGCCGCCTCGTTCAGGCCGGTTGTTCGAGCAAGGATATCTGCGATGCCATGAATATTTCCTTTGATACCATTCAGACGCATCGCAAAAACATACGCCGCAAGCTCAGTCTCAACGGGAAGAAATTAAATCTGCATGCCTTTCTGACCAACCGCGCTCTATGAAAGGCGGCGTCGGCCATGCAGACAATAAAACAGGTAGGACATAAAGATGTGGAATGAAGAATATGATGTCGTAATTATCGGGTCCGGCTTTGCGGGACTGGCGGCGGCCATTGAAGCCCGCCGGGCGGGTTCTTCGGTGATCGTACTGGAAAAGATGGGCGTGCCGGGCGGCAACTCCACCATCAGCGGCGGTCTTGTTGCCGCCGCCGGGTCTCCCCTGCAGGCCAGGGAAAACATCAAAGACTCGCCGGAGCTGATGCTGGCGGATATGCTGGCCGCGGGACAGGATTTTAATCACCGGGATCTGGCCGCCATCGTTGCCGAACGATCAGCGGAGACGCTTTTGTGGACGATCAATGAACTGGGGGTGAAATACAAACCCGAGTTGAGCCACCTGGGAGGGCATTCCGTAGCGCGCACTTACAACACGGCCAATACGTCCGGCGCGGGCATCATCCGGCCGATGCTGGTCAAGTGCCGGGAAATGGATATTCCCATCCGACTGAAAACCTTTCTGTCACAGATGATAGCCGATGCCAACGGCGGGATGGAGGGCGTCGAAGTCCGCGAGGATTATATTTTCCCCAACCGCGAAAGCGGAAGCGTAAAGTGCATCCGGGCGAAAAAGGCGGTCATTCTGGCCACCGGCGGGTTCGGTCAGGACAAGGAATTCCGGGCCATTCAAAATCCGCTGCTGACGGAGGATGTCGAATGCACCAATCACCGGGGCGCCACTGCCGAGAGCCTCATCATGGCCCTCAAAATGGGCGCCACGCCCGTGCAGTTGTCCATGATTCAGCTCGGTCCCTGGGCGTCGCGCGATGAGGAAGGTTTCGGGGTCGGATCGATGTTTTCGATGCTGGCGGGATTTCCTTACGGCATTCTGATTGATCTCCGGACGGGGGAGCGTTTTGTCAACGAGCAGGCGGATCGCAAGCTTCTGGTGGATGCCATGTTAAGTTCCGGGCGCGAATCGATCGCCATTGTGGATGCCATGGGTGTGCGCCACGCCACGACGCTGGAGCAGTGCCTGAAACGCGGTGTCGTGCGAAAATTTGATACGATTGAAGAACTGGCCATGGCCAACCAGGCCCCGCTTCTGCCGCTGAAAGCCACCATCGAAACCTACAACGCCCTGATTGAAAAAGGCAGAGACGACCGTTTCGGTAAACCCATTCCAAAAGATCTTCTGCCTATGAAGCATCCGCCTTATTATGCCATCCGCCTGATTTCCAAGGTTCATCATTGCATGGGCGGCATCCGCATCAACACAAAAGCGCAGGTTCTGCGAATTGACAACGGTTTGCCCATCGGCCGTTTTTATGCCGCAGGCGAAATTGTCGGCGGCGTGCATGGCGCGAGCCGCCTGGGAAGCAATGCCATCCCCGAATGCCTTGTATTTGGCCGCATCGCCGGCAGCAATGCGGCCTGTGAACCGCCGCGTTCCTGATCAAAGGCGGGATTTCTCATTGTCATGGAATCATTGAAGTATTGCAGCTGCTTTTTTAGTCCTTTTCCCCGTATTTCCTTCTGATTTCCAGGCCATACTGAAGAAATCAAGGTAATTATCAGGTATATACAAATACCCGATAGTTACCTTTTAATTCACCCTTCTTATTCATTTCAGCCGATGATAGACAGTAATTGCCAATGTGGTGGGCATATATCGGGTATGCGAAACGTATTACATGGAAATACCCACGAACGCCGCCTGAAGATATTTGATGCAGTGTCCGATGTTCGCTCACTTAAAACAGATTGCGGAGGAATTGTCCGAAGCAACGTAACCATTTTTTTTGGAGGCCTACAATGGAAACAGATGCGAAAAAAGTAATGGAGCAAAATGAGCAGGTGGTAGCGAAAGGTGTGAATCGTCGTTCCTTTCTCAAGGGAGCGGCCGCGCTGGGAGCTCTGACTGCCGGCGGCATGGCGCTGAACATGGCGTTGCCGGGAACAGCGGAGGCGGTTGAGCGCGCACTTCCCAAAAAATGGGATGAAACGGTTGACATTGTTGTAGTCGGATCGGGATTCGCCGGGTGTGCGGCCGCCGCGCAGGCTGCGATCGAAGGGGCAAAAGCAGTTATCCTGGAAAAAATGCCCACCTACGGCGGCAACTCGATCATCAACGGGGGCGTGTATGCTTCCTGGGATGATAAATTTCATTATCGCGAGAAACTCAACCTGGGTAATGACAGCGCCAATCTTCACATGCAAGACACCATTAAAGGAGGCGACTATTTCAGCATACCGGCACTGGTCAAGGTCATGGCGGACGGCGCCACGGACGCCCTGAACTGGATGATCGATGACGGCGGAGCGGTAGTCCGTCCGACAGTGGTTCGGGCGGGCGGCCATTCGGCCTACCGGACCCATCCGGCAGGAAGCGGGTCTGTGTATGTAAACGCCCTCAAGCGGATCGCGGAAAAGAATGGCGCAAAAATCCGCATGGGTACGGAAGTAAAGTGGATTTGGCGGGCCAATGCCGATCCGAAAAGCCCGGTTCTGGGGGTGGAGGTAAAGCAGAAAAACAAAATCACGAACATCAGGATCAAGAAAGGCCTGATTCTGGCCTCCGGCGGATTCAGCCGCGATGCTAAAATGCGTGCCGACCACTATCCCTATCTGGCCGGTGATGGCTGGAACTGCACCAACCACAAAGGCGCAACCGGCGAGATCATTCGCTACGCCCAGTCCATCGGCGCGGACACGCTGCAGATGAACTTTATCCAGTTGTATCCTTATGCCGATCCGGATACGGGCATTCTCGACACCCCGGCGCTTTACCCCTTCAACGGTCCGGGCAACGGCATTGTTTATGTCACCAAACAGGGCAAGCGATTTATCAGCGAGCTGGCACGACGCGACCACGTGAGCTTCGCCCAGATCGCCCTGGGGCCTCAGGGAAAGCCCACCTACACGATTTTCAGCGATGAGATGGTGGAAAAATTCGGCGGCACGCGCAAGGAAGTCGAAATGGGTTTGAAGCACAATCGTCTGACCGTTGCCGACAGCATCGCCGAACTGGCCAAAAAAATCGGTATCCCCGCGGACGCGCTTGTTGACACGATCGATAAACACAACCGATATCTGGCCGAGGGCAAGGATCCTGAGTTCAACAAACCGATTACCAAGGCCATGACGCCGATGCTCAAGGGGCCTTTCTACGCGGTTGCCCAGTGGCCGGCGGTTCATCACACCATGGGCGGCCTGCGGATCAACGACAAGGCGCAGGTCATCGACGTTTTCGGAGACGTCATTCCGAAACTCTATGCGGCAGGTGAAGTGACCGGTGGCGTTCACGGTTCCAACCGCCTGGGAAGCAATGCCATTCCGGACTGCGTCGTCTTCGGTCGCGTTGCCGGAAAGAACGCGGCAAAAGCGTAAAAATACAGAAGCGCCCCGTGAAAGGAACCGCGGGGCGCTTTTTATACAACAAGGAACGACGGATGAGAAAAATGCAAATTTTGAAAAAGACCGGTATTTATGCATGCGCCATCCTGCTGGGGTGCGCCGTCTGGAGTACGGCCGTTTGGGCCGGCGGACCGCCGTTGAAGGACAACGCCTGCGGCGCCTGTCATAAGGATTACAGCGCGATCATGCCCAAAAAGCATCCGGATGTCGGCAAGGCGGCAGCCTGCCTGACCTGCCACGCCCCGAATCCTGCCCAAAACGAACCGACCAAGTTTTCGGCGGACGTCCACAAAGCGCACCAGGGCGGAAAAATAACGCTGGAATGCGCAGCCTGTCACGCCCTCTGACCACTTCATGGGCCACGCTGATTCCCGGTGTGAAGAAAAACGCCGGGAATCAGCGCTGCTTTCCGCAGCAGACGATAATCCATTTTCCCCGTTTGAAGAAAACTACAAATTAGCACCTCCCTCGATGTACGATGTTGATGGGGTCAGAGGAACCCGCTTGAGCCGCCAGCAACCGTCAAGAATTCATCTCACTTCATGACGATTTTTGTCCCTCGCGTTGAGGTCGCATTCCTTTATTGAAATGAATGGCCATCTTCATATCATATTTGCTTTCCAAAGGGCCAGTTGATTATTCCTGATCAATCTTGCCGCAAGGATTGGGGCTGGCCCCGGTGGCAGGAGCCGTCGGGGATCTTAGCGTGACTCATAAAGTGCGGCCGTCCGGCTGATCTCTTCCATGATTGCCTTTCTCCTGTCTTCAGGCTCCAATAGCTCGGCGTCCGCGCCAAAGGAAAGAATCCATTTTTGAACGTCATACCAGCCGGACGTGCGCAGGGTCAGGTGAAGCGATCCGTCACCAAACTTTTCAATGTCCTGATTTTTGCACCATTTTCTTTCCTGAATATAGAGCGCCTGTTTCGGGCTGAAACGAATCTTGACGACCACCGGATCGTCGTAAATGATGCCGAACGCGTCTTCCAGGATTTCATCCGGATTGAAATCCTCGGGATAACAAAATTCTTTTTCCGATAGAGAGATGCTGCTGATTCTTTCCACGGCCAGCGTGCGGATCGAATCATATTCAGAAATACGCGCCGATACATAAAGGCCGCCGTTCCATTCAAACAGCTTCAGCGGATCGACATCGAAGCAGCTGACTTTCCCGGAGGAATAGGAATGATATTCAATGCGGCATGTTTTCTGTCGTAGGAAGGCGTCCGTCAGTTTTTCAATGGTTTCTTTCTTGCCGGTGTAATCTTTGGTGAGCTTGTCCGCCATCAGAAAAAGCGACTTGATTCTTTCCAGGTTTCTCGCAAATCCTTCCGGGAAGAAGGCATCCAGCTTGCCGAAGGCTCTTTCGATATTTTCCTCAATGTCCGTTCCGCGATAAAGGCGGGCATGCCCTTTAATGAAGTAAAGGCTCAAGATTTCCGGGAATGTCAGGTTTATGTCGGCCACCTTGATGTCAGAAAGCCGTCGGATGAACTCCCTGTCCAGATGATACCGGGTTTCGCCGCCGGTCAGCGGTTTTTCCTTGTCAATCATGATCTTGAATTCACTCTGGATTTCATCAATCACCCGATAGGCCTGCCGCTTATCGATCGCAAGCCTGTCGCAAATCGCGGAAATGGTCGTTCCCGTCGGCTGCGCCAGCAGGGTAATGGCATCGACAAGCTTGCGAAGCAGTTTCAGTCTCATGATTTTTCACCTGAAAGTCGATTTATATGACGCGATAAACGCAATAATGATGAATACTTTACCGACAATCGCCCCCAAACGCAAAATATTTTTTTCAAAATGTCCAAAAATGACACTCCACTGACAGAAGATGGACTCAGAAAGGATAAGAGGATTTTGATTCCCGCAAAACAGGTAGCAGGCATGTGCATAGTAAATGTTTACATTAAAAATAACACTCGGAGGTGAAAAAAATGGGAACAGTAACTGCACAGATTCTTATTGGAAGTGCACATCCAAATCACGGCGGCATCCTTCCCACGCATTTTCTTTTTCTCATCGAAAACGACCATCCTTCATGGATATTGGTTAATGAAAATTTCTTTAAGGAAGGCCAAGGGGATATTCAGGGCTTAACGTGGATTCCCACGGTTGAAAACACACTGGAGGACGCCATTTTAATGACGACCATACACGTTTCTAGGAGTCCAACGATCATTGAATTGGCTAAAAGATTTAATAGTGCAATTGAAGAGGATCACATACAGCTCTATTCGGCGCTGGACGAGAGTCAGCGGAAACAGCTATACCTGCAATGCCGTTCATTACCAGACCTTCCAAAAGTCGTTATCTCTGTCCTTCGCGGATCGATGATAGACAGGCAATTTTCAGTAATGGAACAGTACAAAATGGATGTCGAGATTTGTCGCGTGGTCTATTCTCGTCTTTATTCTCCCTGGACAAATAAAACCAGAATAGAAGGTTCGCTCAACAGGGTGTAACAGGACAGACACCGGGAGGACATGTATAAGCGGCAAAGGGATATGCAAATAACAGAGAGGAAGTGATGATATGGCAAATTGTGATAAGCATATGAAGGGATTTGAAAAAGAATCTGCTTTAAGAGAATTGTGGGGCCATCCCGAGGTTCGAAAACGGCTCTATAAAAAGGGGGACTTTATGGCAGTCGCCAGAGTCCTTGTTCCCCATTTGTGCGAAGGGGCTTTTGAGAGAAGACCTTGTGAAAGGAAATTGTGTTACATTGGACACGATAATTTTGAAGAACCATTCCGTTCTGAAAAACCGTGTGGTCCATATATCTACGGGAATATCTATCACTCGGTTGATTTCAATGGCGGCACCTATACCATCAAAGAAACAGGCGCTATTATTGGGTTGGCGTTTTTTGAAGTAGTTGATTAGGTTCGAGCGATAATAAATCTCAAAAACATGTACTAAAAGTTAATGGTGTCAATTTGTATTAATCATCTGCAAATTGTTTTCTGCAAACGCAAAATATTTTTTTCAAAATGACCAAAAATGACACTCCCGCGCGGCATGATGACATCAAAATCATAACGGGAGGTTTTGGCATGGCCACAAAAGAAAAAGAACGGGAAGAAAAGGGACTGACCGATTACGGCATCATTTATCTGTCCGGGGCGATTGGAGAAGCAAAAGCCGAGGAGGTTTGCAAACAGCTCATCGAATTCAACATCAAGGGCAGCATCAATCAGGTGCAGATGGTGATCAATTCACCGGGCGGCACCTGCACAGCCGGCTTCTCCATCATCGACATCATGGAATGGTCGAACATTCCCATCTACACAACCGGAATCGGGATGATCGCTTCCATGGGTCTCCTGATCTTCATGACCGGCGAAAAAGGCCACCGCGTCGTCACGCCACGGACATCCATATTATCGCATCGCTTTTCGGCCATGAACTTCGGCAATCACAGCCAGCTCATCGCGGGGCGGCGGGAAGAAGACATGCTGCACGAACGCATCCTAAATCATTACATGACCTATTCCGGCATCAAGGACCGCAACGAGCTGGAAACATACCTTTTAAGAGATGTCGATACCTGGCTCACTACGGAAGAGGCAATCCGAATGGGCATTGTGGACATTGTCGAGCCCACGAGGAAAAGACTTTAAGGAGGGAATATGAATCAAATGCAAAGTGCCGTCATAAATCAACCAATGCCACCCAGCGGGCAGGCCGGACAACGGCTTGCCATCGTCCTTGATGATGAAGCAATCCCAGAGGAAAGCACCTTTGCCGATAATTATGAATATCTTGCGGCCCTGGAGAAAGAGGCTCTGCTGATGCTTGTTCTGTCAGCGGTCCGGTCTGGGAAAACCGACGGATTGGATGACGACGGCTCAGGGATTCGGCTCTGTGCCGGATTGGGTCTCACGCCGCAAAATATGACTCGAGAGCACATCGAAACGGAGCTGGCCCGGATTCGCAACATCAACCGATCACGCCAAAACAAAACATTGCTCTCCGGAGTCAGGCTTTTCTTTCCGCTTTTCTGCCGGGAAAACCAACTGGATGAATTTGATGAAAAAATTCTTCTGCTTCTGTTTATGCACGCCACCAGCGAGAACTTTCGCAAGGCTTTTTGCCCCTGTGGTTTGGACGATGATAACAGGGGCATAATCATCCGCGTCATTCTTTTCATCCTCAGCATGGACTATGGGGAACAGTTGGAGAAAAGAAAACATTTCAGCAGAACCGCGCCGCTGGTTGCCCGCGAGATCATTTTCTGCAAGAGCGATTATGAAAGCAGAAATTCGCACGTCATGGACGAAATCGTGACCATCAACGAGCGCCATGTCCGGGTCATCGTCGGCGACAACCGCCTGTACAACAGCACCTATGCCGAAATCAGCATTGAGCAGAGCGCCATCGATCTGGAAAGTGTCGTTATGCCCGCGCTCGTGAAAAAACCGATGGTGGACCACATTGCCAGGTATCTCCGCGGGAAAGAAAGGAGGGAATGGTCCCGGCTGGATGACTTTCTGGAATACGGCACGGCGCTGACCTTCTTTTTTCAGGGACCGTCCGGGACAGGCAAAACGATGATGGCCAGGGCGCTGGCGCATCATTTCAACAGGCCGCTGATAACCGTTAATCTAAGCGACGCATCTTACAGATGGCAAACGGAAGCCATCATGATCCAGGCTTTCCGGGAAGCCGCCCTGCTCAACGGCTTCATTTTCTTTGACGAAGCCGACGACATTTTCAGGGAAGGATCTTATCTTTCCAGGGCGCTGCTCATCCGGATTGAAAAAGCAAAATGCGTTGTGATCCTGGCCACTAATAAGGCAGGGGGCCTTGATCCGGCCCTTGAGCGGCGTTTGTCCATGAAAATACATTTTCCACTGCCCAATGCGTCTCAGAGAATGAAAATATGGCATGCGCTGCTACCCGATTTTATCAAACTGGCGTCGGATGTGACCCTGGAGGCCCTCAACGAGCGTTATCCTTTCAGCGGTGGCCTGATCAAAAACACCATACTGCTTGCTGCCAACGCGGCAGAGCCGGATGAAAGCGGTAGTCCCGTCATCACACAAGCGCTCCTCGAACAAGCCGCGGATTTGCAGACGCGTCGGATGTCACAAAACCATAAATTCTGCAGGATTTACAGACCGGAAAAAAGAATCGACGGTTTGCCGCTGGCGGTCAGGCAGCGCCTTGAAATGAAAAACATCGTCAAAGCATTTCAGTACGCGCGGGAAAATGAAACCGGACTGAATCTTTTGGTCAGCGGAACAAACCTTGAAACCGGCATTTCCGCCGCGGAGGCGCTTGCCGCCGAATGCGGACTGACAATTAAAACCTTCAAATTTGGCGATATGGACAATTTTACAAATGATAATGAGACGATTGACATGGTATCACAGGAAAAAACGAGACTCATAGACTACGCATTCAGTCAGACGACGGAAGAAGCCCACTTGCTGATGATCGTTGACTACAACGGCGTTATTGCCTGGCAGGACACAGGAAATCAAAATGATATGGATAACCGCCTGTCCGTAAGAAACGCTGTGGCAGAACTTTTGAATAAACTGCGGGAATATCGGGGGCTTTGCTGCCTCGTCCTGCATGAATGCCCTCAAACCGTCATCCCGCTGGAATTTCATGCCCATTTCAGACTGGATTATCCATCGGAAGAAATGCAGATGCAGAAATGGCAAAAGCATTTAGCGCCGGGCACGTCAACCGACGAGAGTCTTGTTGAATTGGTCGAGCGATATCCAATGCACATCGCGGAAATCGACAGCATTATTCACCGCGCATCCATCCGGTCAGTGATTGAAGGGAAGCCCCATACACCATCAATGGAAACGGTGAAGACCGTCATTGAAAGGTATCGGGGAAAAAATAAAACGCCGGTGCTGTTTGGGAAATAACATTGATTGGATATTTTAAGGGGGGTGCCCATGGAACTCATCAAGCGATATGAAGAATTGAAACTGAAGATCGAGGATCGCAAGAAGCCGTTTGAACGCTTCATCAAATTTTTAGAAAATGAGACTACATGGCTCACCACGCCTGCCAGCACACGGTTTCATCTGGCCCAGGAGCGCGGTTTGCTGAAGCACAGCGTTGGTGTTGCAGAAACCCTTTTACGGTTCCGGGAATTTCTTGCGCCAAAGCTAAGTGAAGAAAGCTGCGTTACCGTCGGGCTGTTTCATGATGTCGGCAAGCTGGGCATGCCGGGGAAACCTTACTATTTGCCGAATGACAATGAGTGGATGGTAAAAAACAGGGGTATATGCTACAAGACAAATCCAGAAGTCATAACAATGGGCCTGGCCGTCCGCAGCCTCTATCTCATTTCGCAATATATTTATCTTTCTGAAACCGAAGCACAGGCCATTGCTTATCATGACGGACAATACATCAATGAAAACAAAATTGTTGCCCATAGAGAGGAACCGCTGACGCTGCTTCTTCATTGGGCTGATTACTGGATAGCGCATATTTATGAAGAGGGGCGATATGAACAATTACAACCGGCGAGTTAAAATTTGACATATGGGCAAGAAATTGTATTCAATAAAATTAATTATTACATGTTTATGGAGGATTATGCATGAATATAAACGACTGGAACGAGAATAATATATCAGCTGCAAAAAGCAAAGGAGGAGTTATTGTCACAGCTCATCCTTACAGCAATCTAATAAAAACGGATTGTGAACCGTGGCCACCGCCAGAGATCGTTCAGAAACTATATGAAAGTCGTCAAATTCGAGCTTTCTCTGGCGAGGAGAGGAATATTTGCATTTCAGGTCTTGGATATTACTGTGACCTTCAATCTCTGCACAGCGAAGACGCAATAACTTGGTCTGTATTTGGAACCATTTCGAGGTTTGAGCAGGAAAAACGCGAAGCTTGGCTTACCGACTTGTTTAAGATGATCCAACTGCCAGATGCAAACGCGAAAAGTGCGGATATTTATCTGTGGCGACGTGTTCCACATCCTGATAATCGAGTTCCTGGTGGACCAGAAATCGATGTTGGAATCTTAACAGAAAATACTCTTATTCTTGGTGAAGCAAAATGGCTATCAGGTGTAGGTACTGCACAAGGGAAAGGAAAGAATAAAGATCAAATCCAGCTTCGCGGCGAGTATCTAAAAGAGTATGGGCCTAAATTTTACAGAGCCCTTTCGCAACTTGTTGTCCTCGGTATTGGTCTAAACAAAGAAGCTTTCGTAAATAATGTGCCGGAAGGTGTCATATTTCGGTCGATCACTTGGGAAGAAATCTGCTCCCTAAACACACACCCGATTGCCGAGGAAGTTGAGCGGTATTATAATTGGAAAGTGAATAATACAAAGATGTTCAAGAAGTATGTTCGGCACGATAAATAGACACAACGAAGATATGAATAGCGAAATGCTTGGAAATTGTTCTAATGATTCACATTCGTAATAAAATATTCCCATTATCCCATTGCAAATGCTTTTAATAAAAAGTAAACAAAGGATAATTTCCACACTAATCAATCCATATAGAGGAAGTAAAGCAACATGAGTATAAATGAAAAAATTGCCTCTGAAGCCATAGACTGGTTTCTTGCTGATAATCAAGATTTTGAAGTTCTATGTTCCCAATTATCGGAATTCAATGTATTCCAAGCTCTGAAGATTGAGCAGATTGAAATTCGTCATAGTAATGTGCTGGCGTGGTTGCTGAATCCAGAAGAATCTCACGGATTATGGGATATGGCATTAAGGCGCGTCCTTTCAAATATATTACTTCTGTCCGATAAATCTATCCAAGGTTTGTCCGCCGGCGATGTAGAAATGATGGATTTTCCACAAGTAGAAGTATTACGTGAATGGCACAATATAGATATCCTTGTAATCGATCGTTACAACAAGATAATTCTATTCATTGAAAATAAAATTCATAGTGGCGAATCTAAAGGTCAACTTAAAAAATACAAAAATATTATTGAAAACGATTTCGTTGGTTTTAAAATTGTTCCAGTATTTTTAACATTAACTGGACAAGATCCCCATGATACAGACGAAGGAGATTACATTTGCTATAGTCACGGGCAGCTTTATCATGTCTTAAAAAATCTTTTTGAACAACAAAAATCCAAACTTGCTCAACAAGTCCAATTTTTTATGCAACATTATTTGGATACACTAAGGAGATTAACAATGCAGGATCAGAAATTAATGGAACTATGCAAAAAAATTTATCTTAAACATAAATTGGCTCTCGATACGATCTTTGAGTATGGCAAGGCTAGTGACTTTAAGAGGGCTATGGAAGACTTGCTTGAGAAAGAAAATGAATTTGAAATCCTTTCAGCCGGTGTTTCATCGGTATGGTTTGTGCCGAAATCGTGGGCTAACATAATACCAGAAAATGGCATAGCTTGGACGCATTTAAAAAGGCCTGTGAGTATAGTTTGTTGGTTTGAGGCGTATAAGGGCATTATTTACAGTCATTTTGAGGTATCAAAAATGAATGATCCTGACCTCCGATTAAAGATCATTAAATCGCTAGATGCGGCTGGTTTTAAATTTACAGCCAAAGCTTTTGAAAAGAACGCTACTTATAGCCGGTTTTACGGAACGAGTCTCAAAATTAATGGCACACTGGAATATGATAGTCTATACTCTACTGCAGAGAAGCTGCTGGAAAAGGCCAAACTTGAATTTCCAAAAGCTGAAGTAGTTTTTCGCGAGATATTTAAAAGTAATCAACAGAAATAACACGTAACTATTTTTTACGGTGCAATATGCGATTGACAGACGAACAGAAAAAATGGGCATCTAAGAAAAAGCAAGGTGCTTCGGCAAAGACCTTACGAGAACTTCTCATAAGCCAAAAAGGACGGTGTGCTCTTTCTGGCGCAGAAATGATTTTTGACCCTAAAAAAGGAACGCCAGTTAAAGGAGGGGAGGGGTGCCATCCGCTTTATCCTGCAGTCGATCACATTGATCCCGGCAATCCTGCAGGTGGTTATCAAATTGTTTGCTACGCATTGAATGATTTGAAAGGGCACCTTCCGTATGATTGTTTTAAAGCGCTTCAATCAACTGACGCCTGGAAAAAACTGATGAAAATGTGGGTCGATCAAGCTGAACATGATAATAAAGATAGAGAAGCATTCAGACGACTTTTAAGGCCAAATGCAGCGCCTAAGAAGCACCAAAAGTCTGCGGGATGATCAGTGGCAATTAATAGCTGACAGGAAGACAATGAACGCACGACGTAAAAAGCAAAAGCTCAGACTTATCGAAGTTGATGATTTTGACGCCAGGCGCGGTTATAAGCGATCAGAAACTTAACAAAAGAAAAAACGTTTAACAAAAGCAATACAGCGGATGGCTACGCTTTTGCTGGTCTTTTCATTGTCCTAGAAAAATATGAATGAAAATAACATCCGAGATAGATTAGTTGATCATGGGCGGAACCTATTTCAAGCACCAAAGCAGTTGATTCAGTTCACTAAGGTGCCGGAGGCTGATGATTTGCTAAATGATCTGAATACTCACCCTCACGCTTTTGTTCTGGCTTGTGTGATGGACCGACAAGTCAAAGCTGAAAAAGCATGGCTTATTCCATATAGGATTTCGGAGAAGCTTCACGGGTTTTCCATGGACACGCTAAGTCCGCTCTCGCAAGGTGATGTGAATCGTCTTATGACTCAACCAGAACCGCTACATCGTTTCATTGATAAAATGAGCGAGTGTTTCTATTTGGCAGTGCAACGAATTAATAATGATTATGCGGGCGATGCCTCTCGTATTTGGACGGGAAAACCATCCAGTGCGGAAGTCGTCTATCGTTTCCTTGCATTCAATGGAGTTGGCCCAAAGATCGGAAGTATGGCTGCTAACATTCTTGCGAGAGAATTCAAGATTCCCTTTGCAGACTACTTCTCTATCGATATTTCGGCGGATGTTCACGTCCGTCGCGTATTCGTTCGGCTTGGGCTTTGTTCCCCTAATGCTAGCGTAGAACAGGTCATTTACAAAGCAAAGGCTTTACACCCTGAGTTTCCTGGTATGATGGATCTGCCGTGTTGGGAAATTGGAAGAAACTGGTGCAAGTCACACACGCCTGAGTGCGCCGGTTGCTATATGCGTGATCTATGTCCAACTGTAGCTATAGGAAACTGAAAGGCCAACAAGATCAATTCAAAGCAAGATGTCTTTTTAACCCTTGAGGCGGTTCTGGCTGAAGCCATCACCCGTCATCCGACTAAGAGACGGCCCGTGGAGGCAAGATGTCGATCACGCTCATGGAAAAAGCCCTTCTCCACTGCGATCGAACCGCGATTGTTGCTTCGGAAGGTGTATTTTCCTGCCGGCAGTCGCCGGATGTTTCACGAAAAATGCCTTTGCGGGGAAAGTTTAACGCGATGACATTGGCACCCGATAAGGATCATTGCCACCAAAACTTCTCCACGCTTCCCGCAGTCTGAACCAATGCCGAACTGTAAAACAAATATCACGGTCTGTCTCAAATGAGGTAAGTTTATGGGAACAATCCTGTCAGAAAAAGACAAGAACATCGCATCCGCAAAAGCAAAGTCCGGCAGCTACCTCAGCAAATCTCTGTATATCCGGGGGCTGCAATGTCACAAATCCCTATATCTGGAAAAGTTCCACCGCGATGTAAAGGATGAAATCTCCGCTGAAACGCAGGCCAGTTTCGACAACGGCCATATGGTAGGTGAAGCGGCACAGGATCTGTTTCCCGGCGGCATTCTTGTTCCGTATCTTGAAACCGAAGACGGCGTCAAAGAACAGTTGCGCCTTACGGACGAAGCCATGAGCAACGGCGTCGAGGTAATTTACGAAGCGTCATTTCAGCATGACGAAATCTTCGTCAAAGTGGACATTCTGCGCAAAGGTAAGCGGGGATGGGAAATATATGAGGTCAAGGCGGGGACAGAACTCAAGCCTGTCTATGTGGATGACGCCGCTCTCCAATACTATGTTGTTACCGGTTCGGGGGTTAAGGTCGGCAAAGTCTTCATTACCCATGTGAACAATGAATATGTCAGGGAAGGCGCTCTGGATGTTCAAAAGCTCTTCATCAGCGAGGATATTACGCAACAGGTTAAAGAGAAGCAGGCTTACGTCTCCGGACAATTGAAGAAACAGCGGCAGATGCTCACAAAGAAGCTTCTTCCGAAAATAGACATCGGCCCTCACTGCTTTGATCCTTATGAATGTGATTATCGGGACTATTGCTGGAAACACATTCCGGATGATTCTGTGTTTGATCTCCGTGAAAGAGGCGTTAATCAGTTTGATCTCTATTCGCGCGGAATTATCAAGCAGAAGGACATTCCCCTGGATATGCTCAATAAAAGACAGCTTCAGCAGGTCGTGGCGACGCTGAAGAAGCAAAACACGATTGACAAGAAAAAAATCGGGGATTTTCTTGAAACGATTTCATATCCCCTCTACTTCCTTGACTTCGAGACATTCACGAGTGCCGTTCCGCTTTATGACGGCATCAAGCCCTATCAGCACGTGCCTTTCCAATACTCGTTGCACTACCAGAAGACAAAAGGAGGAGAACTTTACCATACCGAATTCCTGGCTGAACCCGGCACGGATCCGCGCAAGCCGCTTTTGGAAAGACTGCTGAAAGACATTCCGGAGGATGTCTGCATATTGGCTTACAACATGACTTTTGAGAAGAGAGTCCTCTCGGAACTGGCTGCGTACTTCCCGGAAAACAGGAAGACTATTGAGAAGCGGATCGAACGCATTCGCGACCTGATGGTTCCCTTCCGTCAAAGGGATTTTTACCATTGGCGATTCAAGGGATCATACTCCATCAAAAAAGTGCTGCCGGTTTTGGTTGCTGAGCTTTCCTATGAAGGATTGGAAATTGCAGACGGCGGCGCGGCGATGGATGCCTATCATCAAATGTATGCGGTGAAGGACCAGCCGGAAGAATTGGAAAAGTTAAGGAAAGATTTGCTTGCCTACTGCCGGCTGGATACGTTGGCGATGGTGAGGATTTTGGACGTGCTGGGGGATATAGGGACATAATGCTTAATTCAGTTGATCTGGATAATTAAGTGTTGTGTCCCTTGAAGTTCCGACGAGATCAGGGTGACAACGGTGACTGTTTACGAAACTGGCAATAATTATTCTTTGAAAATCGGTCTGTTTATAGTATCATATTCGGACTGGAGGTAGTATATGAATATTTCAAAAGACATTAAACCGATTACCTATTTAAAAGCGCGGGCGCCGGAACTGCTGAAGCAAATCAATGAAACGCATCGTCCCGTGCTCATTACTCAAAACGGCGAACCGAAGGCAGTTCTCCAGGACCCCCAAAGCTATGAGAACATGAGAAATGCGATCGGAATACTTAAGCTTCTCTCCCAAGGCGAGGAAGATATCAAAAAGGGGAAAGCAAAATCACAAGACCATGTATTTTCCGTAATTGAAAATATTCTTAAAGAAAAGATCGCATGAGGAAATCCTATAAAGTATTGTGGTCGGAGACTGCGGAAAACGATCTGATATCGATCATCGAATATATCGCCGGCGAAAATCCCCTGCAGGCAGGCAAAATTGTGGGGGATATCCGAAAAAGAGCCGAAAGCCTTTGTGTCTTACCGGAGCGAGGAAGAATGATTCCAGAGTTAAAAGAACAGGGAATTACATTGTATCGTGAACTCATTATCGGGCCATGGCGGATGATGTATAGAGTATCTGAAGATAGCGTGTATGTTCTATCCGTTCTGGATTCTCGTCAGAATGTAGAGGACATTCTCCTGAATCGCTTGATTTTACTCAAATGAATTGCGAACAGGATCAATCCAAAGCAAGATGTCTTTTTAACCCTTGAGGCATTTGCGGCCGTGATCGCCGCCCGTCATCCGACTCAACGACCGCCCGCGGAGGCATGATGTCGATCAAGTTCATGGAAAACGCCCGTCTCTACTGCGACCGGGCCGCGATTGTTGCTCCGGAAGGCGTCTTTTCCTACCGGCAGTTGCTGGATGCCTCGGCACGCGTCGCTGCCTTTCTTCTGGAGGGATTGCCGGACCTGAAGGAGCGGCCCGTCGCCTTCCTGACGCCTCCGGGATTCCGCTACGTGGCGCTTCAGTGGGGCATCTGGCGCGCGGGTGGCATTGCCGTGCCGCTGTCCGTTTCCCATCCGCGGCCGGAACTGGAATACGTGCTTGCCGACACCGAACCCGCGGCGGTTCTTGCCGATTCCGATTTCGTCGCGCGTCTGCGGCCCTGTGCCGAGGCACTGGGTTTGCGTTTCGCCCGGGCCGTTGAGGCTCTTGAACACGCGCACGGTCCCCTGCCTGACGTCGCCCCCACGCGCCGGGCGATGATCCTCTACACGAGCGGCACCACCGGCAGGCCAAAGGGCGTGGTTTCGACGCACCTCAACCTTGCGGCTCAGGTCGAAAGCCTGATCGATGTCTGGGAATGGAAGGCCTCTGACCGGATATTGGAGTTCCTGCCCCTCCACCACATCCACGGCATTGTGAATGTCATCTCATGTGCGCTATGGGCGGGCGCTGTCTGCGAGATTCTGCCCGGATTTGACGCCCGCGCGATCTGGGAGCGCATCGGCCGGGGCGGCCTGACGCTCTTCATGGCAGTGCCGACCATCTATACCAAACTGATTGACGCTTGGCGGGCGTCTTCCCCTCTCGATCGGCAGCGGTTTTCCGAAGGCTGCCGGCGCATGCGGTTGATGGTGTCGGGGTCCGCGGCCCTGCCAGTTTCGACGCTGGAGACATGGAGGGAGATCTCCGGGCATATCCTGCTCGAGCGATACGGGATGACAGAGATCGGTATGGCCCTGTCCAATCCCCTGCACGGAATGCGCATCCCCGGCACGGTCGGCACGCCGCTGCCGGGTGTTGAGGTGTGCCTCGTGGACGACACTGGAACGCCGGTTGCCCGAGGAGCCCCGGGAGAGATCGAGGTGCGCGGCGAGACGGTATTCTCCGAGTACTGGTGCCGGCCGGAGGATACCAAGCAGGCGTTTCGCGACGGCTGGTTTCGGACCGGGGACGTCGCGGTGATCGAAAACGGGTCCTATCGCATCCTCGGACGCAACAGCGTGGATATCATCAAGACGGGGGGAGAGAAGGTTTCCGCTCTGGAGATCGAGTCGATTCTGTTGACGCATCCGGCAATCCGGGAATGCGCCGTTGTCGGCATTCCCGATCCGGTCTGGGGGGAGAAGGTCTGTGCCGCAATCGTCCCCGAGGCCGGTCAGGAATTGGATGCCGTGGTACTGCGCGCCTGGCTCAAGGAGCGACTGGCGCCGTACAAGGCTCCCAAGGAGATTGCGATTTTCCGCGAATTGCCCCGCAACGCGATGGGCAAGCTTCTTAAGGCCGATCTGAAGGTGCTCTTCCAGCTTTCTTCGGGGGAGGGGAGATAAAAAAACCGTTGATAGTGTCTCTCCAATGCAACGCCATCCATTCATCAGTAGCCTTCATGTGCACAGCAGTCGGACACTATTTCAGTTCAGGGAGCGAAATCTTCATTCCCGCGCCCAGGGCAATGAAGTGATTTCCATAGGCCCGGGCGAAAAGCTCTCTGGCTCTTTCGCCGCTGCAATGAGATGCAGCCGCATGGCGGACTCCCAGGGATTTAAACTGTGCGATGATCTTCAGAATTTCTCCATCGTTGTCGTCGAGCAGATGAAATCCACCCATGACAAGCGCAAGGTCGTCATCCGGCAAAATCCTTTTTGCGGTTTGAATGATCTGGACGATGCCGGGATGCGCGCAGCCGGTAATGACGATGGTTCCCTCAGGCGTTCTGGCCAGCGCCGCCTGCTCCCGCACAGGGCCGTCCAGTTCGCCCGTGGTATAAAAACCGGGAAATAGTTCCTGCGCTCCGTCCGCTTCCATTACATGGACGCCGTAGCGCTTCATGTCCGCCTTGAAATGAGGTGAAAAAGACCTGGGCACCGAAACCCGGAGATTGCGGCTGGCGTCCAGAATGAAATAGATGCCGCCCGTGTGGTCCCAATGCTGATGGGAAATCATCAACAGGTCGATTGCCGCGGGATCAATGCCCAGCCGCACCATGTTTTTCGACAGAACCATGCCGTCGCAGCCGGTGTCGAATAAAATGGTTTTGCCGCTGTACCGGATGAGACAGGAAAATCCCCAGCAGGCTTCCAGGTCCTCCGCGGCTTTGTAATTGTCGCAGACAACGGTGACGAGCGGCCGGACGTCTTCGGGGCGGGAAGGCTTCATAACGCTCCTGTACTTTCTTCGGAATCCGTTATCTTCCTGATGCCGGCAAAAAGCTCCAGGATGAACGGCGTGTCCGGCAGTTCTTTTTGCAGCCGGCCGATCAGGTTGCGGGAAACCGCGATCTGCCGGGATGAAAAGAAATTGAAATCGTAAAACCAGAATGCCAGCATCAGCAGAAAGTCCGCAACCGTTCCCAGACGGTTTGTGGAGATGGACCTGTGTTTTTGAAATTCCTCCACGACGGAGGGCGTCAGCTCCCGGTCGGTCCGGATATGGGGCAGCATGCCGGGGAGATCACGAAATCCGTCGCGGGCGACGGATTGCAAAACCAGATCCATGATATCCAGTTTATCCGCGTCCCGAATGATGTTCAGCAGCCGCCGGGCTTTTTCGGGAAGGTCCGCGGGCAGGTCGTCCGTTTTCCGGTTGTGATATTCGACGGCGCAGGAAACACGCTCCCACTCATCTTCGTTCATCAGGGACGGTACGCCTTCGGCTTCCAGCGTCATCCGCCCGGCCAGGCCGTGGTCCAGCGTATCCGCGTCCCGGAAAGAGCCGAAGCGGCTGTATTGCGGAAACCGTCCGATGTCGTGCACCAGTCCGCAGATTTCCGCGAGCTGAATTTCCGACTCGTCGAGTTTCAGGCCGAGGGCGATCAGGCGGGCGTTCTCCGCGACGCGCCGGCTGTGGCGATACTTGAGCTCCAGTGCGGGGGTCAGCAACCCTTCCGCGTCGCGGTATTGCGCAGTATATTGCTCGAACCATTCAATAGAAAGCCGGGCTTTGGGGGTCATGATTCTCCTGTTGGCCGAAGGGAGGAAAGGACTATTTTTTCTTTCCGACGGCGTAGTCCCGCAGGGCTTTGTGAAACGTGTTGGCGGCCAGCAGGGCGCAATGCTCCGAATCTTCGGGCATGCCGCCCAGGTGCTCCAGGATGGAACTCTGATTGATCTTCAGACACTCCCGGACCGTTTTTCCCCTGGCCATGACCGTGGCGGCCGTGCCCGCGGCATGGGACGTCATGCAGCCGTCCGTCGTGTAGGAAATATTGTCGATTTTATCATTTCGAATCCTGAGAAACATTTCCATCGTGTCGCCGCAGGGGCCTTTGATTTTGGCGTAGCCGTCGGGTTTGTCGAGGCTGCCGTAATTTCTGGGGTTGTTTCCGTAATCCACAACCTTTTCGGAAAGACCGCCCGTGATTTTTTCCATGAGCAGGTCGATCATTTCCTGTTTGATTTGCTCGTCGCTCTTTTGTTCCTCTGGCATTTTACAACTCCTTCATCATCTTCTTCTCTATCCGGAAACGGGGCTTGAAATTTTCTCCGGCGTCGGCGCTTACAGTATCTTTTTCCCTGCGTCAGGGCCGCTTTTGATAAGATAAACGTCGGTTATCTTTCCCACGATGGCGGACTTGGGACGGAGCGTCTCTTTAATGCCGCGGACCCATTCGACATTCTGCCGGAAGATTTCTCCTTCCGTGTGGATCGTGATGTCGGCCTTGACCTGAAAGCCGCCTTTCTCTCCCCACCAGACAAGGGCGATTCGGGGATTCTCCTGAAGGTTCTTCAGGGTTTTGTTGAAAAACTGATCGGAGATCAGGAGCGTTTCATCATCCAGGAACTTGAACGCGCCGATGGGGACGACATTGGGCGCTCCGTCCTGTGACGATGTTGCGAGAAAAGCGATTTTTGTTCCTTTCAGGCTTTCCTTGATTTCCTCTGTTACTTTTACCATGGCAATATCCTCCGGCATTGTTTTACGGTACTTCGTCGATCAACGGAAACACTTGTTTTCATAGCACTGATTTGAACAAAAGCAAGTCATGATTCGCCGTAATGAGAGTGGTTGGATCATCGAAGAAAGACATTCGCTAAATCATTCAGACGCGTGGACAACAGCCATCCGTTTGCATTTGCGGCAGCGAACTGGTAAAATGCCGTAAAACAATTTGGTATGTTTGCTTAAATCCGGGAGAGGACGATGCAAAAGAAAGCCGAAAAAAAACCATTTGGCGGCGAAAGGCTGGCCGAAGTCTGCCCGGATGATTCCTTCGCGGATTTCCCCGACAAGCCGCTGGGCGGCGGCTGAAGCGCCTCGATCGACGGGGAAACGGTTCGTTTTCCGGGAAACATCTTCGAAAAAGTCAAGATCGCCATCCAAAAGCTTGCCCGACATTGAAACGGCAGAGTTCAGAACGATCTCAAATTTGTCATGCATATTTGCACGGGTTGTTCCGGTCCTGTCTCTTTTGAATTTTCCGTTGTCCGGTTCCGAAATGTCTTTTTACTTGATCATGCGGTCGATTTCCGTCATCAGGGTTTGTGTCTGATCCGGCAGCAGGGCAAAACCCATGTCTTTTCGGTACAGGATCTTCAGGTTCTGATTGACGATCAGGTAAACCCGTTTGGACAGGGGCAATATCCAGTGATCCGCGTCGTACATTTTGGCGATTCCGCCTTTTTCGTCCACCAGCAGCGTCATCCGGGAAAGGCCGTGCTTGGCGATAAACCTGCGGTGCGAGTCCGCCGAATCCCGCGACAGGCCTAATATTTTCACTTTTCTGGCTTCGTATTTTTCGATGTTTTGTTGAAACTCAACAAACTGGCGAATTCAAACCCCGGTGTCGTCTTTGGGATAAAAGGCCAGCACCACGGCGCGGTATTCTTTCAGCGCGTCGCTGAGCTTCCACATTTTTCCGTCCTGATCCGGCAGCGTAAAATCGGGCGCGGCCTGCGCGGGCGGGGCAGAAGACGCCTGGACGTCCGCTTTGGCGCCGGCTGACAGCGAAAGGATGAAAAGCAAAACAATCGTCAAAGAGATTCGTCGCATGTTTCCTCCCCGGAGAGATTTTTGCGGCGGGCGGCTCAAGACCGGAGCCGCCCGCCCATAGGTTGGTCAAGAGAATCAATCATCAAACGCCATTTTGGTTTTCCAGACTTCCCAGACCTTGCCGACCAGGTCAGGGCCGGGTTTGAGCGTCGCTTTGCCGGGCTTCCAGCCTGACGGTGTTGCCTCCGCGCCCTTGGTTTTGCGGACATGCTGGAACGCCTGAATCTGGCGGATGCTTTCCATGACGTTGCGTCCGACCGGCGGGGTGAGGACTTCAAAGCCCTGAATGACGCCGTCGGGATCGATGATGAACCGGCCGCGCGCCTCCACGCCCGCGTCTTCCAGATAGACGCCGAAGATGCTGCCCACTTTGCCGCCGCCGTCGGAGAGCATGGGAAAGGGCACGCCGCCTTTGACCATTTTGGAGAGTTCATGGTCGTTCCACATCTTGTGGACGAAGACGCTATCCACGCTCATGGAGAGCACTTCCACGCCCAGCTTTTTAAATTCGGGATATTTCTCCGCGACCGCGGAGATTTCGGTTGCTCAGACAAAGGTGAAATCGCCGGGGTAAAAGCAGAGGATCACCCATTTCCCGAGAAACTCGGAGAGTTGAACGTTGACGAACTTGCCTTTGTGGTACGCGGGCGCCGTAAAATCCGGTGCCTTCTTGCCGACGGTTACCATGCTTTTCACCTCCTTGATGATGGATGGCTCGGGGGTTTCTTTTTTCGCTGCCGGTTTTTCTCCGACCGGTCCGCCGGTGGGTCTGGCGCAGCCGGCCTTGATTTCCTCAGCCATACAATATTACCTCCTTTCTTGTTTTTCGTTATTTTTCTCTCGGATACGGCCAGGCCATGATGCCGCCTTCCATGACTTTAACGTTTTTCCAGCCGGCGCCCTCCAATGCCAGCTCCGCTTCGTAGCCGCGCAGGGATATTTTGCAGTAGCAGATGATTTCCCGGTTTTTGTCCTCGGGCAGTTCCCTGAGACGTTTGCGGATCGCCCCCAGCGGAATCAGCGTCTCGCCGATGCCCAGACGCATTTCTTCAAATTCCTCCGGACCCCGCGTGTCGATCATCAAAGGTTTTTCACCGGCCCTGAGCTTTTCATAAACTTCTCTGCAGCTGATGCCCTTGAGACGTCCTTTCATTTTGTTCTGCATCAGGTGAGCCGTGGCGATGCAGTGATCGATGGCCAGCGAGAAGGGTGGAGCGTAGGGCAAATCCGCGTTGATGAGATCTTCGACCGTCAGCTTTCCCTGGATGGCCATCGCCCACTGCGCGATCTGCTTGGCGACGTTGCCCGGTCCGATGCACTGCGCGCCCAGAATCCGCCCCGTATTTTTGTCGGCGATTAATTTTGTAACCAGGAGCTTTCCCTCCATGAAGCCCGGCTTGTCGGGGCTGGCGTTGATGACGGTAACGATGTCGGTCATTCCCAGGCGTTTGGCCGCCGTTTCCGAAAGCCCCGTGGAGCCTGCCGCGTAATCGAACACCTTGCAGATGCCGGTTTGGATGGTGCCCGGAAACGTCACGCAGTTGACGGAAGCGGCGTTTTCACCCGCCACACGCCCCTGAAGGTTGGCCAGATCACCGTAAGGCGCCAGCACTTTCTTGCCGGTGATGCGGCTGGTGGTTTCCACGCAGTCACCCACGGCATAGACGTCCGGATCGGAAGTCTGCATATACTCGTTGACGTCAACCCCGCCCAGTTCGCCGATTTTCAGCCCGGCTTCTTTGGCCAGTTTGACATTGGGTCGTACGCCGATGGCCACGACCGCCAGCTCGCACGGCAGCTCCGTCCCGTTTTGCAGTTTGACGCCCGTGAGCTTTCCGTCTTCCCCCAGAAAAGCAGCGATGCCGTTGTCCGTGATGACATTGGCACCCTTGCTTTTTACGTGGTTTTCCACCAGCTTGGCCAGTTCCCAGTCCAGGAAGGTCAGAAGCTGCGGCAGAAGCTCGATGACGTTGATTTCAATGCCCGCCAGTTGAAGCGCTTCACAGGTCTCGATGCCGATCAGCCCTCCGCCGATGACAACCGCTTTTTTGATTTTGCCTTCGTCGCGAATCTTGCGCAGAAAATCCGCATCTTTCATCGATTGCAGCGTGGTGATGCCCTGAAGAACCGCTCCTGGAACCGGGGGCATCCGCGGAACGGAGCCGGTCGCGATGATGAGTTTGTCGTAGGACAGCGTCCCTGTCTCACCGGTTGCCAGATTCTTACACGAGACGATTTTGTTTTTCCGGTCGATTGCCGTGACTTCAGTATTGACCCGCGCCTCGATGTCCTTGGCGTTGAGATAAAACATGGGGTTTCGCACCACGCCCGCCGGCGTGCACAAAAGCTGGTTGCGGTCGTTGAAAAAGCCGCCGACGTAATACGGGTATCCGCAGGACGCCATTGAAAGATCCGCGTCTTTTTGCAGAATGATAACTTCGGCGTCGTTGTCGATCCGGCGGGCTTTGGCCGCCGCTTTGGGGCCGGCGGCCGATCCGCCGATTACGATGATTCTCTTTCGGTTTGCCATGAAGTACTCCTGTTGTTGGAAATCAGTGAAACTTTTTCAAATGGTTGTGTTGAATGATTCAAAAATCTTGAAAAATAATTAACGGAGGGCAGAAGCCATTGCATTGATCTACGTCAACGAGCGGGATATTTATAAAAACCATTCCGGCTCCCGGCGTGGAGAAGTAAAGGCAACCTCTAATTCCTTTTTGTGCCACAGGAAAATTTCGTCGTCAAAATACTTTGCCTCCACCGGGCAGTTTTTTATGCAGGCGCAGCATTTGATGCAAATCCCTGTGAGGATGGATTCATCATCCGAATCAATGGACCCCACGGGACAAAGACTGACGCAGAGGCCGCAATGAATGCAGTCGTCGCTGGTTTTGGGAATCACCTTGTGGAAAGCGACCGGATTACCGTCTTTGTCTTTGGGCCGGTAATAAGCCTGGTAAGGCTTTTTCCCGGGAACGGATATGGTTGCCGGCGCATGAGGAAAAGCCGCAAGCTTTCGATAAATCAGCCCGGCAAATTCCGCGACGCGGGACAGGTCCTGCTGATCCGGACGGTTTTGCCCCAAAATTCTGGAAAAGGAGTGTTCGCCGATAAACGCGCCCGCGGCAAGAACGTTGAACCCTCTTGATTCCAGAATATCCCGCCATTCGATCAGGGCATCGTCATAATGGCGGTTGCCGTAAACCACCACGGCGACGGCCAGCGCGCCGTTCCCTTCTATGGCATTGAGATATTTTAACAATACATTGGGAACTCTGCCCGCATAAACGGGCAGGCCGGCTACGACAATATCGTGTTCAGCGAAAGACGCAGGCTCTTTTCTGGACTCCGGCAATGTAAAATCAACATTTACGACGGACTTGCCCCCGGAATTTTCCGCGAGTTTTCCGGCAATCCCGGTCGTAATTTTCTTTGTTGTTTCCGTGGCGCTGAAATAAAAAGTTTTAACGGAATAATTCATCATGGCATTCCCATTGTCGGGTTGTTCAATTTTTTATTTGGCCGGCTTCATATTTTCCGGCATTTGGACGACGACGACTTCTCCCTGTGCGCAGACCTTTCCTTCGGCCAGCAGGCGTGCCTCAACAACAACCCGGCGGCCTTTGATCATTTTCACTTTTCCCCGGACTTCAAGAGGAACACCGATCGGCGTGGGCAGCAGGTAATCCACGTGCAGCGACGCCGTCACAAACCGAATCGGCGGATCGGAGCCCATTTCCCGGCCCTCTGCGCGGTATTTAGCCGCCGACGCAGTGCCGGTGGAGTGGCAGTCGATGAGCGAGGCAATGAGTCCGCCGTAAACAAATCCGGGAATGGCGGTGTGGTAGTCTCTGGGGGTGTAGGTGCAGACGGATTCCTCTCCGTCCCAGAAACTCTTGATTTGCAGCCCCTTTTCATTGTGGCTGCCGCACCCGTAGCAGTGGCTCAAATCCTCCGGGTAATAATCCTGAAATGCTTTTTGTGTCATGAAAACTCCTTAAATTTATTGAAACGTCAGCTTTGTTCCCGCCATGTTCAAAATGAACTGCTGCGGCATTTGCTTTTCCATTTCCATAATCGCCTTTCGTCCGGTGCAGTGCGTGGGAATGATGTAAGCCGGATTCATTTTCTCAAGTTCCAGGGTCGTCCGGTCGATCAGGGGTTCGAAAAACGGACCGGAGAGATGGAATCCTCCCATGATGGCGTGAACCCGGTCGATGCCGGTGGTTTTTACGGCGTATTGGAGGGTATTGACAATTCCCGCATGTGCGCAGCCGGATAAGATGACCAATCCTTTGTCTTTCAGGTGCATGACAATGGAGGAATCGTCTTCGATGGCGTCCCAGCTTTCCTTGCCGTCTTTCTGGGAATGGGGGAGGGGCCAGCCTTTTTCGAAATCCGTGGTGTGCGGAATGCCGCCCAGAAAGAGAACGGTTCCGTCCAGCATCGGATACGGTTCCTCCGCTTCAATGACGGTGAGCCCTGCCTGCCGGACCATATCACGCGAAAATTGAGGAAAATAGATCTTAAAGTCTTCGCTGAATTTAAGATACCGCGGCGACTGGAAAGCGGCCGGGTGCACAACCAGAGGAAGGCCGGTCCTGCCGGTCATTGCGGTCAGTTTGGCCATGCCGCCGGTGTGATCGCTGTGCCCGTGCGAAAGCGCCGCAGCTTCCACGTCTTTGAGATCAACGCCCAGGGTTTGCGCGTTTTGCGCCGCGCCGTTTTCAGAGAAGCCGAAATCAAAAAGCATCGTGCGCGTTTTGCCTTCCGCCGTGACTTTGACCAGCGCGGAGAAGCCGTGTTCCGCCCCGATGGAGGCTTTGATTTCGCCGTCCTTTAAAGGAGCGGCCCGGGTGACGACAGCATTGTTGTCCATGGCCGTCATCTCGATGTAATTGTCCTGCAGGGTCAGAATTTCAACTTTTTCAACAACCTTCAATGCTGCATCCGCCATAACCTTACCCCTCCTTTATTTAAGGGAAACCGGATCCTATCCGGCGCACGGGATGAAAAATTTCCATCCCGTGCGCTTCTGTCGTCCTCCGGCGACCCTGATTGAAATCGTAGATTCCTTTTCTCACCGCCGGTATCCCTCAGTGGTCGCAGACGTTTTCCCCCACCTGCAGCGTGCCCGCGAAATAATCCGCGATGATTTTTTCCGGTGTCTCGGCCGGCGCGCCCACGATCACCTGAATCCCCTGCTGGGCGAAAAGCTCTTGGGCGCGCTGCCCCATGCCGCCGGCAATAATCATCGTCGCGCCTCGTTCGGCGAGCCACGGGGGCAAAAGACCGGGCTGGTGAGGCGGGGCGGCCAGTTCTTCTGTTTTCATAATTTTTTTGGTTTCAGGATCCACGTCGACCAGCGCAAAGCTCGCGCAATGGCCGAAGTGCATCGACAGTTTTCCTTCCGCTAACGGTATGGCGATTTTCATGACTGCTTCTCCTTAGGAATCCAGTTTTTTTGTTGAGTTCATGTCCTGAATCTGATCGATAATATCCTGCAAAATTTTTCCGGTTGGCGTTTCCGAAAAGTGATAAATGAACACCCGGCCGGAATCGCCGGACTGGGCGAGGGCCGGGTCCATGGGAATCGCGCCCAGAAACGGAACCTTCATGTCGGAAGCGATCTTTCGCCCTCCGCCTTCCGGCAAAATTTGCGTAAGCTCGCCGCACTTGGGGCAGACAAAACCGCTCATGTTTTCCACCACGCCCAGAACAGGCACGTTAACCCGCCGGCAGAAGCTGATGGATTTGCGCACATCGATGGCCGCGATCTTCTGCGGCGTGGTCACGATCACTGCGCCGTCGAGCGGCTGAATCAACTGGCAAAGGGACAGTGGTTCGTCGCCGGTGCCCGGAGGAGCATCGATAATCAGATAATCCAGATCGCCCCAATTCACGTCCGTCAGAAACTGTTTGATGACGCCCATTTTCATCGGACCGCGCCAGATGACCGCGTCATCGGGATTTTGCAGCAAAAAGCCCAGCGACATGACTTTCAAACCGCCGAATTCCACCGGAAAAAGTTCGCCGGGATTGCCTTTGAGCGATTCCCCTTCCAGTCCCAGCATGGTGGGTACGCTCGGGCCGTGGATGTCCACATCCAAAAGGCCCACGCGCAGGCCATTGAGCGCAAGCGCCGTTGACAAATTGACCGCTACCGTGCTTTTGCCGACGCCGCCTTTGCCGGAGAGCACGACAATTTTATGACGGATGCGGCACAGCCTGGCCTGCAGACGCCGGCGATCCGCATATTCCTCCTTGCTTTCATTTTGCTGCTGATTTTTGGCGGAGCAGCTTGCGTCTCCGCACGAGTCGCACGTTTTCTTCTTGTCCACTTTTTTGATTACCCTCCTGTGTTCTTATTTTTCAAATAATCGTCGCAGGCAGCCGCCGGTGTATTGGCCGCCAGCAGCGCCCCGTTTGAAAGGCTTATCTTTTCCCAGATCCCGCGAATGTCGGAGGCGCTGGCGGCGTCTGTTTCCACAACCGTTTTTTGCAAAAGCTGCGCGCGGGTGACGGCGGGGTCGTAACGAATGCGCCCGGCAATGGACGCCCCCGCTGATTTTGCTTTTTCTTCGATCCGCTCGGTCATATCGGGATTGATATCCCACTTGTTGACGCAGACGGCCGCGGGAATTTGAAAATGCCGGGCCAGTCCCAGCACCCTTTCAAGGTCATGTTCCCCCGACACGGTCGGTTCGGTGACCGCCAGAATCTGCGAGGCGCCGGTAATCGAAGCGATGACGGGACAACCGATGCCGGGCGGTCCGTCCACAATCACCCAGTCATAACCGTCTTTTTCAGCCAGACGGCGCGCCTCCTGACGAACCGTGGAGACGAGCTTTCCGGAATTCTCGGCGGCGACGCCGAGGCGCGCGTGCACCATGGGGCCGAGGCGCGTTTTGGATACGAACCATTTACCACAGAGACTCTCGGGAAAGTCAATGGCTTTTTCGGGGCAAAATTGAACGCACACGCCGCAGCCTTCACAAGATACGGGATCGACAACCAGCAGCGTGTCGATGCCCTCCTTTTTTATCCGGATCGCCCCGAACCGGCACAGGTCCCGGCAGATGCCGCAGCCGGTACAGTCGCTCTGACGGATGATTGCCTCGTGACCGCTGTGGAATTCGTGTTCCTCCCGGATTTCCGGCTCTAAAACCAGAGGCAGATCCGCCGCGTCCACATCGCAGTCGCAAATGACCGAACAGCGGGCCAGAACAGCCAGGGATGCCGCCACGCTGGTTTTTCCTGTTCCTCCCTTGCCGCTGATGATCACCAGTTCTTTCATGATATTCGCTCCGCCGGAGTATAATAAATCTTTCCCCCGTTTCGTTTTGCCGTGACGGTTTTACCGGCGAGTAGCCGTTCGAGGCGCTTGGTTGCGTCGTGCGGATGGAGATTAAGTCCTAGAGCGATGCCCTCCAGTGTACAGGGCCGCCGGGCCAGAAGATTCAGAATATCCGTCTCGGTTGCATCCGTCGCCGCTTCCGGGGTTCCGGCGGCAGGCGGAGCGTTTCCCAGAACATCGACGGAGCCGGTGAAAAGGCCGGCCAGGGTTTTCATTTGCTGCGGGTCCACGGCGCAAATGAAAA